>Ga0209487_1002240_pt1 | contig 15820 bp, 10 predicted proteins | sample Poulit2012_FD_187524 | JGI IMG/M metagenome (GOLD analysis project Ga0209487, IMG submission 187524) | Agricultural soil microbial communities from Georgia to study Nitrogen management - Poultry litter 2012 (SPAdes) (version 2) | ecosystem: Environmental > Terrestrial > Soil > Agricultural land... | reverse complement strand
AACAACGTAAAAACAGAACCAGCAAGCGGAAAAAACAATAGCAAAAAAGCAGCTAAACTAATTTTCAATAAATAAACTACAAGTTCTAAAAGTATAAATTGCAGCCAATACTTCCTACCAGCATGCATAAACTGTTTAAAAGAATACTTCTTTTCTTTAATAATATTTGATAAGTATTGAATATATCCACCTTGAAAAAAGGCTCTTAACATGATCAATATAATCACAATCAACACAACATAAAAATGAACAGCATCTAGTTCATTTAAAATCGTAGGTTGATTGGCAAACATAGAAATATTAGAAATATGACTAACAGAGGGAAAACCCATTTCTAAAATGAGCTTAATAGAAAACGTTGGCTTACCTATGAAGCCAACTAAATAAATCCCTGTCATTAATGCAATGACATCAAGGATAATCGGGTAAAGAAATATCTTTCCTTGGTAATGAACATTGCGTATTGCTGCAAACAACATGATACTCACTTCCTTAAAATTCACTCTCATCTATAATTGAAACCAATTGATTATCAAGTGGGATTTTTACCCAAAACTCAGCCCCTTCCCCTACCTCACTATTTACACCTATCTCCCCACCATGGGCATGAACAAGTGCTTTTGTTATACTTAACCCAATTCCGGAGCCACCGTTTTCTCTTGTCCTTGATTTATCTATACGATAAAAACGACTGAATATAAGCTCCTGCTCACTTTCTTCAATCCCCACACCTGTATCTTCACAATAAAATATAAAGAAATCTTCTTCCATATGGAACCTAATCCAAATATGACCTCCAGCTGGTGTATATTTTAAAGCATTTGAAAGTAAATTAGACACCACTTGAATCATCCGATCTGGATCAATATATACATTGCAAGGTACGTTGAGATTAACAAAATGCATATTGATTTTTCGTTTCTTTGCGATAAAGATAAATCCTTCATAAACACCTTTTACAAGATCGACAATATCTACTTTCTTAATGTTTAGTTTAAATTTGGCACCTTCTGCTTCTGAAAGTTGTTGAACATTATTTACCAACCTAGAAAACCTTTCTAACTCTTCATAAATATCTTGAAGATTCTCCTCAGAATTTGGATATACACCATCAATGATAGCCTCCAACCGGGTTAAAATAGAGGTCATCGGGGTTCTTAACTCATGGGTTAGGTCTTCCATCATTGTTTTTCGCCATTTTTCCATATGATTAAACTCTGTTAATAGATAATTTACACTATCGATAATGAGGTTGATTTCATTTGTACTATTCTTAGGAACAGTAATATCCCGATTCCCTTTCATTATTTTTACAGCTTGGAGAGCGGGTTCATCAACTTTCCTCGTAAACCTTCTCGTAATTACAATGACGATTAAAAGTGCTAATAATAGAACCCCAATCGTTATATACTGTAGCCATTTTTCCAAGCTTTTTTCCAAGGCATTTATTGACGGGGAGCTAATATCCTTGTTCAGATCAAAATAAGATCTTAAGAAACCAAGTGTTTCTCCATCCTTTACAATAGGCAATTCAATCGTATAAAGCTCTTCAAACTCTTGATAGCCCAAATGATTTTCATAAATAACTTGCTCACGTTCTTTATCAATAAATTCAATCGGGATTGTAAACTCTTGAGCCATCTCATTAAACAACTCAAAATTCTCAATTTTCCCTACACCAGAAGTTTGGTATCCAGACCGAAAAATAAACCCCATTTGATAAGCCTTTTCCGAAAAATAATGTTGTTTATAATCCTCTAACATTTTATGAGATATGAAGTGAAAAGAAGTAAATATAATTAAAATAGATAATAATATCGTAGAAAACATAACGATAAATATAGTCGTTTTCGTTTTATTAAAGAAATACTTAAAAACATTCATTTTGCTTTATCCATATGAAAATTAAATTTATAGCCTGAACCGATTTTTGTCACAATATATTTTGGCTTTCTTGGATCATCTTCAATCTTCTTCCTTAAATTTTTAATGTGTGTATCCATTGTACGGCCATCACCAATAAACCGGTATCCCTGTACAATATAAGACAAATCCTGTCTACTGAAAATCTTTCCTGGCTTCTCTACAAGCGCATTCAAAATTTTAAATTCTGTCGAAGTCAATTTAACCAAATTTTGTTTTACCATTAACTCTTGTGTATCAAAATCAATCCTAAAATTCCCATCATCAAAATGTAAAGCTTTATCTTTCTTTTGATGCAACATGTCTATTCTGCGTAACAAAGCATTTACACGGGCTAATACTTCTTTGATTCTAAAAGGTTTAACAATATAATCATCTGCCCCTATATCGAGACCTTTGACCATATCCACTTCCCTTGATTTTGATGAAATAATCATGATTGGGACTGTAGATGTTTGCCGAATTGCCTGACATACTTCTTCTCCTGATAGTTGTGGAATCATCAAATCCAATAAAATAACATTTAAATTGAATTTTCTTTGAATTTTTAGAGCGTCTAATCCATTATCTGACGTATAGACATTCCACCCTTCCCTCAAAAAATACGATTTAAGAACATCTCTAATCGATTTCTCGTCTTCTACAATTAAAATACTCATTTCCATTATTTATCCATCCCCTTATAGGATTTTAACAAAAAGAATATGACTTCCTGATTGATTGTCAGATAGACGATGACATATAGTGTTTTTTGCTTTTTATACTAAAAAGCAGGGAACCAAACCTTTTTGAACACGCACTTATATCTTTATTTTATCATACTTTTTATTTTTTTTAATAATAAGCCGATAAATGATCAATTACAGTAAACCGCCAAATCCCACAATATATATCTTTTCTTCCATATGTGAACATACATTGTGGGATAGCAGTATGAAGTCCTTATGCTTACTCAACAAGTCCAGTTCGTTCAACACCCTCAACAAAGTGGCGTTGGAAAAATAAGAAAATTAGTAACGGTGGTAAGATTGACAAAAAGCTGGCAGCCATTTTCACTGCCCCTGCCTCATGGGTTGAAATCAATTGATCCTCCACAAGGGTGGTAATTGAATTATCCAAATTCAACATTTCACTTGCTAGTGGTAATAATGGAGTATCAACTAAAAACATTCTTGGATAATACGTATCATTCCAAGTCCAAACAAATGAGAACAAGAAAACAACTAATATAGCTGGTTTAGCCAATGGTAACATAACCTTCACATAAAACTTGATGGCACTTGCTCCATCTATTTTAGCAGCTTCTTCTAATTCCCTAGGTTGAGTAGAAAAGAACTGTCTAAAAATAATTACGAACAGCGATCCTTTCACCCCAAAGCCGAGTATAGACGGAACAATCAGTGATAGAACACTATTGTTAAGACCTAGTTTTTGATAAAGTATAATTGTCGGCAAAATAATCACTTGCGGTGGAATAACAAACGCAGTAATTAATAAAGCAAAGACTATTTTTTTAAACGGAAAGTCTAAACGGGCCAATGCATATCCAGCAAGTCCACAGGATAGCACATGGAAAATGGCAGAGCTTCCTGCGACTAATAAACTAATGAAAAAAGCTTGCAAATAATTTAAACTTTCCAAAGCATTTACAATATGTCCCCAATACAATTCTGAGGGAATCCAGGTAACTGTCGGATCAATCAAATCTTTCTCACTCATGACCATATTTACGATCATCTTCATAATTGGATTCAAGTAAATATATGAGGTAGCAATAAAAATAGTATATAGAAAAAGCTTAAATAGTAATCCTTCATTTACTTCTTTTCCTAATATGACATATTTTGCTGAGGTTAATTTTCTTTGATAATATTTTTGACTTCTAAGTTTTGTATATTTTTGCATTGGATCTATTTTCATACTCATTATATTATCCTCCTATCGTCTATTCTGATTCCGACTGATTCTCATATAAATCAACATCACTATCCCTAGAAAAATAATAATAACTAGAAAGTAAATCCAAGCAAGCGCACTATTATAGCCATAATTTCCAGTACCAATTAATTCGTTAATTGGGTTAAATGGGAATGTAAACATATCAACGACAGTATAAATTAAATTTAAAAAGATAAACGGCGCCATTGCTGGCAATGTAATCTTCCAGAAAACTTCCCATGGGTTGGCACCATCGATTCTAGCCGATTCGTATGCTGACACCGGGATTGTTTGACGCCCTGCCAAGAAAATCAAAATCTGAACCCCCGAATACCATAAAACCAAAACGAATTGGTTTAATAACGACTGGATGGGTTGCCCCCACGCACTATCAGCTAAAAACTCATCCAAATAAGCACCAATAGCAAAGCGGTCTAAGAATCCTAAGCTTCCTTCACCTTGGTTAACAAATTCAGTTAACAAGTATCCAGTTATAATAATAACCGGCAAAAAGAAGATTGCTCGGAAGATAAAGCGCCCACGCAAGTTTTGGTTTAATAATATAGCAATCATTAATGAGAAAATAATAATGATCGGTATCATTAAGATAATTTCTTGGAAATAAGGGACTAATAGCTCGTAAAACTCCGAGCTATTAAATAAGATTTCCCGGTAATAATTGATGCCATTGAATTCGTATTGCAATCCAGTTGGAAGGTAATTCACTTGTTGAAAACTCATAAAAAGTGAAAATCCAAGTGGAAATGCAAGAAAGAGTAAAAACCCAATTAACCAAGGCGCGATAAAAAGCGAACCTTCTAAATACCTAGCCGTCTTTGCTCTGATTCTCCTTTTTTTCATATTATTTTCCTCCTTCACGAATCGCATAGCTTTCAGGTTCAATCACTAAATCATCATGGTCATATGAATAAGAATTATAATTGACGTAAATTCTTTTTCCGTCTTCATAGGTTGTTTCATATACACCACGTGCGATCATTTGGTGATCAGTGATAAATTGATGCTGAACATCTGCAAGTGCTTGATTATAATGTTGATACTGAGATGCAATATCTTCTTCCCAGTCTTTGTAATAGGTACTATAAAATCTGCGTAATGTTCTCGACTCCACTAATTCATGTGATTCACCATATGTTAGAATGTAAGATGGTAAAGCACCATACTCTAGACCTTTTAAAAACATGTTATCTGTATTATCTGAGACATTTTCATATTCTAACGAGTAGGTGAGCAATCCATGGACAGCGATTTGTGAAAATGGTACCGTTCGATCCACAAATAAATCAAAGGAATAATCACTTTCCATCGAGTCAATATGATCAATATTTTCTAAACTATAAAAATTTGCTTTTTCGACTCGAGATGTTCCCAGTTCCTCTTTTGTCTTTTGAATGATATTTTGCTGTATTTCCAAAGCCTCTTGTCTAGTTGCAGCATGTCGATCATTGTAATCAGTGGATAGGAGAGCCCCTATTCCATCCCCAAATAGATAGCCATCAACCTCAAATTCATTCGCATGCTTAAAATCCTTTTCTACAGTTTTCTCCATAAATCGCGGGCTAACAAGTACATTGTCGCCACCAAAACCAAATTCTTCGATTACGGTGGAACTTAAATCTTGAATACCATCACGATTCGGGCGAAAACCATCTTTATTAGTATTATTAAATGTATATGAACTGCCATCTAAATAAACGGAAAATCCTTTTTTATGTGCAAAGTCCACAAAGTTTTGCATTCCTTCATTACCACCGAGCTTTTTCGCTACAGGATAATGACCTCCATTTTTATCAAAGCCCCCTCTTTGCCAACCTAGATATTGAATATCCATATTTTCTACACCTGAACTATTCAATTCTTTGACGATTTGAGTCGCTTCATCTGTCGTTGTCATTGGCAAAAATGAATCCCTAATGAAACCTTGTTCAGTTCCCCCACCTAAAAAGTTTAGTTGTAAGGAAATGTCTTCTTTTTCTTGCAACTTGGACAGTCCAAATTCATCAATTAAATATTCACGATATCTTGTGGCCATATCTACATATCCTGGATCTTCTCCTTGAAGGAGATAATACCTGATCGAACGGGTCTCTCTTTCCATTTCTTCCGAATAAGTATAAAAACCATCATATGTCTGTCTACTCGTAGGTTGGAAGAACTTATAACGGAAAAGATGTTCCGCTGTAATCCAATTGTACTGAGTCAATGTATCTGATGCAGCTGCATTGATCTCCGCATATACGTCCCCTTCTCGAACAATTCCTAAAAATGTTTGATTTTCAGATTTAATCCCAAATACAGGCATTCTTACAGATTGTCTACCTGTAAATGAGGTAGAAGTAGAAAAGGCCATATCTTCACCATAAATTCGTTCTTTATAAATATTGTTGGTGCTACCTCTATTTTTCTGAAATTCAACTAATGCCCCTGGCCCATCCGGTAATAACAGATAGCCATCTTCATTTTCAGATGTTTCTGCACCTAGAAAAGGAAAGGCTTTTAAAGAAACGAGACGGCTTTTGGGATCTTTCAGTCGTTCTTCTGCATCCATCTCACTTTGATCTAAACCATCCACAATTTCATCTGCCAGAACTTTTGTCTCAACATGGTCCTCCCCAAGTTGGACTTCGATTGGAATGGTAAATCCTAATCCCGGCATCGAATACTCTATCCGATATCCATTTTCAATTTCTTTAAATTCAGTTTCTCCACTTTGATTGAGAAAACTAGTTTCTTTTAGTACGTCCTTACGAATATTGAATTCTACATAGGTGAACATAAAAGGTGATTGTAAATGACTTTTCCATGGTTCTGCTGTATCATCACCCTTCATGCCATCTGGATTTGGAAAAGATCTTAAGACTTTTCCTGTTTCTTTATTTTCGACTATAAAGTGTCCCAATTCAGGATCTGCTTTTAAAAGTAGCTTGTCATTTTCTGCCACTTTCTCAAAATCTTCTTCTACTATTAGTCCCTCTTCAGATGATTGTTGGTTTCCGCCTTCTTGTTCTTCGCTTTCTTGCTCCTCATTATCTTGTGCTTCACTTTCTTGTTCCTCATTGGTGTCTGATTCATTTTCTTGACTATCATTTTCCTCTGTTTCATTCACCTGTTCTTCGACCGCAGCATTCTCTTCATTTTCCGCTTCAGCAGTCGACACAATCACCGACACTGAGCCTAATAACAATAGTGTCATCGCTATCATAGTTGCAATGATTATTCTTTTCTTTTTCATCACATTGTAACCTCCTGATATAACGTATATAGGAACTCTAATACTTCTGAAGATAGACCGACAATGATAAAAATAAGAACCCATAACATAATCATTGAAAATATGGTAAGTAAAATACTCGTGATCGTTTCACCAACTGAATAGTTCTGTAAAGATTGTACTTTCCAAAACACCAGTGCAGCACACCAAACAATGATCAATGAAGAAAACGTTGTATAAATAGATGCTTCACTTAATGTCATGATATTTGATAATAAAGCGAGTGGTAATCCTAATACGATAATTGGTATCAGCGAATAGGCACTACCGATGAAAATTTCCATAAAGCGGGCTTCCCCATATCTTATGGATCCGATTAAATAATGACAGATAACCCATGATAACCAGATAAGAGATCCGACTAAAATGATCCCACCTGCATTTATACTGCCTATTGGTACAGGTTGAAAAGTAAAACTTGTATAGTAAATTCTCAGCAACCCTACAATAATGACCAAAGCTAGAATGACAAATGCACTTGCATAACTACCCTTTTGTCTATATCTAATATCAGTGAATCCATCTATTGGGTGTCTTAATATATAAAATGCATGACGCACATGATCAACAAGTTTGTACTTTTTCCATTTCGCTTCTTTTTTAGTTTTTCGTTTCTTCTTTCTTTTTCTATAAATCTGTGTTCCTGCTACTGAGCCAATTCCGAGAATAATCATCGCATTTGCAAATAGCCCGAAATGTTTTTGGAACCAATTTAGTCTAATTTGCCAAAATGCATCAGAGTACCCTTCTTCATCACCAGCTAGTTTAAATAATTCCATTGCTTTCTCATAATCCTCATTATAAAAAGCTGCACGTGCTAATGCCGAATGGGAAGGTGAGAACAAAGCGTTTTGCCTTGAAATTTCTTGCCAATATTCTTCACTTTCATTGTAAAGTCCATCTTGTGTTAAGATATATGCCCTTTGGATATCACTACCAAATTTCGTCGGTTCTAATACTTGAATTAAATTCGAGGTCTCATCCAAAATATAGATCCGATTTTTACTATCTGTATCTATTGCAACTGGACTACCTGTCACACCAACCCTTGGTGCCCCTGTTGCATATGGTGCTCCCCAGAAAAACAGCAAATCACCATTTTGATCAAATTGTGCGATGACTGCACTTTCCTTATCAACTACCGTTACAATTCCATTCGAATCAACAGAAACATCCGTAATATTTGTTGTCGGTTTGCCTCCATCTTCTGATTGATTCAGTCTAAGAAAATCGAGGTTAATATGGTCACCAAAAACAAAATCTTTCCATTGGTTTTCTCCACGAACATTAATCTTCTTAACTTGTTCCTTTGAGTCTCTTGATACTGTATAGATCCGACCTTCGTCATCTATATCAATATTTCGAATTGCACTTGGTAATAATCTAATTTGACGGCTTAATTGTTCTTCCGTATAAAATATATTTCGAACCCGATCCATGATTGAAACCTCAGTGATATTCGTTCCAAAGAACCCATTAAATTCACCTTCTTGGTTTAATTGGATAATTCCTTGGTATGTACCACGAGATACGATATAAATAATTCCCCGTCGATCTACAATCAAATTGATCGGTTCAAACACAAACTTCTCATCAATATACCTTGATTCTGGACGCCCAAATTCTTTTATAAAACTTCCGTCTTTATCTAGTTTAACCACTCGTCTATTGCCCGTGTCTGCGACATAGATCTCACCATTTGTATCAACAAATATCCCTGAAGGTTGATTGAATGGATTATCCGATGATGTAATGATACGAACAAGTTCACCACTGTCATCTAAATGAATGATTCGATTATTTCCCGTATCAGCTATATATACATTGTCATATTCGTCAATAAACATATCCTGCGGTTGATTTAATGGTGAGTATTCAAGTTCACCATTTTCATCATTCACATAAATATCTTGGGCAAAAACCCCATAAGGTTTGTAAGCAGGCTGTGTGAAAATTGTTTTTTCAAAACCATTCACACTAAAAGTATCATATGGTATTTCTGCCTTTGTTGCGTAAGGAGATGACAATAACAGGACCATTATGCTGAGAAAGACGAATAGAAAACGGTATATTTTACCTTTATTTTTCATTATAATACCTCCGATTTCTTTCTCTTATTTAATACCAGAATGAGCCATCGTTGCAATAACTTTTCTTTGGAAAAATAGAAATATGATCAGCTGTGGCAAGAACATAATTAATGCACCAGCAGCTGCTGCACCTTGTCTAGCAACTGAATTCGCTAGGTTAGCGGTGAGTGATTGCATATAATAGGGTAAAGTTTTCATCGATTCGTCTTGCATGAATAATTGTGATGTTTCAACATTTCCCCATACATTTTGGAAAGATATAATGGCAATTGTTGCAATTGCTGGCATAACCATCGGTATTACAATTCTAAAAAACATATTTAATTCTGAAGCCCCGTCTATCTTTGCCGCTTCCATTACTTCATTCGGTACCTGATCAATAAATTGCTTCATTAAAAATACCCCAACCGGCATTGCAATCATTGGCAGCACGTGTCCCCAATACGTATTCATGATTCCGATACTCTGTACAACAACATATCTCGGGATCTGAATCACTGCTGGAACAAAAAGTAATGAAACCATGATCGTTTCGAAAACCAATTTATTGCCAGGGAATTTATGTTTCGATAATGCATAAGCACAAAATGCACTCGTAATCACCATCGCAATTGTCGTGAGAACAGTCACCACTACACTATTGAAAATATAGCGTGATACTGGAACAAAGGTACTTTCTGTCATCGACATTAATTCTACAAAGTTCTGAATCGTTGGAGCCCGAACAATAAATGTCGGTGGAAACAGGAATAGCTCATGTAATGGTTTAAAAGCATGGTTAAAGATATAAACAATAGGCAATAACATAAAAACAGTTAGTAATGTTAAAAAGAAGAGAATGATCCATTGTGTCGTATCTAACTTTTTAACCCCTCGGCCAGCGTTTTTTGTTATCCTAACAATTTCATTGCCAAAACGTTTCATTCGACTTGGTTTTTCCATGTTACTCATCCTCCTTTTCACTGAAGAAGTAACCGATTATTCGACTTAACCCAAACATCAGGAGTAATAAAATAACAGATATTGCGCTTGCATATCCTAACTCAAAACGAATAAAACCATAGTCATCAATATGACTAATCATCACTTGCCCTGCATAGTTCGGTGTAGGATTCGTACCAGATAATTGGACACCTAGTTCACCAGATTGAAGTGTATGAACAATAGACATTACACCTGCAAATAATAACTGTGGTTTTAAAGATGGAATCGTAATATACCAAATCTCTTGAAGTCTACTCGAAATTCCATCAATTTTCCCAGCATCATATAATTCCTGATCTACGTTTAATAAACCGGCTAATAATGCAAGGAAACCAATTCCCATACTCGACCATATGGCTATGACAATCATAATATTTAATAACCAGCCTTGATCTAGTAAGAAAATAATCGGCTCTGTTATGAATCCATTACTGAGTAAAAAGCTATTGATATAACCCGTTCTATCACCTGAAAACATCACTTGCCACACAACAGCCATCGCGACACCAGCTGCTAATGATGGCGCATATGCTCCTAAAGCAAAAACCATTCTAAGCGCATTAGGTAGTTGGGAAATAAACCACGCTAGGAAAAAAGCAAGCATAAACCCAACAGGACCTACAAAAAATGAAAATTTAAATGTATTTGGTAACACATTCTGTAAGAAAACAATATCTTGTGAGAATAGTGTTTGATAGTTCAACCAACCTGACCACTCTGGAAATTGAATAGAGTTAAAGTATGTGAAACTTAAACCCATGGCAGTGACAACAGGTATAATAATAAATATTAAAAACATGATCATAAAAGGCGCTATAAAAAGATAGGATATTCGAAACTTCCAGATGTCTGAAAGCAGATTTTTAAAATAATCTTTTATTTTATTTCCAAAAGATCTTTTCTCCTTTTTAGAACTGGCCTCTAACGTATTTACTTGTGTATCACCTGTCATTTTTTCTCCACTCCTTCCCATGGTTCCGACACATCTAGTAGTTCAATCGGATCTATAACATTTCCATCCTCATCAATGATGTCAAATTCAATTTGTTTTCTTATTAATTCTCTATTGATATCTTTCGTTGCATTTTCCAACTGAATTCTAGGATTAATATTCTCTAAAACAGTCTGGTTCCAAGAAAAGTCTAGCTGTCTAGTCGTCATATAACTTCCAGGAACATTGGGCATATCTTTCACCCATTTCCATTGGTCGAGAATCGATTCTAAATCTTGTTGTCTCCACGGCATATTTTCAAATGCTTCAATATTGGCTGAGTTCCACCGGAATGTTTCTCCTCTAAATTGTTCTAAGTTTAAACCATACTCTGTTTGGATTTCAGGAGATGTATACCATTTAAGAAATTCCCATGCTATATCTTGTTTTTCTTCAGGGGTATCATTAAATAGCATCATACTTGTTGTATCCATTCCTGTTCCTCCAGCCCATCTTACTAAGTCGCCATCCTCATTCACATGACCTGGTACTGGAGCAATTCCCCATGAATCTAATATTTCTGGGGCTGCAACTAATAATTGCATGTACTGATTGAAGTCAGCAATACCAATCGGCATTGTTCCTTTTCTAAATTGTTGATAGAAACTTTGTACCTGGTTATCCAATCCATGTAAATTGAATAAATTGGTCCATTCCATAAAACCTTTAAATGCTTCTGGTTGATCTAACGCAGTTGCTAATCCATCTTCTGTATATAGTTCAGCTCCATTTTGATAAAGCATATAAGAAAAGTCTTGTGGATCCACAAAGAAATTATATTGATTTTGTAATAAGGTTGGGATCATATCATAAACATCATCCCATGTCTCAGGAACCTCAAGATCAAGACGTGATAAAATGTCTTTGCGATAAAATAGAACTTTAAAATTAATGGTTTCTGGAACGCCATAATAGCTTCCATCATAGAAATATGGCAATAAAGCACCTGGTGCATATTGAGAAAATAATTCATCAGCTCCTGGCAAATCTTTCAGGTCCTTAGCAGCTCCCCTAAGTGCCATTTCAAAAGGCATTGTACTAGGTACACCTAAAGCAACATCAGGCATGATTCCACCCGCTTTTGCTAAGATAAGTAAGTTCTGATCTTGAATTAAGTTAATATTTACTTTTACACCATGTTCTGGGGTAAAGTGCTGATCAGCTAATTGTTGAAGTTCTTCAGCATAATCTCGTCCCCACATCATCCAGACGTTTAATTCTTCATCTGTTTGCTCTCCCAATTGATTTTGATCAGAGAAAGAATAAACCAATGAATGAATCATCCCTTTAAATTTCTCAAATATATTTGCCGTCATCCTTGGAAAATCTTCATCAACTGGTTTAATATAAAACTTGTCAATTTCCAATGGATTGTTGATAAGCTCTGTTCTTTGAGCTTCTAATTGTTCTTGAAAAGCACTTATTTTCACTTGATTTGTTGGAATTGTATTCGGTTTTTCCAGTAATTTAGCAAGATCTTGTTCAATTGATTCAAATGATTGCGACACATTACTTCGCTCTCCATTAATCTCAATTGTTTGCTCAGCTAGTTTGCCAAATTGTTGCTGCATTTCTTCTAAGCGTTCGATAATGCCTGGTAACTCCTCCTCCACATTCCACACCCTAAACTCATCTTCTCGATATCCAGAAGCTAATCGCAATTCTTCTGAGATCTCACTAATATCAGTTGACAGTTCTTCAAGTTGTACAATGATCGGTATAAATGGTTCATGTGTGGCCTCAAATCTAATTGTGTTTTTTCCTTTTGTTAAATAAAATGAGTAAGGGCTTTCATTACCGTCTTGTAAAACAACCCCTTGCCAGTTTGCAGCATATGGAATTCGATAATTCTTCATTTCTTCAAAAGGGATTTCTCCATTGATATATATAGCACGAAATGATGGTAAACTCTTTCTATAATTTTGCATACCACGAAATCCAATATTGTATAGTCCATCTTCTGGAACCTCAATTTCCCATGTAACACTTTGACCGCCATTGTACCAACTACTTCCACCAATTGTATTAAACTTAATCTTTTCTAAAGATTCGGGAGTTGTTAATGGGTCTCGGTTATATTGCACTTGGATTGATGTAGAGCTCTTTTCTGCAAAATCTTCTGCTTCTTTCACAATCGTTTCTTTAGACTGTTTTTCTACAGTAGGGTAATTACTTTTAACTTCTTCATAATCTGAATATGCTGTTGGTTCTTGGACATGAATTGATTTCAATGCTAAGTGTTCTCTTTGTGTCTGTATTCTTATTGTATTTTTACCTTTATTCAAATGAAATTTTAAAGGTGATATACTAACTCCTGCATCCCTTAAATAAGCCGAATTCCAGGTAGTCGTTTCATCAATAAGTGACCTAATCTGATTACCATCTTCATCAAATTTATCTTCTTGGTCTTTATAAAATCTTCTTAACTCTATGGAGCGGGATTCCCTGTATGGATTTTCTCCATTGAGCATTACATTTAAAATAACAGATTGTCTCGTTCCACCATCTTTTTGTAGTAACGGCATATATTCAACAGCTATTTCATATAATCCTTCTTGTTGAACATCAACTTCATATTCAACCCATCCGTTATCTTCTTCCCATAAAAGGACTTCATCTTCTCCTTCATAGCTCGTAACATTTATAGCGTCGCTTGACACATCAGAAAAATCTTTTGCTTGTATTTCTATACTATCTTTTCCAGCGGATAATCCTTCATCTTGCCATTGTTGTAATACGTCATAATAGAAGGGCTCAATAAAAACAGTTGACAAATCTGTATCTAGTGATTGATCTGTCTCCTCTGCAGATGCTCGAAAATAAATCGTATTAGAAAAGCATGTACTTAATATTAAAAGTATGGCGACTGAATAAATGACTTTATTTTTACTGACGAATGATTTCATGAGATGAGTCATTATATCCCTCCTTTTAATCATCTAAAAGTTCTTCGGTATTATTATCAAAAAATAATGCTTTACTCATATCGAGTGCAGTCGTTATGTTATCTCCTTCATCATATCTATATCTTGGATTCGCTCGTACTGTGAATGTTTCCTTCCCATAGGTACTTAAGTGATAGTAATTATCAGAGCCAATAAACTCATTAAATTCTAAATCGCCTTTAATTACTGAACCTGGATTTTGCTCTACAGCCTCTCTTTCCAAGTTAATATGTTCTGGTCTGATACCCATAATTACACTTGACCTTTCCATGTTCTTATTTCTAAACATATGTGCTTGTTCATCACTTAAAACGACGTTAAACGATTTTGAGAAGAATCGCATTTCTCCTTTGAACGTCTCAACTTTCCCATCAAAGAAATTCATTGGTTGATTTCCAATAAATTTGGCTACAAATAAGTTTTTTGGTCTATTATAGACTTCTTCCGGTGAATCTACTTGTTGGATAATGCCACGATTCATGACTACAATTCTGTCTCCCATCGTCATTGCTTCAATCTGATCATGAGTTACATAAATGGTCGTCACACCAATTTCTTTGTGAAGTCTAATAATTTCTGCTCTCATCTGTACCCTTAGCTTTGCATCTAGATTTGATAATGGTTCATCCATTAAAAATGCTTGAGGTTGGCGGACAATCGCCCTTCCAAGTGCAACACGCTGTCTCTGCCCACCACTTAATTCTCTTGGCTTTCGATCGAGAAAGTTACTAATTTCCAACACACGGGCAGTCCTTCTTACTGTTTCTTCAATTTCATATTTTGGCAGTTTCCTAATTCTAAGTCCAAATGCAATGTTTTCAAAAACAGTTAGGTTAGGATATAAAGCGTAATTTTGGAAAACCATTGAAATATCACGGTCTTTAGGTGGAATGTCATTTACAAGTGTGTCCCCTATGTAAATTTCTCCTCCTGAAATATCCTCTAATCCTGCAATCATCCTCAGGGTAGTCGATTTTCCACAACCAGATGGCCCAAGGAACACTAAAAATTCCTGATCTTCAATCTCTAAATTGAAATCGCTTACAGCTAATTCAGCAAACTTCCCGTATCGTTTTGATACATTATCCAATAATATTTTGGTCATAAGATCCCCCCTAGGCTAAAATTATAAAATGTAAATGCTTTCTTTTATCATAAAACATCTCTTGTGAATTTAGTGTGAAGATTTTCTACACATCTTACAGATTTTGATTATTTTCTACATAATAGCGGACTTAGTGGTAGTCTACATGGCTATATATCGCACTTTTCGCCAATTTTAGTCACTAGGATAGATATTTTACATAACCAATCATGATGTTGGCACAGAAAAAAACGTGTTCAAAAGTCCCTATCTGAATAGGCCTTTGAACACGTTCTTTTTTTAGGTAACGCAAGACTCTCTTACGTGCCCTCTTGAGGGGAATAATGACTCCTGAGGTGACGCAAGAAAGTCTTGCGTGCTGTTTTTCGGGAAAATAAGCTAAAAATGCTACGTGAGATCGTCTTGCGTACTGTTTTTCGGGAAAATAAGTTAAAAATGCTACGTGAGATCGTCTTGCGTACTGTTTTTCGGGAAAATAAGCTAAAAATGTTACGTGAGATCGTCTTGCGTACTGTTTTCGGGAAAATAAGCTAAAAATGTTACGTGAGATCG
>Ga0209487_1002239_pt1 | contig 15821 bp, 15 predicted proteins | sample Poulit2012_FD_187524 | JGI IMG/M metagenome (GOLD analysis project Ga0209487, IMG submission 187524) | Agricultural soil microbial communities from Georgia to study Nitrogen management - Poultry litter 2012 (SPAdes) (version 2) | ecosystem: Environmental > Terrestrial > Soil > Agricultural land... | reverse complement strand
ATCAACCAAGTAGACTAGGCAGAATTTATGCCACTTAACGGAGACAAGGGCGTATGAAAACAATCATCCTGGTTGCTGTAATCGCGGCTGTGGCCGGCTATGTTGTCATGCTGTACAACCGGCTGGTTACGGCCCGCAATCGCTACAAAAACGCATTTGCCCAAATTGATGTCCAGCTCAACCGGCGCCATGATTTGATCCCCAACCTGGTTGAGGTGACCAAAAAATACATGAGCCACGAGCGTGAAACCCTGGAGGCGGTCATTCACGCACGCAACAGCGCCCATCAGCAGCTCAAGAGCGCCGCGGCCGATCCGTCCGATCCGGAGGCCATGAAGCGTCTGTCCGACGCCGAGCAGGGTCTTTCCGGCGCGCTCGGGCGGCTGTTTGCGCTGTCTGAAAGCTATCCCGACCTCAAGGCCAACGAGAACATGATGCAGCTTTCCGAGGAGCTGACCAGCACCGAAAACAAGGTGGCCTTTGCGCGCCAGTCGTTCAACGATGCCGCCATGACCTACAACATCGCCCGCGAGGTGTTTCCGGCCAATATTGTTGCCGGCCTGTTCAATTTCACGCCGGCCCAGCTGCTTGAAATTGACGACCCGGCCAAGCGCGAGGCGGTCAAGGTTGATTTTGGCTAAGGGCAAACCGGCCGCTGCGCGCTGACGCAGCGGCTTGCCGGCCTGTTGCAGAACCCAGCCGTGAACTTCTTTGAGCACCAGGACAAGGCCCGCCGCCAGAGCGGGCGGCTGATTGCCCTGTTCATCCTTGCTGTTTCATCGGTGGCGCTTGCTGTGGGGCTGCTGGCCTTTTTGGTGATGGACGATGTGCTGGCGCTTTTGGGTGCCTCGGCCATTACTGCCGCCACGGTGCTGGGCGCCAGCGGCGTTCGCACGCTGCAGCTGCGCAGCGGCGGCGGCGAGGTGGCCAAATCGCTGGGCGGCACGCTGGTGGAGCCCGACACCACCGATCCGCTGCGCCGCCGCCTGCGCAATGTGGTTGAGGAAATGGCCATTGCCTCGGGCATCCCCGTGCCCGAAATATGGGTGCTGGAACACGAGCCGGGCATCAATGCCTTTGCCGCCGGCTATTCACCTGCCGACGCGGCCATTGCCGTCACCCGGGGCGCGCTTGAAAACCTGAACCGCGATGAGCTGCAGGGCGTGGTTGCCCACGAGTTCAGCCATGTTTTCAATGGCGACATGCGCCTCAACATCCGGCTGATCGGGTTTGTCTACGGCATTCTGGTCATTTCAATCGCCGGGCGCAAGCTGCTGATGTCGGCCCGCTACTCCCGGCGCGGCCGCGATACGGCGGCTGTCGTGGCTGCCGGCATGGCGATTTTTCTGGTCGGGTCCATCGGCCTTTTTTTCGGCCGTCTGATCAAGGCCGCCATATCGCGCCAGCGCGAATACCTGGCGGATGCCTCGGCCGTGCAATTTACCCGCAACCCCGACGGCATAGGCAACGCCCTGAAGAAAATTGGCGCCCTGTCCCATCGTTCCTATTTGCAGGCCGACAGCGAAGAGGTGGGCCACATGCTGTTTGCCAGGGGCGTGGGGCGGCAGATGTTTCAAACCCACCCGCCGCTGGAAGACCGCATTCTGGCGGTTGATCCGTCATTCAGGCCCGAGGAGCTTGCCGAGCTGGCCAAGTCCATGGCCCGCCACGCCCAGGCCAGGCAGGCCAAGCGCGAAGAGGCGCAGCGCCGCAGGCAGGCCGAAAAGAAAACGCCAGGGGTGGATCCGGCCCGCTCGGTCATGGACCTGGGCAATCTGGCCAAACAGATCGGCAAGCCTGGCGTTGAGCAGGCCCTGACGGCCGCCATGCTGGCAGCGGCCATTCCCCCCGTGCTCGAGCGGGCGGCCCACTCGGACCAGTGGGCGCAGGAGCTGCTGTGCTGTCTCTTGCTGGGCGAAGACCCGGCCATTCGCGAAAACCAGCTGCTGATGATTGCCCGGGAATACGGGGCCGAGAGTGAAGCCCAGGTGCGGATTCTTTATGACGCCGTCAGCAGCCAGGATCGCCCCATGCGGCTGGCGCTGGTGCAGATGGCCTTTCCTCAAGCCAGGCGGCGGCCCGAAGCCGAGCTGGTCGGCCTGATGCGCCTGCTCGACAGGCTGGCCCTGGCAGACGGCAAGGTCAGCATTCATGAGTATGCGCTGACGCGGCTGGTGGGCATGCTGGTGGGCGATGCCCTGCAGCCTGCCCGGGTCAGGCTTTCAGGCCGCCGAAAGCTGGACCAGCTGGTGCCGGAGGCGGCCGAGCTTGTGGCCATACTGGCGCGCCACGGCCATCCCGATGATGAAGACGGCGCCAGAAAGGCGTTTGAGGCGGGCATGCAGGAAGTGGCCGACTGGCCGCAGGCCATGCCGGCTGCGCAGGCGCGTACTGACCGCCTCGATCACCTGCTTGCCAGGCTCAACAAGCTGCGCCCCGAAGGGCGTGAAAAGCTGGTGGTCGGCCTGCTGCGCTGCGCGGCGGCCGACGATGTGGTGACCGACGACGAGCTGGATTTTTTGCACATCGTGTGCGCGCTTTTGCGCGTGCCGCTGCCCATGGCTTGAGTTCTTGGCCAGGCCTGATGGCAGCGCGTTCTGCCCGTCGACCCAAACATTTGTGACATGTCACAAATCGGGCTTGGCCAGGCTCGATGGCGGCGTGTTCAGCCCGCCTGGTGCGGCGCAGGCTGTTCGGCCTGTCGTCCCAGAATCATGTCGGCGGCCTTTTCGGCAATCATGATGACGGGCGCATTGGTGTTGCCGCCAATCAGGCCGGGCATGATGGAAGCGTCAATCACCCGCAAGCCTTCCAGGCCATGGACCTTCAGGCGGGCATCAACCACCGCTTTCGCGTCGCTGTCCGGCCCCATGCGGCAGGTGCCCACCGGATGGTAGATGGTTTCCGCCTTTTGGCGGATGAAATCGATGAGGCCGCGGCGATCGGTGGCCTCGCTGCCGGGGAAAATCTCGTGGGCGCGAAACGGCCTGAAAGCCGGCTGGCGCAAAATATCGCGCGACAGGCGCACGCACTCAAGCATCATTTCAAGGTCTTCGGGCGCGCTCAGGTAGTTGGCATGAATGGCGACGGGCTGGCGCGGGTCGTCGGACCTGAGCGCCAGGTGGCCGCGGCTTGCAGGCCGCAGGGGGCAGGCGTGCAGGGTGTAGCCGTCGCCGGGCAGCCGGTTGCGGCCGTGGTCATCCAGCAGGGCCGGCACAAAATGCATCTGGATATCGGCGCGGTCGTCGCGGCCTCGACCGCTGACCACAAAGGCACCGGCTTCGGCAATATTGGAGGTGCCCTCCCCTTCGTGCCTCAGGTAGTAGCGCAGGCCCACCTTAAGCTCGTTGAGGTGGTCGTAGGTGACGGGCTGCAGGCTGCGGGTCAGCGTGCAGATATCAAGATGATCCTGCAGGTTGCGGCCCACGCCCGGCAGCTCGTGGCGGCAGCTGACCCCGGCAGTTTCAAGCGCAGCGGCCGGGCCTATGCCCGACAGCATGAGCAGCTGGGGTGAATTGATGGTGCCGCCGGCGAGCAGCACCTCGCCTTCGGCCAGCGCCGTTCGCACCCGGCCACGGCGCTGAAAGCGCACGCCGCGGACGCGCCTGGGGCCGGAAAACACCAGATTAAGCGCCAGCGCGCCGGTCAGCACCGTCAGGTTTCGTCGAGATCTGATCGGGGCCAGATAGCCGACGGCGGCGCTGCAGCGCCGGCCGTTGCGCTGGGTGACCTGATAAAAGCCGGCGCCGCGCTGAACCGGGCCGTTGAAGTCGCGGTTATGGGCAATGCCGGCCTGTTCGGCCGCCTGGATGAATACCTCGCTGAGCACGTTTTTGTGGCTCAGGTCGGACACGCCCAGCGGGCCGCCGCTGCCGTGCAGCCGTGACGGGCCGCGCGCCTGGTCCTGGGCGCGCATGAAATACGGCAGCACGTCACTCCAGCCCCAGCCGGGGTTGCCGGCCGCGCGCCAGTCGTCATAGTCGCTGCGGTGGCCGCGGGTGTAGCACATGGCATTGATGGAGCTGGAGCCGCCCAGAACGCGCCCGCGCGGCCACCACAGGCGCCGGTTGTTGAGCTCTTTTTGCGGCTCGGTGGTGTAGTTCCAGTTAATGGACTTGTACCTGACCAGCCGCGACAGCCCGGCCGGCATGTGGATGAACGGATTCCAGTCGCGCGGGCCGGCCTCAAGCAGCAGCACGCGCACGGCCGGGTCGGCGCTCAGCCTGTTGGCCAGAACGCAGCCGGCGGAGCCGGCACCCACAATGATGTAATCGTATGTTTTGGGCATGACGCGAAAGCGGGCTGGAATGCAGCCCAGAGCATAGAGCCTTGAATTAGGCTTGCCGCTCTAGTTTGTGGTTCCGGTTTTCAGCTCCGGCATTTTGTTCCGGCTTGCTGCTCCGGTCAGCCGCCAGAAGCCTACAGCCGGTGCAGCTGGCTCATGAGCTCGAAGCCGGCCAGTCTTTCCGGCACTTTGCCGCGCGCCAGGCCCAGCACCTTGAAGCGTTCGCCCATTTCGCCGGGCAGGGTCAGGCGCTTGATTTCTCCGGCCAGGCTCATCCTTTCGCGCTCGCTGGCCGCCTGTTCAATCATCTCATGAACGCCCAGCGACAGCAGGAAGCCCGCCTGGCTGGAAAATCCGGCCACTTCCATGCCGGCATCATGGCCGGCTTCGGCGGCTGCGGTAAAGTCCACAAACGCTGAAATGTCGGTCAGTCCGGGCCACACGAACGGGTCAAAATGGGCGCGGTGCCGGTAGTGGCACACCAGCGTGCCGTCGCTGCGGTCGGCGTGATAGTACTCGGCGCGCGGATAGCCGTAGTCAATAAACAGCGCCAGTCCGCGCGCCAGCGGCCGGGTTACGGTGTCCAGCCAGCCGGGCAGGTCCACGCATATTTCGCTGGCATAGCCGCCGGGCAGCGGCGCCGGCAGGGCTTCGGCAAGCGCTTTCAGGGCCGACATAACCCGCGGGCGCGGCTCGGCCACATGCCACTGCAGCCGCTGGTCGCCGACCGCCACAAACTGTTCAAAAAACCGGCCCTTGTCCACCAAGAAACGCGCCACCGGCAGGGCGTCAATGACCTCATTGGCCAAAATGACGCCTTCGAACGATTCTTCCGGCGGGGCATCAAGCCAGTGGACTTTTGCCCGCAGCGCTGCGGGCAGGGTATCGAGGGTTTCGCGCTGAACCTGGCGCAGGGCGGCGCTGGGTTCGAGAATCAGGTACCGGGCGGGCGGGACTTCAAGGCGCTCGAGCACGTCGCGCGCCAGGGTGCCGGCGCCCGGCCCCAGCTCCATCAGCGTCCAGCCGGGGCCAATGGCGCGCGCCACCTCGTCACACTGGCGGGCCACTGCGGCGGCAAAAAGCGCCCCCTGGCCGGGGGCGGTGACAAAGTCGCCCTCGGCGCCAAACTTGTGCAGGCCGTTGACGTAGTAGCCCAGGCCGGGCTCATACAGCGCCATGCGCATATACTGGTCGAAGGGCATGGGGCCGCCGCGCTGTATTTCGGCCACCATGCGGTTGCCCAGCTCGGTGCTCAGCCTGGCCAGTTCGTCAGGCGGCTGCGGCAGCGACAGCGATGGAGGACGCATGGATGACACGTGAAGAGACTGCTCAAGAACCTGCGGCAATTGTAACCGGCGCGGCGCGCCGCATTGGCCGGGCCATTGCCGGGGCGCTGCACGCCCGTGGACTGTCGGTGCTGGTTCACTACCGCAGCTCGGCCGACCAGGCCCGGGCGCTGGTGGATGAGCTCAACCACGCACGCCCGGGTTCGGCAGCGGCGTTTTCCGCCGACCTGGCCGATGAGTCCGCGCCACAGGCAATCTGCCGCGCCGCGCTTGATGCCTTTGGGCGCATCGACGTACTGGTCAACAACGTGTCCATATTCAGGCCGACGCCGGTTGCCGGGGCCAATTCCGATGACTGGAACCAGCTGATGGCGGTCAACCTAAGGGCGCCGTTCATGCTGTCCAAGCTGTGTGCACAGGCGCTGGCCACGCGCCGTGGCTCTATCGTCAACATTGTCGACATCTACGGCCTGGTGCCGCTGGATGACCATTCAATCTACAGCCAGAGCAAGGCCGGGCTGATTGCCCAGACCCGATCACTGGCCCGCGAGCTGGCGCCCGGGGTGCGCGTCAACGCGGTGGCGCCGGGCGCCATTCTGTGGCCCGAAAATGACATGGACGACGAACAGCGGCGCCGGATTCTGGACCGCGTGGCGCTGCGGCGAACCGGCCGGCCCGAGGACATTTCCGGCGCGGTGGCCTTTCTGGCGCTGGATGCACCCTACATCACCGGCCAGATTCTGGCGGTTGACGGCGGACGTCTGTTAAACATGTAGATCAGCGCAGCAGGCGGCTGACGTCGCGAAAGCGCGGGTGGGTGGCGTCGCCCATCATCTCGAACAGGGCCATTTCGACATTGCTCAGGTGAATGCCGGCCGCAGCCATGCGCTGGAGGGCAATGTCGCGATTGAAGGCCGAGCGCGAAGAGATGGCATCGGCAATGACGTGCACCTGAAAGTCATTTTGCGTCAGCGCGGCCGCGGTTTGCCACACGCACACGTGCGCTTCAATGCCGGCCAGCAAAACCCGGTCGCGGCCGCTTTTGATGATGGACTGGCGCAGGGCATCGTCGCCCCAGCAGCCAAAGCTGGATTTACCCAGCGCCGAGCAGCCGTCAAGCTTTTCCGACAGTTCCGGCACGGTCGGCCCCAGCTTGTCGGGCACCTGCTCGGCCCACACCACGGGCACATCCAGCAGTCGGCAGGCTTCCACCAGAATGGCCTGCTGGCGAATCATGGCTTCAGAATCGTGCATGATGCGGGCCAGCTTGCCCTGAACGTCAACCAGCAGCAAAACGGCGTTTTCGGTGGTCGGGTGGTCAATTTTCATGAAGTCTTCTCCGGATGAAAGGATGGATTGGCTCATGCACCACAGGCTATCACCCCGAGCCGGGCCAGCTCATTTCGGCAACCCGGGTCAGCGTGCGGTCGCCGCTGAAAGCTTCCCAGTGGGCGGCGAAGGTCTGCCCGCTTACGGGGTGCTTCAAATCGGGCGCCAGGTCGGCCAGCGGCTTGAGCACGTGGGCGTATTCAAGAATTTCATCGCGCGGCAGGACAAGCCGGCCAAACTGCCCGACCAGGTCGTCGTAGAGAAGGATGTCGATGTCGAGACTGCGGTCGGAAAATTTGGGCTGGCTGCGGTCGCGGCCGTGCGCATCTTCCAGGTCGGTGAGCCACTGCTTGAGCTGCACCGGCGACAGGTCGGTGCTGATGCGCGCCGCGCAGTTGAGGAAATCCTGGCCGGAAAAGCCGACCGCCGGCGAGCGGTAGACCGGAGAAACGGCCAGATGGTCAAAGCGGCGGTACAGCGCCGCCAGCCCTGCGCGCAGGTTGGCCTGCGCGTTCTGGTTGGAGCCCAGACCCAGCCACGCGGTGCTCATGCGGCGGCCCCGCGTTCAATGCGCACGCCCACCGAGCGCGAGCCCGTCACCGCGCCCGGCTTGTCGAGCTCCAGCCGCACCCGGGTCACCGGAAATTCGGCGAGGATGATTTCGGCGCAGCGCTCGGCCAGGGTTTCAACCAGCTGAAAGCTGCTGGCCTCGACAAAACCAATCAGGCGCTTGGCCACGGCCTTGTAGTCGAGCGCATCGTCGATGTGGTCGGTGGCGGCCGCCTTTGCGACATCGCTTTGCATTTCAACATTGAGGCGAACGGTTTGGCGAATCTTGCGCTCCCAGTCATAGATGCCGATGACGGTTTCAATGTCGAGGTCCTTGATAAAGACTGTGTCCATGTGTTTGCTGTTCAGCTGTTGGGTCTGTGTTGAGTGTGGAGGGCCGGCGGTGCCTGCATGGATGCGCCGGGAAATCATGGCTGCCGGTTGAGTTCATCTATGGGCCAGCGCGGTCGCACCCGAACAAGGCCGCTTTTGCTGCCTTCGGCCCGGCGGTACCAGCCGGCGTGGGCAATCATGGCGCCGTTGTCGGTGCACAGCCGCATGGACGGGTAGTAGACCCGACCGGGTATTCTCTTGTCGAGCTCGGCGCGCAGGCGCAGGTTGGCGCTGACGCCGCCGGCCACCACCAGGCGCTCCATGCGGGTATGCTCGAGCGCGCGCCGGCATTTGATGGCCAGGGTTTCGGCCACGGCCTGCTCAAAGCCGGCCGCCACGTCGGCATAGGCGCTTTTGTCGACGCGGGCAATCAGCTCGCGGGTGTGGGTCTTGAGGCCGGAAAAACTGAAGTCCAGCCCGGGGCGGCGCGTCATGGGGCGCGGGAATTCATATTTTTCAGAATTGCCATCGATGGCCAGGCGGGCCACCTCGGGCCCGCCGGGATAGCCCAGATCCAGCAGCCGGGCGGTTTTGTCAAAAGCCTCGCCGGCGGCGTCGTCCAGGGTTTCGCCCAAAAGCTGGTAGCGGGCAAAGTCCTCGACCGCCACCAGCATGGTGTGGCCGCCGGACACCAGCAGGGCCACAAACGGGAATTCCGGCGCCGGTTCTTCAAGCAGGGGCGAGAGCAGATGCGCCTCCATGTGATGGACGGCGATGGCGGGCACATCCAGCGCCGCGGCGTAGGCCACGCCAGTGGCGGCGCCCACCAGAAGCGCGCCGGCCAGCCCCGGCCCGGCGGTGTAGGCCACGGCATCAATTTCATGCGGCGCAATGCCGGTCAGTTCATGCAGCTCGTGCAGCATGGCCGGCAGCTTGCGAATATGGTCGCGCGACGCCAGCTCGGGAACCACGCCGCCATAGGCGGCATGGTCGGCCTGGGTATAAACCAGGTCTTTCACCAGCCCCGCGCTGGCGCTGTAGATGGCAACGCCGGTTTCGTCGCACGAGCTTTCTATGCCCAGAATGTTTTGCATGTCAAGGGTCTGCAAGTTATAATGATCTGCTGGATTGAATTTCCAGTCCTTAACGTTTCCACTTTAATACTGTATTTTGAGGAATTGCAACGAATGCCCACTGTAAGAGTCAGGGAAAACGAGCCGTTTGAGTTTGCCTTGCGCCGCTTCAAGCGCTCGTGTGAAAAAGCAGGCGTTATTTCCGAAGCGCGCCGCCGCGAGTACTACGAAAAGCCGACCCAGGAGCGCAAGCGCAAGAAGGCTGCGGCCGTCAAGCGCCACATGCGCAAGCTGTCGCGCGAGCGCGTCAACCGCCGTCGCCTGTATTAAACCTGAACCAGGCAAAACAGGCTCTCCATTCTACGCAACTTGCGGGCAAACGGGTCATTACATGTCGCTGAAAGCAAAAATTGCCGACGATATCAAACAGGCCATGCGGGCGGGCGAAAAGCAGCGCCTGCAAACCCTGCGCATGCTCATGGCTGCCATCAGGCAGCGTGAAATTGACGACCAGGCCGAGCTTGATGACGACCAGACGCAGGTTGTGGTTGAAAGAATGGTCAGGCAGCGTCGCGAGTCCATTGCCCAGTACACCAGGGGCGGCCGCCCCGAGCTGGCCGCTGCCGAAGAAGAGGAAATTGCCATACTGCAGGCCTACCTGCCGGCCCAGCTGTCTGATGAAGAGGTTGAGGCCGTGGTTGACGAGGTGCTGGCCGAATCGGGCGCTGCCGACATGAGCGCCATGGGCCAGGTGATGGGTCTGCTCAAGCCCCGGCTGCAGGGGCGCGCCGACATGAGCAAGGTCTCGGCGCTGGTTCGGGCCCGACTGGCAGGCTGACAGCGCCAGCGCTAAACTGGTGCCGTGGCCGGCCTTATTCCAGAAGACTTTATTGAAACCCTGCTTGATCGCGTTGATATTGTCGAGATCATTGGCTCCAGGGTTGACCTGAAACCGGCCGGGCGCGGCGAATTCAAGGCGCTGTGCCCCTTTCACGACGAAAAAACCGCTTCTTTTACGGTCAGCGCCGACAAGCAGTTTTATCACTGCTTTGGCTGTGGCGCCCACGGCAGCGCCATTGGCTTTGTCATGAACCACGACGGGCTGGAGTTTCCGGCCGCAGTCGAGGAGCTGGCACAGCTTGTCGGGCTGGAGGTGCCGCGCCAGGGCGGGCGGGCCCCAACCAGAAAGCACGACCGGCTCTATCAGGCGCTGACGCTGGCCCAGGACTGGTTTGTTGAACAGCTTGACGCCGGTTCCGCAGCCCGGGAATACCTCAAAAGGCGCGGCTTTGATGCCGCCACCATCACGGAATTTGGCATTGGCTTTGCGCCCCAGGGCTGGCAGCTGCTGGCCGACCGGCTGACCGCATCGGGCTTTTCCGCCGCCGAGCTTGAACAGGCCGGCCTGGTCAGCCTCAGGGACGGCCGGGTCACCGACCGCTTTCGCAACCGGATCATGTTTCCTATCCATGACCGGCGCGGGCGGGTCATCGCCTTTGGCGGGCGCGCCCTGGGCGAGCGCGGGCCCAAATACATCAACACCTCCGAAACGCCGGTTTTCCACAAGGGGCGCGAGCTCTACCGGCTCTACCAGGTGCGTCGCGGCGGCTTGCCGGACCAGATCCTGGTGGTGGAAGGCTATATGGACGCTGCCGCGCTGCATCAATACGGGGTGGAAAACGCGGTGGCCACCCTGGGCACTTCGGTGACGCCCGAACACGTTGATTTGATGTTTCGCGCCGCGCCCGTGGTGGTGTTCTGCTTTGACGGCGACCGGGCCGGACGGCAGGCGGCCTGGCGCGGGCTGGAAGTGGCCCTGCCAAGGCTTGGGGCCAATCGTGAGGTTCGCTTTCTGTTCATGCCCGAAGGCGAAGACCCCGACTCGCTGGTGCGCCGCCACGGCGAGAGGGCGTTCAGGCAGCGGGTTGCAGAGGCGGTGCCGCTGTCGGAATTTTTTTTCGACCGGCTGGCCGAGTCGGTCGACATGGAGACCATTGATGGCCGCGCCCGCCTGGTGGCGCTGGCCGAGCCGCATCTGAACAAGCTGCCCGACGCGGCCTTCGCGGCGCTGATGCGCCAGGAGCTGCGGCGGCGAACAGGCTACAGCAGCCACAACCCGGCGCCGGCCAGTCGCGCACAGGCAAGCCCCGTGCGGCTTGACGATGACCGCGCGCTGACGCCTGTACAATATGCGGTTGCCCTGATCGTGCAGCAGCCAGGCTTGGCTGACGGGGTACAAATCAGTATGCTTGAGGGGCCGGCACAGGTGCGCGGACTTGAGTTTCTGCGCGAATTGATTGAATTCTGCCGCGACAAGCCCCATTTCACTACGGCCAAGCTCCTTGAAGCATGGCGCGGTCGTCGTGAGCAGCCGTGGCTGGCCCGTCTGGCCGCCCGGCCGGTCAGCACCGACCAGGACAGCATGAGTGACATGCTGACACAAACTTTGGGCCGAATACGTCGTCAGATTATAGAGACGCGAATACGCGAGCTGCAGCAGATCCAGCTCAACCAGGGGGGGCTTGACGAAGCGAGCACCCGTGAACTGCGCAAACTGCTCAATCAGCGCACAGAGAGTTGAACCAGATATGACATCCGAAAACGAAAACACAAACGAAAACAAGCGCCCCTCGCAGCTCAAGAAGCTGATTGAAAAAGGACGCGAGCAGGGCCAGTGGCTGACCTATGCCCAGGTCAATGACCACCTGCCCGGCGATATCGTCGATCCCGAACAGATCGAGGACATCGTCAACATGATCAACGACATGGGCATCAAGGTGTTCGAAGAGGAGCCGGAAGATGCCGACGCCCTCATTCTGAACGATTCCGCCAGCACCGATGCCGACGACGAATCGGCCCAGGCCGAAGCCGAGGCTCAGCTGGCGGCGGTGGAAAGGGACCTTGGCCGCACCACCGACCCGGTGCGCATGTACATGCGTGAAATGGGCACGGTCGACCTGCTCAAAAAGGAAGAAGAGCGCGAAATTGCGCAGCGCATTGAAGACGGCATGAACCAGGTCGGCCAGGCCATGGCGCGCTTCCCCGGCACCATCACCGTTCTGCTTGAGCAGGACGCCAAGTGGCAGGCCGGCAACCTGCGCCTCAACGAGCTGGTCAGCGGTTTCATCAAGCCGCAGGTGCTGACTGAAATGGGCCTGATTTCTGAAGAGACCATGGAAGCGGCGCTGGAAGAGGAGTCGGACTATTTCTCCGACTTCGACGAGGACGGTGAAGAAAAGCCGCCCCAGACGGTCAACACCATTACCGACCCCGAGCTGGTGCGCCAGTTTTTTGACAACATGCGCGAGCTGCACGAACACTACCTCAGGCTGCGCGACCGCTACGAAAACAGCCCCAGGGCCGACGAGATTCACGACCAGATTGAAGAGCAGTTCATGCGCCTCAAGCTGGCGCCCAAAACCCTTGATCTGCTGATTGACACCATGCGCTACCACGTGACGCGCGTGCGCGACGTCGAGCGCGCCATCATGCAGGTATGCGTCGAGCGCTGCGGCATGCCGCGCAAGGACTTCATCAAGAGCTTCCGCGACAACGCGTCCGACCCGGAATGGCTGGCCGGCCTGCTCAGAAAGCGCAGCGACTGGGCCAAGGCGCTCAAGGAGCACGCCGAGGAAATTGCCGAAATGCAGGAAACCCTGGCCCGCTTTGAGCGCGAGCAGCGCATCAGCGTGGCCGATCTGCTCGACCTCAACCGCGCCATGTCCATAGGCGAGGCCAAGGCGCGCCGCGCCAAGAAGGAAATGGTCGAGGCCAACCTTCGTCTGGTTATTTCCATTGCCAAGAAATACACCAACCGCGGCCTGCAGTTCCTGGACCTGATCCAGGAAGGCAACATCGGCCTGATGAAGGCGGTCGACAAGTTCGACTACCGCCGCCGGTTCAAGTTTTCAACCTACGCCACCTGGTGGATTCGCCAGGCCATTACGCGCTCGATTGCCGACCAGGCACGCACCATCCGCATTCCGGTGCACATGATCGAAACCATTCACAAGCTCAACCGCACCTCGCGGGCCATGCTGCAGGAAATGGGTCGTGAGCCAACGCCGGAAGAGCTTTCGGTGCGCATGGAAATGCCCGAGGACCGGGTGCGCAAGGTGCTCAAGATTGCGCGCGAGCCCATCTCCATGGAAACGCCCATCGGGGATGACGAGGATTCACACCTGGGTGATTTCATCGAAGACGAGAACGTGCTCTCGCCCGACGCAACGGCCACCAGCACCGGCCTGACCGATACGGTACAAAAGATGCTTTCGGGCCTGACGCCGCGCGAGGCCAAGGTGCTGCGCATGCGTTTTGGCATCGACATGAACACCGACCACACCCTGGAGGAGGTCGGCAAGCAGTTCGATGTCACCCGCGAGCGCATTCGCCAGATCGAGGCCAAGGCGCTGAGAAAGCTCAAACACCCGACCCGCTCCGATCCGCTGCGCAGCTTTCTTGATATAGATCACGAGTAGCTTTCAAAAATCCGGCTTTCTTCCGGCGCGGCCGGGCTTGACCCGGCCAGCCTGACGGGGTAGGTTGTACAACTCCACCCCGTCAGGAAATCTGCATGTTCAGCAAGCGTAAGCGACGATCTGCGAGAGCTGGCGCCGACCAAAAGGAAGAAACCACCATGACAAGCAAACCGCGCGAAGCGCCGCGTTCCAGCGGCGGGACGGCCATGATTGGTCCGTCAATCCATGTCGACGGCAAGCTCAATGGAGACGAGGACCTGGTCATTGAAGGTCGCGTCAAGGGGACCGTTGAACTCAAAAACAACAGCGTAACCATTGGCAGCCAGGGCGAGGTCCAGGCCGATGTCTACGCGCACACCATCTATGTCGATGGGCGCATGGACGGCAATCTGGTGGCCACCGAGCAGGTGGTGGTGCGCAAAAGCGCGCGGGTAAAAGGAAGCATCACGGCGCCGCGCGTCAGCCTCGAAGATGGAGCGCGCTTCAACGGCTCCATAGACATGGACAGCAAAAGCGACACCCTGGTCAAGGCCGCGCCCGACAAGGTCAAGCCTGCGGCCCAGCCGGCCAAGGGCGGCAAGGAGCTGAGCCACTGATTTTTGCGGCCCCGGGGCAAATACGCCAGTGAGCACCAGCGCAGCCATGGCGCAGCAGGAGCAGGAAAACGCGGGCTCCTTTCGCGCCCCCCTGTTTTATGACGTCGTCGATGCATTTGACGAAGACAGGCGCCATTTTGTGCTCGACCTGGGCAGAGCCCGGTCCGGCACGGTGGAGCTTTTCTCACGCTACCGCTGCCGGCTTGATGTCGTTGACCTGCCGTCGCGGCTCAGCACCCTGCCGGTGCTCGAGGAAGGCGATGACGAAGCGCTGTACGAACGCTGGCTTGAAAGCCTGCTGCCGCCGGCGCGCGGTGAAGCCGCCGACCTTGTGCTGTGCTGGAACCTGCTCAACTATCTGTCGCCGCCGCTGATTCGGGCGCTGGGAAGCGTGCTGGCCAGGCGCACGGAAAAGCCGGCCCGCCTGCATGCCCTCATTGAATACTCAGCCCGGGAAATGCCGGCCGAGCCACCGTCGGTGGCACCGGCCGGCGCCGAGCTTTCCGTTACGCTCCCGGAGGCAGCCGCCGCCGTGGCGGCGCCACGCTACAGCCCCAAGGATCTGGAAAAACTGCTGCCGGGGTTTGCCATTGAAAAGGCCATGCTGCTGGGCAACGGCATGCAGGAATATCTTTACCGGCGCTGATTGTCGTGCTGATTGTCGTGCTGGTTGCCCAGCCGCACCCCCGCATCCACTACGTCGGCCAGCACGGCCCCGGCGGTGACTGCAACGCCGGCCCCCGGTCCGTGAATGGTCAGCGGGGTTTGCGGGTCATCGGGCAGCCGGATATGGGCCAGGTTGCCGCTGCCGCTAAGCTGTGCAAATGGCGAATCCTGCTCAACCTCGACCGGGCCGACGCGCGCCCCGCCCGGCCCTGACTGGGCCAGATATACCCACACCTTGCCGGCCGCCTGCGCCGCCTTGCGCCGCTGCGCCCATATGGCGTCCTTGCTGCGCAGGGCGGCAATCACGTCCCCCTCGCCGCGCGCGGCGGCGGCCCAGTAGTCGTCAACCACCGGCTCGCGGTGGACGCTGGCATTGTCCAGCCCGCTTTCGCGCAGCATGATGAGCAGCTTGCGCTCCACGTCGCGGCCAGACAGGTCTTCCAGCGGATCGGGCTCGGTATAGCCCCGTGCGCGGGCATCCTCGACGGCCGCCGACAGCGAAAGCCCGGTGCTGAGCCTGGAGAACACGTGCGAGAGTGTGCCCGACACCACCGCAAAGACGGATTCGGGCTGCTTGCCGCCGGCACGCAGTCTTTTGAGGCTGGACAGTATGGGCAGCCCGGCGCCCACGGTGGCCGAATAGCCCAGAGGCGCGCGGCCTTCAACCGCCGCCTGCTGAATGGTGCGGTACAGGCTGATATCGCCGGCAAAGCCGTGCTTGTTGGGCGTGACCACGCCAAACCCGGCGCGCAGCCATTCGGGGTAATAGCGCGACAGCTGCGGGTCGGCGGTGCAGTCGACCACAATGGCGGGGCGTTCTCGCTGCGACAGGCGCCGGCCCAGTTCCGACAGGGCGCCGGCGGCCCGGGAATGCTCGCGGGTCTGGTCGTCGTCAATCAGCAAATGCTTGCTGCGGTTAATGCCTTCGGCCAGCAACAGCCGGGGCTGGCCGGGGGCCGGCTTGAGCCGGGCCAGGCTGGCGACCAGCTCCGAGCCAACCTGCCCGGTGTGGCCAATGACCACAACATCAACCGCGTCGGCCGGGGCAGCGTGCGGGCGGGCGGCATGGTTCTGCCTGAGCTGAACCACGGCAGAGCGATGTTCGGATTTTTTGCGGGCATCAAGAGTCATTGTTCAAGCCTCCAGAGCGGGTTGCAGAAAAGCGGTGCTGCGACGAAAGGCGGAAACGATCTCGTCGAGGCGGCGCTGTTCAATCAAAAAGGCGT
>Ga0209487_1002238_pt1 | contig 15826 bp, 13 predicted proteins | sample Poulit2012_FD_187524 | JGI IMG/M metagenome (GOLD analysis project Ga0209487, IMG submission 187524) | Agricultural soil microbial communities from Georgia to study Nitrogen management - Poultry litter 2012 (SPAdes) (version 2) | ecosystem: Environmental > Terrestrial > Soil > Agricultural land... | reverse complement strand
ATGGTGAACATACTGCCGCACAACGGACCCGGACAACTCGCCGACGGGCCGGCCGGCCCTGTTGCTCGGACCGAGGGGCTCTGTCCCTCCCGCCGACGACGGGCACCCCCTCCCGGTGGCCCCGGGGCCGGGCCGACGCGAGCGCCGAGACCCGTTCAGAATTCCTGCAGCTCGCCTCCGGACTCCGCGCTCCGCTGCGCCTTGAGCGCGACCTCGGTGGCCAGCAGGCTCGCCGCGGTGGTGATCACCGGCTCCTGGCCCGCCAGCACCGCGTCGAAGAAGTACTGGGCCGGGCGCTGCGCGGCGTCCAGCGGCTCGTCCCAGGTCTCGCGGTCGTGGGTGGTCACGGTCAGGCGGTGGTAGGCCCAGTCGACCTCGGCGGTGCCGAGCGAACCGGTCACGCGCATGCGGTAGTGGCCATGGACGTCGGCCGCCTCGGGGCCGAGCCAGTTCGCCTCGATGGTGGCGGGGACCTGACCGGCGCGCATCAGCAGCGCGACGTGGTCGTCGAAGCCGGGGTGGTCCTCGGCGCGGGCGTTGCCGACGTGCGCCGAGACGGTCCCGGTCGGGGTCGTCCCCTGCTGCTCGCCGACCAGGTCCAGCACCAGGTCGATGTCGTGGATGGGCAGGTCGCCGGCGATCCCGCCGTAGGTGGCGGGGTCCAGGAACCAGGCCGGGCGGGCGGACTGGCCCAGCTTGTGGGGGCCGGTGGAGGCGACCATCGCGACCGGGCCGAGCACTCCGTCGGCGATCAGCCGGCGCAGGGCGAGGGTGGCCGGGTAGAAGCGCTTCTCGAAGACGATCGAGACGTGCCGTCCGGTCTCCGCGGCGGCCTCGCGGATCGCCTCGAGCTGCGCGAGGGACGTGCACAGGGGCTTGTCGGCCAGCACGTGGGCGCCGGCGCGCAGCGCGGCGACGGTGGCCTCGGCGCGCTGGCTGTAGATCCCGGCGATGAGGGCGACGTCGATGTCGTGGGCCTCCAGCAGCTGCTGCGGCGTGTCGTACAGCGGGGCGCTGACCCCGCCGAGGAACTTCTCGCGCAGCTGCGGGTCCGGTTCGGAGGCCGCCACCAGTTCGAGCTCGTCGCGCTGGGCGACCTCGGCCAGGGCGTAGTCGACGTGCTGATGGGCTGCGCCGAGGATGGCGACCTTCATCGAAGCTCCTTGAGGGTGGTGAGGCGGCCCGTGCGGGCCGCGGTGGTGATGGCGTCGATCAGACGGACGGTGGCGGCGCCGTCGGCCGCGGTGATCGCCGGGTCCCGGCCCTCGGCGATGGCGGCCAGGATGTCGCCCCACTGCTGGATGTGGCCGGTGAGGCCGATGGCGGTGGGGTCGGAGGCACCGACGCCGATGCCCTCCCCGTCGGTGCCGATCTGCGGGGCGGGGGCGCCGTCGACGTCCCAGCGGATGATCTCGCCCTGACCGATCTCGACCACTCCGCGCTCGCAGTGCAGGGTCAGGGTCGCGGGCGATCCGGGCGGGGTGGCGGTGGTGGTGGAGATCAGGCCCAGCGCCCCCTCGGCGAAGCGGACGGTGGCCACGGTGGTGTCCTCCGCCGGGGAGTCGTGGGCGAGGGTGGCCTGCTGGGCGGTGACCGATTCGACCGGGCCGGCCAGCCACTGCAGCAGGTCGACGTTGTGGACGCCCTGGTTCATCAGCGACCCTCCCCCGCCGGCCGGATCACCGCGCCAGGCTGCGGCCGCGTAATAGTCCTCATCGCGCCACCAGTGGACGTGCGTGGTGGCCAGGCGCACCGCGCCGAGCGTGCCGGCCTCGAGGGCCCGGCGCACCGCGACCACCTCGGGCTCGAGGCGGCGCTGGGAGATCGTCGAGACGGTCAGCCCCCGCTCGGCGGCGAGGCCGACGATCCGGTCGGCGTCGGCCGCGGTCAGGGCCAGCGGCTTCTCGACCACCACATGCTTGCCGGCCTCGAGCGCGGCGAGCGCCTGCTCGGCGTGCACCCCGCTGGGCGAGCAGATCGCGACCACGTCGATGTCGTCGCGGGTGATCAGCTCCTCGGGCGGGACCTGGGCGGCGTCGCTCCAGCCGGCCTCGGCGGCGGCAGCGGGATCGCCTCCGCTGAAGGCGCGCAGCTCGGCCCGTTCGCGCAGCGCGTCGAGGGCGCGCGCGTGGCTGCGGCCGATGGTCCCCAGTCCGATCAGTCCGACGCCGATCACGGTGTGCATGGAGCTCCCTTCCCTGGTGAGGCCGGTGCGCCCCGCGGGGCGCACCGGGTCCCGTCCGGTGCGCCGAACGTGACGTGAACGGTTCCAACCTACGGTGTCCCCACTTGACGTGCAAGCGATTGCAGGCAAGGCTGGGGCCTGCAGGCCCCGTCGTCGCCCCTCGTGGGCGACCATCGGGCCTGGCGACCAGCCAGCGACAGGTCCGCAACCGTCCCGGACCACGAGGGGAGCAGCCGTGCTGCGCATCGGCATGATCGGTACCGAGAACTCGCACATCACGCATTTCACCCGGTTCCTGAACGTGGAGCAGCGCCATCCCGGGGTGCGCGCCGCCGCCCTGGCCGGCGGCCGCAGCGAGCGGAACCTGGAGCTCGCCGAGCTGGGCGGGATCGACCTGATCGTCGAGGAGCCGGCGGATCTGGTGGACGAGGTCGATGCCGCGATCGTCTCCACCCGTGACGGCGCCAAGCACCTCGAGGACGCCCGGCCGCTGCTGGAGGCCGGCAAGCCGGTGCTGGTCGACAAGCCCCTGGCCGCCTCCGTCGAGCACGCCCGGGAGCTGCTCGAGCTCGCCGAGCAGAACTCGGCGCTGCTGCTGTCCTGCTCGGCGCTGCGCTTCGTGCCCGAGATCGGGCATTTCAAGGCCGACGGGGACACCGCGGCGAGCAGCCCGCCGCGACATCTGCACGTGATCGGCCCGGCCGATCCGGACAGCGAGTACTCGGGACTGTTCTTCTACGGCATCCACCACGTCGAGGCGGCGCTGGAGATCCTCGGCAATCCCGCGATCGATCCCGCCTCGCTCGATGTGCGGGCAGTGCGACGCGGTGACACCGTGGTGGCCACGCTGCGCATCGCAGACACGGAGGTCACCTTCACCTTCGTCGTGCCCGGCGACGGCACGCGGGTGCCCTTCCACGCCGTCGGCGTCCACCGGGGCGCGGTGGTCTCGCACGACCTCACGCTCGGCGGGGACTACAACGCTCCGGCCCTGGCCGAGTTCCTGGCGGCCGTCGAGGCCGGCTCGGTCTCCCGCTCCCCCGCCGAGCTGCTGGCGCCCGTGACGGTGCTGTCGGCCATCTCCTCCGCTCTCGAAAGGATCTCCTGATGAATGATTCCAGCACCGAGGGCGGCCTGCGCTTCGGCGTGATCGGCGTCGGCATCATCGGCCGTCAGCACGTGGCGCGCCTGCTGTCCGATGCGTCCCCGGCCACCCTGGTCGCACTGGCCGATGCGAACCCCGATGCCGCGCGGGCCGTGGCCGAGGAGAACGGTGTCGAGTCCGCCGCCAGCGTCGAGGAGCTGCTGGCGCGCGAGGACATCGACGTGGTGATCATCGCGGTGCCCTCCGGGCTGCACGCCGATGTGACCGTCGAGGCGCTCGACGCCGGCAAGCACGTGTTCCTGGAGAAGCCGATCGAGGTCACGGTCGAGGCCTCCGACCGGATCCGCGACGCGGAGCAGCGCTCGGGCAAGCTCCTGTCGATCGCCAGCCAGCGTCGCTTCGCCGCCGAGAACCAGTTCCTGAAGTCGCTCGTCTCCGAGGGGAAGCTCGGCCGTCTGACCTCCGCGACGATCGAGGTGCCGCTGTGGCGCTCCCAGGAGTACTACGACTCCGGGGCCTGGCGCGGCACCTGGAAGCTCGATGGCGGCGGCGCCCTGATGAACCAGGGCGTGCACCTGGTGGACCTGGCCCTGTGGCTGCTCGGCGATGTCGAGGAGCTGTTCGCCTTCACCGGTCTGCTGGCCCATGAGCGCATCGAGGTGGAGGACACCGTCACCGCCACGGCGCGTCTGCGCAATGGCGCTCAGCTGACCTTCCAGGCCACCACCGCCGCTTACGGCAAGCTGCCGATCCGCGTGAGCCTGATGGGTGACGCCGGTTCGATCGTCACCGAGTCCGAGCGCGTGATCCATTTCCATTCGCGCGACGGGCTCCAGCTGCCGGAGTTCGAGCCGGTCGACATCATGCTCGCCCAGCACCTCGATTTCGTCGACGCCGTCGAGCGCGGCCGCACTCCCCTGGTGACCTCGGCCGATGCGCGTGCGGCGGTGGCCTTCATCGAGGCCGTCTACGAGTCGGGGCGCACCGGGAAGCCGGTCCGTCCCGCCGAGCTGCCGGCCTCCGTCTGAGGTCGGCGCACGTGCAGGGGGCCGACGGGTCGGACGCGAGCGCCGCCGGAGACGGAGTCGAGCGGACCCGCCGCTGGTGGCGGGAGTGGCTCGGGGCCGGGCCGGATCCGGCTGGCACGTGGCGGATCGGTGCCGCTCGCGAGCCCCTGCACCCCGAGGTCCGCGGACCGATCCAGCAGCTGGTGCTGTCCTCCTACGGCAGCGAGTTGGTCTGTGAGTTCCACCGCCCGGAAGGCGTGCCGCCGACCGGCATCACGGTCATCGCGCCCTTCTACGACACCGCTCCCCTGTTCGGGGAGGCCAGCCGGCGCACCCGCCGCGCGGGCCGCGACCCCGCTCTCGGGGCCTACGGGCTGCAACTGGCGCAGGCCGGTCATGCCGTGCTCGCCGTGCCCTGGTGGTTCGAGCAGGTCTCGGCCGCGGACCCGAGCACTGCGGAGGCCCGCTCCCTCGCGGAGCGCTACGGCCCGGCCGCGGAGCGCCATCGCCGCGAGCAGCCGATGACGGGGCTCGGCCGCAGCGTCGGCGACCTGATGCTGGCCGTGACGGCCCTGCGGGACTCCGGGCTCGCAGGCGAGGACCGCCTGGCGGCCTTCGGCCATTCGCTCGGCGGGAAGCTGGCGATGCACCTGGCCGCCCTCGACACGCGCCTCGACGCCGGCGCGGCCCATGAGCCGGGGCTCGGCTTCGCCCACTCCAACTGGGCAGACCCCTGGTATCTCGACGGGGCCGTGCCCGAGGACCGGGATCAGGACGAGCTGCTGGGGCTCATCGCGCCCCGGCCCTTCCTGCTGGCCGGAGGCGGTGACGGCGACGGGGTGCACAACCTGGAGCTGTTCCGCTCTGCGCGGCGGCGATGGCCCGAGGAGAAGGGACTGGACCTGCTGCTGCACGACGGTGGGCACCCCCTGCCGCGGCATGTGATGGCGGGGGTCCGGGAGTGGCTGACGAGCACGATCGGCTGATGACGGCCCCGCCATCCTGACGATCACCGCCCGGGGCGAGATCTACCTGATCGACGCCAACCGGGCCTACGTCTACGACATCCGCTGACCAGCATGCCGCGGCGCCCCTGACCTGGTCAGCGGCGCCGCGGTGGCTCGGGCCCGAGGAACTAGCTGCGCGTCAGGTGCTTGTAGTAGTAGCCCTCGGGCGAGGGCCGGGGCTGGACGCCGCCCACATCATCGGCGACCGCCCACGTCTGCGCGTTCCATTTCACGGGGATGGTCAGAGCCATCTGCTCGCGCACGCTCGCGGCCTCGATGAACAGCCGGTCGCGTTCGGTCTCGTCGAGGGTGGCGACCGCCTCATCGACCAGGCTCGCGAACTCCTGCGCCTCCTCCGAGGAGCGGGTGGACAGGATCTCCTCGGCCCGTGCGGCGATCTCCGGACCGTCGAGATCCTCATCGTTCTGGACCGCCTGCAGCTCGGCCCAGTCGTCCGCGGACAGGCTGAACTGCCGCACGTAGTCGTAGCCGAAGATGTTGTAGATCCAGTTGTTCAAGGTGGGCAGTCCCGAGAAGGTCCCGGCGTAGAAGCTCATCACGGAGTCGTCCTCGTGCGGCGCCCAGCGGGTCTCGGAGTGGACGCCGCTCTCGAGGATCTCGATCGCGACATCGATGCCGAGGGCGTCGATCCATCCTTCGCGCAGCACTTCGAGCCAGGACTCCTCGAAGTTGTACTGGATCCGCACTCCAGGCAGGTCATCGAGGATCCCGGCCTCATCCAGCAGGTCCTTCGCGCCGTCGACGTCGAAGGAGACGGCCAGCTCCTCGCTCCAGCCGGGGACGACGTCCGGGATCAGCGCGGTGCCCGGCTGACCGGCCGAGACCTCGGTGATCGCCTCGCGGTCGATCGCCATGGACAGGGCACGGCGCACCCGGTCGTCCCGGATCGCCTCGTGCCCGCCCCACATCGCCTGCAGATACGAGGTGCCGTAGCCCTCGACCGCGACCACGGACTCCTGGAGCTCCGGATCCTCCTCCACGGTGGTCGCGCTGACGGTGATCACATCGAGATCATCGTTTCGGAAGGCGAGCAGGTTGGTGGGCGCGTCGCTGGCCAGGCGCAGATCGATCTGCCCGACCTCGACCGCGTCGGCATCCCAGTACTCGGGATTGGCATCCATCACCAGTGAGGAGTTCGGTTCCCAGCTCACCGGCACGAACGCCCCGTTGCCCACCCAGTTCTCAGGCTGCTGCCAGCCCTGCTGATCCTCCTCGACCGACGGAGGATGCACCAGGACCATCGAATAGTGCGACATCAGCAGCAGGAAGTCCGGGCTGGGGCTCTCCAGCTCGATCACCAAGGTCATGTCGTCCTCGGCGGTGATGCCGACCTCGGCCCAGTCCTCGAGGGCTCCGGACTGGTACTCGGCGGCGCCCATGATCCCCAGTCCGGGCAGGTAGCTGGAAGCTCCGGCGGCGTAGTTCCCTCCCGCGCCGGAGGGGTCCAGCAGACGCTGGAAGGACCATTCGGCGTCGCCGGCGACCACCGGATCACCGTTGGACCAGGCAGCTCCTTCGCGCATGGTGAAGGTGTAGGTCAGACCGTCCTCGCTGACGTCCCAGGACTCCGCCGCGGCCGGCACCACGTCCACCGCGTTCTCGTCCTGCAGGACCAGCCCCTCCAGGAGACCGGCCGGGACGACGAGCATCGCGTTGTTCACGTAATGGGGGTCGAGGCTCTCGATGGAGGCTGAGGACTGGACGATCTGCAGCGAGGGCCGATCATCGTCCGAGCCCTCTCCTCCGCCCTGGGCGTCGTCGCCGAAGATGGTGCAGCCCGAGGCGAGCAGACCGGTGGCACCCGCTCCACCGCCCAGGACCAGCCGCCTGCTGAGGCGCTGGCCGCTGGATGGCCCAGCGGAGTCGATGGGGTATCGAATCGGGGTCATGGTGGCCACCTTTCCAGGATGCTGGGCTCCGTCGCCCGCTCTCTGCAACCGATTTCTTCCTAAGCCTCTCGTACTCTGCAACCGCTGTCAACGGTGCTGTTGCAGCCCGAACAGCCGCTCCGCGTTGCGGTGCATGATCAGCTCCTCCTCCTGCTCGTCGAGGCCGGCGGCCCGGAAGGCACCGATCGACAGGGCGGGATCGATCAGGGTGGAATCGGAGCCGAACAGGAGCCGTTCGGGGCCGACCTGGTCCAGCACCCAGCGGATCCGGTCCGCCTCGGGCTGCGAGTACCCGGGCTCGAGCCAGAGCCGATCGGTGCGCCGCGCCGCCTCCGGGGCGAGCCTCCAGGCGGGGCCGCCCATGTGCCCGGCGATCACCTGCACGTCATCGACCTGTGCGACGGCCTCGGCGAGGTCCAGCAGCTGGGTCCCCCAGGAGTGCACGAGCACCGGGAGCTGCCGGGCGGCGCACAGCCGCAGCGCCTCGGCCATCCGCGGCGACCCGGCCGGGGTGGCCGCGTAATCGGTGTGGATCTTCGCGCCGACGAACAGGCCCGAGGGCAGCAGCTCCTCCAACTGCGCCTCGGCCTCGTCGAGGAAGCGCGGGTCGATCACCAACATCCCCCGCAGCCGCGTGTGCCCGGTGATCGCGGCGGCCAGGGCGGGGTTCCCGCTGAGGGCGTCGTAGGTGACGGCCTCGACCCCGGAGACGAGCTGGATGTCGATGCCGTGCGCGTCCATCGAGCGCAGATTGTCGGCAGCGCTCCCCCGGTCCGGTCCGAAGAACCACGGTCCCAGGTGGGCGTGGACATCGACGATGCGCGCGGTCATCTCGGACCTCCGTTCAGCCGGAGCAGGTTCCCCGACGTCACCAGGTCGCGCTGCGCGGCGTCGAGCCCGCTCGAGCGCAGCCGGGCGAGGACGGAGTGCTCCTCGAACCATCCGCTGCGGGCACCGAAGACCAGTCGCTCCGCGCCCGCGTGCTCGGCGATGGTCTCCCAGGCGTCCGGGTTGCCCAGCAGCCGGGTGGAGGCGTGGAAGCCCGGCTCCTCGCGGGCGGTCAGGATGAACTCCCCTGCGTCGTAGAAGTGCTGATCCAGGAAGATCACGGTGGCGCCGAGGCCCATCATCGCGGCGCCGACGGTGCGGGTCGATCCCTCGACCAGGATGGTCAGGCCCGCCGCGGTCGCCCGCCGGGTGAGCAGTCGCAGGCGCGGCGCAGTGCCGGGGATGCCCTGACGGGTGGTCGCGAAGCGCACCAGGCGTGTGCCTCGGGCTGCGGCGGCCTCCATACGGGACTCCGCGTCGACCGGGTTGCGCAGGTCGACCCCGCACACGGCCATCCACCCGACGTCCCGGGCGGCGGCGACGGCCTCATGGTTGCCGCTCTCCGGGTCGAAGCTCAGCGCCCGCAGTGAGGTGACGGCTCCGCCGTCGATGCCCGCGACCTCGAGACGACCCCGCAGCTCGGCGGTGCTCTGCCTGCGTCCGGTGGTGATGTCCCTGCCGATGAGCAGATCGCAGTCGAGGATCATGCCGGCATCACCGCATGGTGGACCTTGTCGATCGCCTCGGCCATCGCATCGACCTGCTCGTCGGTGTAGTTCTCGTTCCAGGGGATCACCAGCAGCCGCTCGGAGACCAGCGACTCGGCGACCGGGCATTCGCCGTCGGGATACTCGATCCGGCCGCGGATCGGATAGCCGGACCCTCCATAGGCGGTGGGCTGCCGCAGCACGGGCTCCTGGTAGAGCGGACGGGCGATGTAGCCGGCGACGCAGGGCACCCCTTCGGCGGCGAGCGCGACCGCGAACCGTCTCAGGCCCGCGTTGTCCAGACCGTCGGCCAGCAGTGGGTAGTACCAGTACGCATGGATCCCGGCGGGCGCCGGCGTGGTCAGGCCCGGCAGATGCGCGAGGGCGGCGCTGAGCCGGTGGGCGTGGCGGCGTCGCCGGTCCACGACCGCTTGCAGCCTCGTCAGCTGCACGCGCGCGACCGCCCCGCTGAGCTCGGGCATCCGATAGTTCAGGGCGAAGGAGAGGTAGGTGCGCTCCCCCGTGTCACGTGGCCATGCCTTGTCGGCGAACAGCCTCATCGCACGAGCCAGCTGCGCGTCGTCGGTGATCACGAGCCCGCCGTCACCGGTGGTGATGTGCTTGGTCTGCTGGAGGGAGAAGCACCCCAGGTGCCCGATCGTCCCGACCACGGGGGCGCCGGGGGTCTCGCGGGCGAGGTAGGCCTGGGCGCAGTCCTCGATGAGCAGCACCCCGGACTCGTCGGCGATCTCGCGCAGCTCCCGCACCCGGGCTGCTCCCCCGAACAGATGGACCACGAGGATTGCGCGGGTGCGGGAGGTGATCCTCCGCCGGACGTCGTGCGGATCCAGGCAGCCGGTGACCGGATCGAGATCGGCGAAGACCGGGACCGCGTTCTGGGCGATGACCGGCAGCACGGAGCCCATGTCGGAGATCGGCGGGACGATGATCTCATCGCCCGGGGCCGGATCGGCCGCCGCGACGGCCAGGTGCAGGGCCGCGGTGCCGCTGGAGCAGGCCACGGCATGGGCCGAGCCCATCATCTCGGCGAACTCGCTCTGCAGGGCCCTGACCTCGGTGCCCCATACCCCGGAGAGCATCCCGGAGCGCAGGACCCGCAGGACCGCCGCCTCCTCCTCGGGTCCGATGGTGCGGCCTGCCGCGTCGTTGGTGCTGGGCAGGGCGCCGCGAGGAAGGACCGCGGTACCGCCGTCGAGGGCCAGGAGCGGCTCAGAGCGCATCGGCATGCACCGGCAGCACGGCGTCCAGCAGCGTCCGGGTGTACTCGTGGCGGGCTCGGGTGAAGATGTCGGCGGTCCTCCCGGTCTCGACGACCTTTCCCGACTTCATCACCAAGACGTGGTCGGCGAACCTCTCGACGACGGCGAGGTTGTGGGTGATCAGCAGGATCGAGAAGCCGAGCTGTCCGCGGAGGGAATCGAGCAGTTCGAGCACCTGGGCCTGCACCGAGGCGTCCAGGGCCGACGTCGGCTCGTCGGCGACCAGCAGTTCCGGTTCGAGGGCGAGAGCCCGGGCGATCGCCACTCGCTGCTGCTCCCCTCCGGAGAGCTGCCGCGGATACAGGTCGGCGTAGACGCTGGGAAGCTGCACCCGGTCCAGCAGGTCCAGGGCCCGGCGCCGACGGTCCTGCTTGGTGCCGATGCGGTTGATGCGCAGGGGCTCGCTGATGTTCTCCGCCACGGTGGAGGCGGGCAGCAGGGAGCCGTAGGGGCTCTGGAAGACCATCTGCATGGACCGTCTCTGCAGACGCAGCTCTCGGCGTCCCATCGCGAGCACATCGCGCCCGTCGAACTGGACGTGCCCATCGGTGGGTTCGATCAGTCGCAGCACGAGACGGGCGAGAGTGGACTTCCCGGAGCCGGACTCCCCGACGACCCCGAGGGTGGCGCCCCGGGGGAGCTCGAAGGAGACGTCGTCCACGGCGCGGATCGGCCCCGCCGCACCGGGGAACTCCTTGACCAGCCCGCGGGCCAGGACCAGCGGAGCCTCCACTGGTTCGGCCGGGGCCGCCGGCTCCGCGTCCGGGGTGCTCTGCGGGTCGAGGGTGCCGGGCTCCGGCGGGCGGATGTCCATCGCCGATTCCAGCAGCATCGTCGTGTAAGCGTCCTCGGGAGCAGTCAGCAGCTGGCGCATGGCGCCGCGCTCTCGCACCTCGCCCTCGCGCAGCACCACCCCCTCGTTCGCGAGATAGCGGGCGACGCCCAGGTCATGGGTGATCATCACCAGCGCCATGCCCTCGTCCTGCAGGTGGGCGAGCAGATCCAGGATCTGCTTCTGCACCGTGACGTCCAGGGCCGTGGTGGGTTCGTCGGCGATCACCAGACGGGGCCTGGTGATGGTCGCCATCGCGATCATCGCACGCTGCCGCATCCCGCCCGAGAGCTGGAAGGGATACATCTTCACCCGCCGCTCCGGCTCGGGGATGCCGACCTCCCCCAGCGCTTCGACGGCACGCCTGCGGGCTTCCTGGCGCGTGCCCAGGCCGTGCCACAGTATGGCCTCCGTCAGCTGCCGCTCCAGGGTGAGCGAGGGGTTCAGGGCCTCCATGGCGTTCTGGAAGACCATGCCCACCTCCCGTCCGCGGATCCGCCGCAGCCGGTGCTTGCCCGCACCGATCAGTTCGACCGTGTCACCGGACCCGAGTTCGAGCCGTGCGGAGCCGGAGATCTTCGCGTTGCTGGGCAGCAGACCGAGGATCGCGCGCATCGACACGCTCTTTCCGGAACCGGATTCGCCGATCACCGCGGTCGCGCCCCGCTCGGGGAGCTGGAGATCCAGACCTTTGACGGCGTGGACGGTGGGCCCGTCGGTCATCGAGAAATCGACGACGAGATCGGAGACATCGAGCAGCATGGGCAGTCCTTCCTGGCCTTCCGGATCAGGTCTCATCGACATCGAAGGCGTCGCGCACGCCGTCCCCGACGAAGGTGAAGGCGATCATGATCGCGATGAAGATGACGGTCGGCCACGCGATCAGGTGGGGATGGTTCAGGACGTAGGCGTAGCCGTCGATGATCATCGCTCCCAGGGAGGGCGTGGGAGGGGCGACGCCGAGACCCAGGATCGCCAGCCCGGACTCGGCCAGCATGTTGGCCGGGATCCCGAAGCTGACGGTCACCAGCACCGGGCCGAGCGCGTTGGGGACCATGTAGCGCATCACCAGGGTCCACCCGCCGGCGCCCATGGAGCGTCCCGCCTCGACGTACTCCATCGTCTTCAGCCGCATGATCTGGGCACGCAGCAGGCGCGACTGGCCCACCCACGAGGCGATCGACAGCGCGAGGATGATCGCCCAGGTCGAGCGTCCCATCACCGCCACCAGCAGCACGGCGAAGAGATAGCCGGGGAAGGCGTACATGACGTCGGTCGCGGCCATCAGGATCTGGTCGTACTTGCCGCCCTTGTAGCCGGCGACCAGACCGATCACGAAGGCGACCGCGAGCGAGATCAGCTCGGCCGCGATGGCGATGAACAGCGCGGTGCGGATCGAGTAGACGAGCCGGGAGAACACGTCCCGTCCCAGCGGGTCCGTCCCCATCAGGAATCCTTCGCTGAAAGAGGGCAGCAGCTCCTGGCCCCGATGGATGGTGGCGTACCCGTAGGGGGCGATGAGCGGGGAGGCCAGAGCCACCACGGCCACGACCAGGATGAACGCGAGGCTCACCACGGCCAGTCGGTTGCGTAGGAACCTCTGCCACCTGCGCATCCATTCGCTGGTGGATCGTCCTGGGGCGGCAGACCCGTCACCGATGGTCGCCGCGGCCGGCTGCTCGATGGTCGCCATCAGATCGCTCCTCTCGTGGCCTGGCCCTCGCTCTTCACGCGTCCGCCGTCCTCCTCGAGGGCGATGCCGTCGCCCACGTCGTCCTTGCGCCGGGGACCCTCGGCGGCCAGGCCGAGATCTGCCCGCACCCTCGGGTCCACGGCCGCGTAGCTCAGATCGACCAGCAGGTTCATCACCATCAGCAGGGCGGCGAAGAACAAGGTGGTGCCCATCAGCAGCGGCATGTCACGGCTGACGGCCGCCTGGGTGAAGTAGTGGCCCAGGCCCGGGATGCCGAAGATCTGCTCGACGAAGATGGTCCCGGTCGCGAGCGAGGCGAACATCGGTCCGACGACGGTCACCAGCGGCATCAGCGAGTTGCGAAGCACGTGGCCGACGAGCACGGCGCTCTCCCTGCCGCCCTTGGCGCGCGCCGTGACCACGTACTCCTGCCTGAGGTTCTCCAGCATCGAGGAGCGCACGTACCGGGCCAGGACGCCGATGGGGGCGATCGCGAGCGCCAGGGTGGGCAGCACCATGTGCTCGGGCCCTTTCCAGCCGTAGAGCGGCAGCACCCCGAGCGCGACGCCGAAGATCAGCACCAGCACCAGTCCCGCCAGATAGTTGGGCAGGCCGTTGCCGATGGTGGCCACGAACATCGTGCCGGAGTCCAGGATCGTGCGCCGGCGCACCGCCGCCAGGATCCCGATCGGCAGCGCCACCCCGACCGCGACCACGGTGGCCGTCACCGCCAGGGCCGCCGAGATCGGGAAGGCGGAGGCGATGATCTGCTCCACCGTGCGGTGGGGGTACCGGTAGCTCGGCCCCATGTCCCCGGTCAGCGCGCCGGCCATGAAGGTCGTGTACTGCTGCCAGATCGGGACCTCGGCCCCGTAGCGGTCGCTGAGCTCCGAGCGGGTCTCGGAGGTGGCCTGCTGGGCCAGGCTCACGTTGCCGCCACCTGCTTCCTGGATCCCGGCGAAGTCGCCGGGGGCCAGCTGCAGCAGGCCGAAGGTCAGCAGCGAGACCGCGAACAGGCACAGCACCAGCCGGACCAGGCGCCTGCCCACGAACATGACGATCTTCATCGATCCTCCTCGGACGCTCGCGCGCCCATCACTCGGAGACGGTGAGGTGCTTGTAGTAGTAGCCCTCCGGGGAGGGGCGCAGCTGGATGCCGTCGAGGCGGTCGGATCCGGCGAGCAGCTGAGCTCCCCAGGCCAGCGGGATCGTGTAGGCGAGCTCCTCCCGCAGCGCGGCGGCATCGATGAACTTCCGGGCCCGTTCGTCCTCGTCGAGCGTGCTCATGGCATCCTCGGCCAGCTCCGCGTACTGCTGGGCCTCGTCCGTCGATCGGCTCGACAGGATCTCCTCGACCTGCGCCGCGACCTCAGGGCCCTCCAGGCTCTCGTCCGCCTGCACGGCCTGGAGCTCCTCCCACGCCTCATAGGGCATCGAGAACTGCCGGACGTGATCGGAGCCGAAGATGTTGAAGATCCAGTTGGGCATGGTCGACACACCGGCGAAGGACCCGTAGTAGAAGCTCATGACGTCGGCATCGTCGTGCGGCTGCCAGCGGGTCTCGGCCTGCACGCCCTCCTCGAGGACATCGATGGCGACGTCGAGGCCGAGCACGTCGATCAGGCCCTCGCGCATGATCTCGAGTATGGGCTCCTCGTATCCCGCCTGGATCCGCAGCCCGGGCAGGTCGTCCGCCACCCCGGTCTCTTCGAGCAGCGCCCGAGCACCGTCGGGGTCGAAGGGCACCAGCAGCTCGTCGCTCCACCCGGGGACGGTGTCGGGGATCAGGGATCCCGCTGCCATGATGCCGGCGTTGGTCGCGGTCATCGCCTCACGATCGATCGCCATCGAGATCGCGCGGCGCACCCGCTGGTCCTGGATCGCCTCGTGCCCGCCCCACATCGACTGCAGGTAGAAGGTCGAATAGCCGTCGACCCGGACCGCGGACTCCTCCAGGTCCGGATCGGTCTGCAGGGTCTCGCCGGTCACGCCGATGATGTCGAGCTCGTCGTTGCGGAAGGCCAGCGTCTGGGTGGTCAGCTCACCTGCGAGCTGGACCGTGATCCGCTGGACCTGCACGTTGTCGGCGTCCCAGTACTCGGGGTTCTTCTCCATCTCCAGGGTCGAGTTGGGGACCCAGTCGGTGAGCACGTACGGGCCGTTGCCCACCCAGTTCTCGGGCAGGGTCCAGTCCTGCGGCTCGGCCTCGACGGTGGGCGGGTGGAGAACGCTCATCGAGTAGTGGGTCATGTTCAGCAGGAGGTCGGGGTTCGGGGATTCCAGCTCGATGACCACGGTCGAGTCGTCCGGCGCGGTGACGCCGACGTCCTCCCAGGCCTCGAGCGCGCCGGACTGGTACTCGGCCGCCCCTCGGATCCCGACGCTGGGGAGGTAGCTCGAGGCGCCCGTGGTATAGCCGGAACCGGCTCCGGTCGGGCTCAGCAGGCGCTGGAAAGACCACACGGCGTCCTCGGCGGTGACCGGATCGCCGTTGGACCAGTTCGCCTGGCGCAGGTGGAAGGTGTAGGTCAACTCGTCCTCGGAGACGTCCCAGGACTCCGCGAGGGCGGGCACGACGTCGCTGCCGGACTCGTCCTGCATCACCAGGCCCTCCATCATGCTGGCGGGCAGGATGTACATGCTGGAGTTGACGTAGTGCGGGTCGAGGCTGTCGATGTCCGAGGTCCGGGCGATGGTGATCGCGGGCCCGTCCTCACCGTCGCCGCCCCCGCCGCCTCCGCCGCCGGAACCGGAGTCGAAGATCGAGCAGCCGGTGGCGAGCAGGCCCGCCCCGCCGATGCCGGCGCCGAGCAGGGCTCGACGGTCGAACTGGCTGGAACTGCTGATCACTGTCATGTGATGCACCTTTCCGATGCGGTCGGCCTCGTCGCCCCGGGCCTCGTCGCCCTGTGACTGCAATCGCTTTCTGTGGGTAGCATCACGTCTTCTGCAAGCGATGTCAAGGCTGTGTGGCGACCGGTTGCACAACCGATATCGTCGTCATCGGATCGTGATCACGGGACCGCGGCCCGGAGTCCCGGGGCCTGTTCGGAGCGCCGCCCGTCAGCTGCTGTACAGCCCCAGCGGCACCCGGTCGGCGCGCACGTGCCCGTCCCGCACCAGAACCAGCTCAGGGCGTCGCACGGCCAGCCGTGCGTTGGCGGCGGCCGCGTACTGGCGGCTGTTGTACTCGATCTGGGGCCAGTCGGCACCGATCTCCGCGCCGAGACCCAGGGAGTGCTCGAGGGCGGCGCCGACGGTGGTCAGGTCCT
>Ga0209487_1002237_pt1 | contig 15836 bp, 19 predicted proteins | sample Poulit2012_FD_187524 | JGI IMG/M metagenome (GOLD analysis project Ga0209487, IMG submission 187524) | Agricultural soil microbial communities from Georgia to study Nitrogen management - Poultry litter 2012 (SPAdes) (version 2) | ecosystem: Environmental > Terrestrial > Soil > Agricultural land... | reverse complement strand
TTCAGCCCCTGCTCCTGTTTGTTTAGTATGGATATAATCTGGGATTCGCTAAAACGTGACTTTTTCATAAAGTAAAAGTAAAGGTTTTTCTCTACTTTCAAATGGCCAACTTTCGGGGGAGCTTACACACTAGTCTATTTATATCTAAGCCTTCTGGAAAAGATGAATTTAATAACGTCAAGCATCTTATACCGATTTCTAAGGGGCTGTTAAATGGGGTATTATTATTTTTCACTTTTTCACCCAAATTAATTTATTGTCATTAGACAAATGATGGCAAATGCCAGTTTTATCGGGAATTTTAAGCACTTCAACTAATGGGCTAGAAGTAGGGTTCAATTGACTTGCTTGACTCAATGTTTCACGCATTCGTGAAAGTCCATTTGGATATTCAATATTACATTTATCTACCACCCCGTGATAGATTTCATCTTTCAAATTATCAAATGTGCCCGGTGGTACATTGTCTCTTGCAAAATTTCTAAGTGATTCAGCATGGTAATATCTTTCTCTTTGACGATTAAAATCTTCCTTCAAACTATCATCAAGATCGGCAATATCGGTTAAAATTTCGCCTCTTGACTCTGAATAAGCTTCGAATAGTTGTTCTATATATCTAATTTCTGACTTGTCGATTTTTTTAGGAGGGGAATCAGCCCTATCTCTTGCGGGTAAACCACCTCCAAAATAGATACTATGAAATGGAGTTTTTGCATGTCCTTCTAATAACTCACGTGGTGAGATTGAACTAAAAATCGAAAAATCAAACGAATTAAAATATGCAAGTAATTCTCCTTCGAGTTTAATTTCTTGAGTTGAAGTAATTTTGCTTTTACATCTTGTATCCCAATTTTCTCTTGTGTTTTCCTTTAACTCATCAGGATTTAAAATTAAATTGGACAAAGTGCTGCCTATATCATGTGGGGCAACGAAAAAATAATTCAAGGGGGGCGCATACTCCTTCTTAAAACTGTAGAAGATTAGTTTGCCAATTTCTACAGTAACATGACTTGGTGAGAGACTTGATTTATAGTGTTTGCACTGATAATTATCCCAATCACTAAAAAAATCTTCATCATTATGGAATCCAACTATATCAATACCTTTATCACCGCTTCCACCCAAACGACGCACCCTTGAATATTTACCATTCAAAGTAGAAGCCCATTGTTCAGTAATAATTTCCCAATCATCAGGAGATAATATTTTCAATCGCTGAATTTTAGGAACAGGTGCCCCAAAACTTACAGTCTGGGCAGTGGCTGGAGCAGCAGATTGTATATTAAGATCCCGAAGTTCTTCTTTTAATGGCATGCTTGCGTCATATTTGTATCGATATAAATGTAATGCATTGTTGTAAGTTCTATAACGGACTTCGGTTTAACCGGCTTGGCCTTTCTGGCAGGTAAAGTCATTAAAATTCGGAATTTCTGTAAGTCCCCGAATTTTGAATCGGCAAACAGCGGCCAAGTCCGAGTTGAAACCGTTGTTAGGGAGCGATTCACGGGATATTATATCTCACCTATCCTAAGATCGACGCGCCATACGCCAGAGCCTGTAGTGCCCACAATCAAGTTGCCCTCGGGATCGATAGCCATCGATCGCAAACCATTGAGTGAGTCAGGGACGGGAACACGGACCCATGTCTCTCCTGCATTTTTGGACTGAAACAGTATTGGGTCTTCACCATGCCGATGTGATGTTGCAAACATATGACCATCAGCAAAGAGGAGACTTTGAACGAGAGAGGCATCTTTATGTTTTAAAACATAACTCCACGTCTCGCCAGCATCCTCAGAACGAAGAACTCCTTCCTCCGTTCCCGCCCAAACACGTTCAGGGATATCCGGATCCGCCGCAACCATGAATACGGCATTCTCTCTGTCTGGGGTTGGATTGACATGCGTCCAACTATTCCCATGATCTTCGCTTCTATACAGAATCGCCTGAAGAAAGCCGGTATGCCCAGCGACCCATAGGTGACCTTCCTCGTGCGGCGAAATGGCAACTGATCGTAGCCAAACTCCTCCTGTACTCGCTTCATCTCCAAGAACAAGTTCCCAAGTTCGGCCGGCGTCCTCCGAGCGGAAGACAGGCCCATCGCTACTCATATAAACTCTTTGCGGGTTGTTCGGATCCGAGGCGAGTGAGTAGGCCCAAAATTGGCTTTCGTTTCGTTCCGCAAAACCGCCATCAGACGCAATCCACGTGATTCCTTGATCCTCAGATGCGAAAACCGCAGCGTCGGTTTGTTTCGTGCCGGTTGGAGTGACACCTATAATCTCTGGCTTAATCCCTGCGAGGAGCCGTCCTGGGGAACCGGGCAAGAATAGCAGTGACGAGATCACGGCATGATCCAATCCCAAGCTTTCCCACGTGAGTGTATGAGGATCATACCGGAACACTCCATCATCCCGCGTACCAGCATACAGGCCTTCTTCAGTATGAATGACATCTGTGACCCATTGCTGCTCAAGCCCAATCTGAATCCAACAAGAAGAACCGTTTTGGTTCATACAATCAACCGCCGGGCCAAGGGGGGCCTGTTTACAGCCAGTGATCACTATAAGGACGAGAATGGCGACTGAGAAAAAGCGGATCATTGGTTGTTTCCATGCATGGTTAAAAATAAAACGATTCAGCGGCTGAAGGATTCCGCGGATTAGGCGAGAATTTCCTACGCTCCCTAACATATGTATTAGCAATATTGCTACTGCCGGATAATGCAAAAAAATCTTCTCATAATCAACTCTAATTAGCCTGTAAGCCCATAAGCCCCTTAAACATATTTGATAACCAGATTCGATAACTGCGTTCATTTTTGGCCTGTTATCGAATATTTTTTGTAAGGAATTGTCAATTTCCGGTTCATACAGATAAAACGATGATGAGCCGGTTACTGAATTCTCTAAAACAAGAAATAAGAAGACGAAATTATAGCTATAAAACTGAAAAAGCATACACCCTTTGGGCAAAACGATTTGTCAGATTCTGCAAGATGAAACACCCGCTCGAGGTGGATCAACAACAAATTGTTCATTTTCTGAATTATTTGGCGAATGAACGCAACGTCGCCTCTTCCACACAAAATCAGGCACTCTGTGCATTGGTTTTTTTATATAGAGAGGTTTTGAAACAACAGATTGGAGTCCTGGAAAATTTCAAGACCGCCAAACGGTATCATCCTGTTCCCGTTGTGCTTTCTGAAAATGAGGTGAAACAGATCCTGGCCGAGCTGCACGGGGTAAAAGGGCTTATTGTTCAATTGCTTTATGGATCAGGGTTGCGTATCTCGGAATGCCTGCGGCTGCGTATACTGGATCTTGATTTTGACTATCGCCAAATCGAGATTCGAAATGCAAAAGGAGCCAAAGACAGGATTACCATGATGCCCGAGCGATTGAGAATTCCGCTGAGAGATCAAATTAACAAAGTTCAATTTTTGCACAAGAGGGATCTTTCTTCTGGCATGGGCGAAGTGCTGCTGCCAAAAGCACTGACCAGAAAATATCCGGAAGCATCCAGGGAATTGCGATGGCAGTATCTGTTCCCCTCCCGTAAAATTGGTAAAGATCCGGTAACAGGATTCAGGCACAGGTATCATCAATCCCCCCAGGCTATAAACGCCGGGATTAAAAAAGCGGTTCGTAAAACCGGGATTCAGAAAAAAGTTTCTGCTCACACGTTCCGCCACTCCTTCGCTACCCATTTACTTCATAACGGATATGATATCCGCACCGTTCAGGATCTGCTGGGGCATCGCAGCCTGAAAACAACATCCATTTATCTGCACGTGCTTAACAAAGGCGGCCATGGAGTGAAAAGCCCGCTGGATTCTTGAAAACCCCTGAAGGGTACCGGGCAGATTGTTTCTCATGATTAAAGGCAGCGAAAAACGCCCGCTGGATTTTGCACTGGTTTTCAGAGATACAATGACCTTCGAACGTAAACACATGATTAAAAACAGTCTTGGCGGCCTGTTTAAATAACACACACCCATTCCCGGAGAGGTTTGCAAGCAAGGGTGTCTGTAACATCCTCAGAGCAAAGCACTCTCAGAAGGTTTTTGATTAGCCTTCCCTCCTTCAAGAACCGGATTTTATTTTTTCCAAAAATCTTGTTATCATAAACCCATCATGAAGTAACCACTCTTTTCACATATCGGCACTTGTACCTCTCTCCTTCCATAAGGCGTGCGATATATCCATTCACTCAATCAGCTGAAAAAACTCTGGCATAAAACCAGGTATTATCGGCGGACACTCTCAATTCAACTGCATATAAATGAAAAATTCAACATCTATTCCACAAACCTCATCAGCTACTTATGACTCAAAAAAACAATTTCATTTATGCAGATTATTACCAAAGACATTTCATTTACCCTGCCGAAGGGAAAGCAGATTTTACACAACATAAATTTCTCCATTGGTGATCAGGCAAAAGCGGCCCTGGTGGGCGATAACGGAACAGGAAAATCGACCCTGCTTCGGATCGCTTCAGGCACCCTTTCTCCACAGAAAGGATCTATAAAGGTAACCGGAACCTCCTGGTTTATTCCGCAGCATTACGGACAGTTTGATTCGCTGACCGTTGCCGAAGCCCTGCAAATTCATCCAAAAATCACCGCACTGCAAGCCATTGAAAACGGCTTGTCTGATCCCTCCCATTTCGAAACTCTTTCCGAAGACTGGACCATCCACGAACGGCTTCAAAACGCTCTGTCACAGTGGGGGCTCTTCTCAGTTCAGGCTGATACGCCTTTCCGGTCGCTGAGCGGCGGACAAAAAACAAGAGTTTTCCTTGCCGGAATCGAACTTCACCATCCGGATATCCTCCTGATGGATGAACCAACCAATCATCTGGACAGACCGGCCCGTCAACAGCTTTATCATTTCATCCGGCAAACCAGCTGCACGCTGCTCATTGTGAGTCACGACCGGGAACTCCTGGAGCTGTGCAATCCCATCCATGAACTTTCATCGGCCGGAATGCAAACATACGGAGGAAATTATTCTTTCTACGAGGAACAGAAACAGATCGAAACAGAAGCTCTTGAACAGAAAATTGAACATACAAAAAAGGAAATTTCAGCTGCCCGAAAAGCACATCGCGAGACTATGCAGCGGAAACAAAAAATGGATGCTCAGTCCGCCCGAAAAGGGAAAACAGCCAATCTTCCTCCCATTGTAAAAAATGCCAGGGGAAGCAAAGCCGAAAATTCAGCCTCCAGGTTAAAAGTGTACATGAAGACAAAAATCAATACGGATGTCACGCGATTACAACAACTAAGCAAGCAAAGAAAAGAGGCGAAGCAGATCAGGGTATCGGTCGGGCATTCGCCGCTCCATTCAGGAAAAATCCTGTTTGAAGCGAAACGAATGAATGTTGCATACCCCGATTCCGATATGCTCTGGAACACGCCGCTGAGTTTTGTGATCAGATCCGGTGAGAGAATCCGGATTACCGGAAAGAATGGCTCCGGCAAATCCACACTCATCCGCACCCTGCATCAGCAGCTGAAACCTGCCGGCGGGGAACTGATTATCCAGACCCGATCCGTTTTTTTACTGGATCAGGAGTATCGGCTCATTGGCCGGGAACGCACGGTTTTGGAACAGGCAAAGCTGTTTAATGAAAACCAGAAACCAGATCATGAACTAAAAACCGTGCTTGTCCGCTTCCTGTTTGATCCCGATACCTGGGATCAGCCGTGCTGCACACTCAGCGGCGGAGAGATGATGCGCCTGTCGCTTTGTTGTCTGATTTTGCAATCCAGTCAGCCCGATGTCATCATGCTGGATGAGCCTGCCAACAACTTGGATCTGAGAAACATCCGGATTCTGACAGACACGATCGCAGCATATCAGGGCACGCTGATTGTCGTTTCCCATGATGAGCATTTCATACGGGAAATCGGTATTGACTGCAAATTGCACCTATAGAATTGGGTGACCATTATATGATCTATAACCTCGCAAAATTTATAAATGACCACGGAGATATCAGAGGCGGAGTCATTATGGGGAAACGAATAAAACAGAGAAGAACTGCAACGTCGTATCCCATTTCTGATGTTGGGAAAGATGATGTGTTTTTATTGCACTGTTCCCCGTTCACCTACATCATCCCCTATGTAAGCAATTCTGGACACCCCATGCCACCCCCTCACCAGAAATTGTCTCATTCAAAAAAAAGTTGCGTAACAAAAATGTTACATATATATTTTAATCACTCAAATGATTTAAAAGGACTTTATGCCACAATTGATATTCCAGGCGATCGCTGACCCGACCCGAAGAGAAATCATAGATCTTCTGGCGGCCTCCCCTATGCCAGTAAATGATGTTGCCAGCCACTTTGACATCAGCCGTCCGGCGATATCCCGGCATATTAAAATCTTACAAGAATGTGGTCTCGTGGTTATCCGTCAGTCCGGACGCAAGCGATACTGCCGGGCCGACACACAAAAGCTGCAGGAAATCATTGCTTGGGCCAACCAGTATCGCGGCTTCTGGAATAATAAACTGGATGCCCTGGAGGCTGCTCTGGAGTCCGATGATTCTGAGGGTTCTGAATTCACTTCCCGAACCGTTCAAAAACAACCTCCCACTAAAAAATGACTCCATGTAAAAAGAATCCCCACCCATTTCCGATCAAAACCCCAATTACGATACCCAATCACCTTACTTATTTCGAATCCCTCACCAATAACGACACTCCCATGACTGATTTAACCATTACACGAACGTTTCCCGTCAGTCCGCAACAGATTTTCAACGCCTTTACCCATCCCCCAGATATGCGTGTCTGGTGGACCGACGATACGGTATTTAATATCGACCTCCGGGTCGACGGACGCTGGACTATTACCCGGAAAGAAGGTGATACGACGTACCTGATGACCGGAAAGTATCTGGAAGTGAATGCGCCTCACCGCATGAAGTACACCATTGGTATGCCGCAATTTTCTCCCAACAGTGATGTCATCACCATCGATACAGAACAGCTGAACAATGAAATCTCAAAAATGACTTTTATACAAAGCGGTCCGGATATCACAGCTGAATTAGAAGGACTGCCGGAAGGACAAACCTCCGAAAGTGAAAAGGGCTGGCAACAGGGGTTTGATCTGATGGAGGAAGCCTGGAACAAACAATCTGCCTGATGCCGGGACAAAACGGCACCTGGAACCCTGTGCCGGCGAATCCGGAACTCTCTGAAAGCCTGGGTGGAACACGGTATTCAACTGAATCTGATTACCGATCAAAAACCCCGATCCCATTATCTGACCACCTTATTCATTCCAAACCCCTCACCCGCTATGAAAACCATCCATTTACTCACAGCCGGTCTACTCGCTGTATCACTAAACGCTCCACCCGTAACCGCACAAGATATGGAGTCAAAAATCACCACGTTTTTAATGTTTGAGGGGCAGGCAGAAGAAGCCATAGACTTCTACACCTCCTTGTTTGACGACTCAGAAATAATACGAATCAATAAATACAGTGCCGCGGGCGCACAAGCCATCGGCTACCCCGAGGCTGAAGGCACCGTCCAAAACGGACTCTTTACCCTGAACGGGCGCAAATACATGGCATTCGACAGTTATGGCCACAATTTTACGTTCACCCCTGCCATGTCGCTGTTCGTGCAGTGCGATTCTGAAGAAGAACTGAGAACCTTGTATAACAAACTGATGGAAGGCGGAACTGCCGCCATGCCGCTTGGCGGTTACGGATTTTCAAAACAGTTTGGCTGGGTGCAGGACCGCTACGGCGTCTCCTGGCAGCTCAATTACGGCGAATTAACGTATAAGTAGAGGTATCTGTAAATCTTCCATCACACACCTTGCGGGTACCCACCCTGTTTCGGGGTATCTGTACGGATCACTCCAAACCATAAACTCAACCAACAACATGACCATGAGTTCAGATGACAAAAATCACCGGATCTATGCCATGAGTTTTGCAGCCCTGTACCCACTCTATATAGCCAAGGCAGAAAGAAAAGGGCGCACAAAAGAAGAAGTAGATAAAATTATCCACTGGCTTACAGGATATTCTCAAACAGAGCTGGAAACCGTGCAGGAAAAAGAGACGGATCTCAAAACTTTCTTTGCGGAAGTACCCCGGCTTAATCCATCACGAAACCTGATAAAAAGGGGTGATTTGTGGTGTACGAGTAGAAGAGATCAAAAAGCCAACAATGCAGGAAATTCGTTATTTGGATAAATTGATTGATGAGCTGGCGAAAGGTAAAGCGATAGAAAAAATTTTAAGGAGTTCATAAATGATGAATAAAAAACACGGCATATTTTCTGAACCCGGAACGGTTCGGTTTGAACGTCTGCTGACCGGTCCTGCAGAAAGAATATGGGATTACCTTACTAAATCTGAACTCAAAGCCCGGTGGCTCTCGGCTGGGGACGTGGAGCCCAAGGTGAGCGGCAAAGTGATTTTTAACTTTAAACACAGTGATCTCACCGAAACCGGCGATCCAGTTCCGGACAAATATAAGGCGATGGAAGAGGGTACTTATTTTGAGGGAAGGGTCCTGGTTTGGCAGCCTTTTACCAAACTGGAATACACCTGGGGAGAAGGGGCTGGCGATGCATCCACTGTCACCTATGAGCTCATTCCTCACAAAAACAACAAGGTGTTGCTTCGGCTGACACACCGGAGGCTGGGTGATGATCCCGCTATACGAATCAGCGTTAGCGCTGGCTGGCACACCCATCTTGGCATTCTGGCTGACCGCCTGTCAGGTAAAAAGCCGGAATCGTTCTGGAAAGTGCATGGCGAAATGGAAACAGTTTATAGATCCGTTATCATTAAAAAAGATTCTGCTGACCACCGTCAGCAAGATCAGGGATAATCAGATCACTGCCCAGCTCTGCATTCAAACCTTTGATAAAATGCGCAGCCAAGGCTGGTGATTCCTCCTCTTCGTTCTGATGAACAAAAAAATGAATTTTCTGAATTCCCTGATCCTGCCACTCCTTCAGCCGCATCACCCACTCATCCAGGCGGCTGTAGTCGGATGACGCATTCGCACCCACGTAGCGAACAAAAGCTTCACTATTGGTTAGCCGCATATGCAGCAGATTCCGGTGGGCTGCCGTATCGCAGATCACATTGGCAATGCCTTTTTCTTCCAGAAGCTGATAAAGGTCACCGGCCGCTTTCCCCTCATCGAACCAATCCGGGTGGCGAAACTCCATGGCAAGGGGAATGTCTTCAGGCCAGTAATTTACAAATGCCTCTACCCTGTCAAAAAATTTGGGAGCGAATTTATCCCGGACCTGCAGAAATATGGTTCCCAGTTTCTCCCTGAAATGAACCACACTTGCAAGATACTCATCGGTTGGTTCTTCGATATGATTCAGCCATCTCAGGTGGCTGATCTGCCGGTTCACCTTTGGGAAAAAACGGAAATAATCCGGTGTTTTGTCACACCATGCCTGAATCTGATCTTCCGAAAAATTACGATAATGAGTCGCATTCAGTTCAATATAATTAAACTGTGCGGCATAATATTTCAGTTCGTCCTTCGTACCCCGGGGATAGGAATTTTTCAGCTCCTGTCTGTTCCATTTGGCGCATCCAACAAAAATTTCAGTCTTGCCATTATCCGATTTCTCAAGCACTCTTTGTGTTTCCGGATGATCTGGCGGCAGGTTTAAGTTTAACTTTTCCGGTTCTTCGACACTTCCGAACTTCATTTTTGCTTCTCTTTTTTGATACGATTTTGATTACGAAGAGGCTTTGTAAAATCGTTTTTTTGTGCTCTTTCTAACTTATCGTAAAAAGAAATCCTCGAATAGTTCACGATGCTGCGGTTTTATTTTTACTCTGACGTTGAAATCAGCCAAAATTCCGGGTTTCACAAAGCCTCCTATAGCTGAAAGGCAAAGTAAGCTTTCAGGCTTTTCTCGAACAATCGAATCTGATTCCGGTGGGTTGGATGACAACCGGGCGTTTAAAAATGGAAAGATATTAAAAACAATACCATTCACTTAAAACAAGGCTGTCATTCATTAAAAGCCTGTCATTCTGAATCCCGCGCATTTTGCGGGTGAAGAATCTTTCCGCATAGGGAAAGGATGGACTCCATTCAGGCTAACAAGATGAGGCACTTACATTGCGAAATACCTCACAGGTAAAGAATCTACTTTTACAATGGAAGGGGCTGTTTCCAAATATAGAAACATTTACTATCTTTCCTCTGTAATACTACGATAATTAAATGAAATACTTCGAAACGGAATTTTTAGATCAGGCAAAAGAATTCATAAAAACACTCCACCCAAAAACCACCAGAAAAGTACTCTACAACATTGACCTTGCCGAACAGACCAATGACCCAAAACTCTTTAAGAAGCTGCAAAATGACATATGGGAATTTCGGACAAAGTACGCCGGGCAGCAAATCAGACTCCTTGCCTTTTGGGACAAAACCGATAAGAAGGTGACGTTAGTAATCGCAACCCACGGTTTCATAAAAAAGGTGGATAAAGTCCCGGCAAACGAAATAAAACGAGCTGTGAGATTAAAGGAACAGTATTTTGAAAGTAAAACAGAAAACTAAAACATGGCGACAAAAAAGATGAAAACCTACACGCTTGCCGATATGAAAAACGAATTCATCGGAAAAATTGGCACGCCCGAACGCGAAGAATATGAATACGAACTTCAAATGGAAGTTTTAGGAAAAATGATCCGTGCCGCCAGAAAAGAACGGCATTTAACCCAGGAACAACTTGGAAAACTTGTTGGTGTGAAAAAAGCACAAATTTCAAAGCTTGAAAATAGTACAAACAGCGCAACAATTGATACCATCTTAAAGGTATTCAAGGCTCTGGAAGCAGAGATTAGTTTTAACGTAAAACTTGAAAATAATTTTGTAAAACTCGCATAAAGGAAGAACCGCTGCTATAGTCCTGAAGGATCGGACATCAAAGCTTCATAACTGGAGCTTGACTAGTCCAAATGCTGGTCATTAAATTTTGAGACCGTCTGCCGCTGGATCTCAAACGCAACCCCGAAAGAGGCTAGCCCCTTTCGAGGGTTAAAACAAAAAGACAGAGTTCAGATTACACTCCCCCCCTAATTCAATCTTAACTCTAATATCCTTTTGCCAGATCTCCATAATACACGTTAATAGCAACAATCTTCCCATCCCTGATATCAAAATACTCAGCATTTTCAATTTCCCGACTGTCGTAAGTGGTTGCTATGTAGCTTAGAAACACTTCATTATTACGCTCTATGAACTTCAGTATGTGGTATTTCTCTACACTTTTATTAAACCCCCAACATCTTTCAAAATAGGATGATTTGTCTAACTTTTTGTCATGTGGGCTACTGAATCGAAATCCGTCTCCGAGAAGTTTTTCTAACTTCTTTATATCGCTTTTTTCATAACAGGAAAAATATTCTTGAATGAGGTCAAAGTGTTGCATCTGTATCAGGATGTTTTACGAGATTTTCCTTAGGTTCAGCCTCTGCCATTTCTAACAGTTGGACAATAGCATCAGGAAGCTCATCCAGGAAAGATTTCTTAAACTCTGCTATTTGATCGAGAGTTTCTTCTCTCTCTAAACGAGAACGGATTGTATGTAACGCCGCAGCTCATGGCCGTGTCTCACTATAGTCGGATTTTTACTCCCAGGTTTACATATCTGCCCTCCAGCGGGGCAAATATGTCGTGAAACTCAGGCTGCTGTCTGCTTCCCGAAAATATAGGTCCGTAGCGGGTTTGACGTGAATCAAACATGTTTTCAAAGTTTGCGAATACCGTATATCTCCCCCAGGTTTTCTCTCCCATAATCCCGAAAATGGTGTATCCGCGTCCGGTCTCTGAATCGTTCAGCTTTTGAGAACTGTAGTAATAGGATTCAAATCCCAGCCGGTATGATCCGTGCTCCTCAAACATCAGTATGGCGCTTCCCTGGTGGGGAGAGTTCAGCGGAAGCTGAGCAGAAGATCCGCTATCCTTTTGAATCGCATCTACATAGGTGTACCCGAGAAACAGCTTCATGTGATCGTAAATAAATGCGACGTTGGTTTCTGTTCCGCGGCTGCGTACGTTGCCATCCAGATTGCCGAACCGGAAAATGGTATCGCTGCCTTGTTCAAGAATCAACGGATTGTCGAGATGAGTATAGTAGAACAGCTGATTCACCCTCAGCACTATCCGGTCTGCAAGAATGGTTCGATAGTTAATATCGTAGTTCAGGCCGTACGACTGCTCTGCATGGATCTCATCAAGATCAGGGGGCAGCACATTCTGAAACGCCCGGTTTTCGGCTTCATCGGTAAACATATCCGGGAGTTTGTACCCCATTCCGCCACCCGCCCGCATAGACCATGCCGTGTTAAATCGGTAGAGAGCAGAAACCCGCGGCAGCCAGAACCATCGGGTATTACCCGGGGCAGGTTGCGTATGATCGACTCTTAATCCGGTTTCAAGAGAGAATTGATCAGTAAGCTCGGAGGTGTGCTGAAGAAATCCGCCAAAAATGGCTGTACGATAATCCTTCGGTGCAGACTGATTCTCCCCCTGCTCATCAAATCGGTCCGTCCACAAATTGACCCCTCCCACCCAGCTGCCTGAACCAGTTTCATGGTAGATCGCAGCCTCACTGAAACTTGCCGTCTGCTGTCCGTCAAAAAGAAACCCAGGCACTTCAATAGACCGCTCAAAAAAGGTAAAGCTGTTTTTAACAGATAGCGTTGTCTGATCTGAAAATCGATGATTCAATGAAAACTGCGAAGAAGCACGCCGGGTATCGTGCTGCTCAAAATATCTGCCCGCCTGATCCTCATCGGTAACATAGAGCATATCTCCGCCCAGCCTGTTTTCCGTCGATAGCTGACCGCCGGCCATGATTTTCGTGTCATTATTGAACGTCCAGAACAGTTTCGGATTCAGTGTAAAGCGGTTCTGTTTTGGTATTGCAGAAAATCCCTGGTCAGAAGGATCAAATCCAGAGTTGTGATTATATGCCGCAAAAAGTGTGAGACCAAACGAGTCGAAACGCTCACTGTAATAACCACTCAGATCTCTTGCATTACTGGTGGATGCATTGGCCAGAAAGGACAACTCCCGTTCATCCTGCGGCTCCTTGGAGATCAGGTTGACGAGACCGGCGATGGCACCGCCTCCGTATAACGTAGAGTTGGCGCCTTTAACCACCTCGACCTGGTACAGATCGAGCGGTGGAATCTGCATAATACTTAATCCGCCTGCGAAACCGGAGTAGAGAGGGAATCCGTCTTTCAACAATTGTGTATAACGGCCGTCCAGCCCCTGAATCCGAAAATTGGAACTTCCGCTGATGGCTGAAGTCTGCTGCACCTGTATCCCGGTACTTTCAGCCAAGAGCATACGGATGTCCCCCGGCCGCATATTCGCTTTTTCCTCGATCTCTTCGAGAGTAATCGCCTCAACTCTTGTCGGGGCATCTTCAATGGAACGGGTCGTCCGGGTAGTGGATACGGTGACCTCATCCAGGTGTTCATGCTCCTGTTCCATGAAAATTTTGATGGGCTGATCTCCGGTGAAGGGCAGCTCAAGCGTACGTGAAACTGTTTCATATCCCACATGCCTGAAAATAAAAGTGTAAGAGCCAGGCGAAAGATCTGCCAGCGCAGCAAACCCCTCCTCATCCACCGTGGTGCCCCGGTCCAGCTCCCGGATATAAATAGTAGCGTGAGATAATGGCTCCTCCGTTTCCTCATCCAGTATTTGAAAAGTAATGATGTCGGATAACGGAGCGTGTTGAAGAGGTGTAGACAGAGAAATTAAAAGCGTGAATAGGATATACATCTGGGTTTAGGGTACGAATTAAAAACTATTTAGATCCGCCCCAAAAATAGAATTATTCTTTTATCAATCCTTATTTAAATTTACGTTGCGCAACGTTTCAGTGGCTTGGCTTTCATCTTTCTTAATCACAGAAGTTTCCCCGTTTGATTCTAATACAACTGCTTTTACATTGACAATTGAATGAACACCTTCATTTCTCAATGATTCCAAAAGTTCACTTTCGGTAACTCTTTCTTTCTTCAGGTTCTTTTCTATCATTTCACCGTCGTAGAGCAAGAGTGTGGGTGAAGACCTGACCACGCCCCTCAATGCTTTAAAGTTTACCGTCGTCCAGGTAATTATAAATTGTAACCCGATTAATAGCGCTAATGCAGCAATTCCTTCGAACAAAGGTACCGTTTTGTCCATCATGATGATGGCAAGTACAGAACCGATTCCTATGGTAATGACGAAATCGAAAGCGTTCATTTTTGCCAGCGTACGTTTGCCTGCACTTCTTAGCATAATGATCAGAGCGACATAGGTACAGGTGGTAATGACGATTAAACGCCATAGATCGGGAAGATTTGTAAATATAAAATTTTCCATAATAAAAGATAGAAGGTAGACTTCGTACCTTTGATCGGAAAAAAAGGACAATGTTCCTTGGCGGTATTACGAGTTAACAACATCCGATGGTTCACGCTTACCTTTCCCTATCTCTCCGGCCTGTTTTACGCTTTCAAGGAACTCATTAAACATTTTATCATTCATAATAGCTGTTCAATAAATAATAGCTGTTCAATAACCAGTTGTTCCAATTGTTCTTTTGTAAGAACGTCTTTTTTGTTTTTTGGATATGCATAAAGCCTTTAAATTTGTTCATTCTCAGTGAGAAAGCAGTAAATCATCGGGGTACCGCCTCATTTTTCAAGACGTTAAGTAAATATGTCTATCGCAAAATTTATCAAATAATTACGTATCATCAACAGCTCCAGCTCGCAAGTTATTAATTACCAGAATGAAGAAGAAAGTTACAAGAAAACCTGTTCCACCCTTCAAAGCCACAGTCACCTTTGGCCTGCAGAGGCACTATTCGGATGAGATCCTTTCACAAGAGGCGATCTTTCGTGAGATCAATAGGTATCAGAAAAGGCTGCTGGATGAAAAAAATTTCCTTTTATCCATTTCCGTCTCGGAGACGCTCATCCTATTAAATAGCCAACGAGAGCCGCATCTGGTATTTAACTTTATCAATTACCCCCTCTCTCCCTTACCGGTTCAAGAGCTGAAGCAGATTATAGAACATTTCGTGGAGCATCTGATGACTCTGTTTCAACAGAATAGAGTGGTTATAGAGTATCTTGACGAAACCACCATGCTGGAGTTTTCATCGGACGTAGACCCTAAAACTTTACAGTAGTACCCGAATGGTTCTCGAATTTTATAGAGCGGGCAGACAGCTGCAATGTGTTTCATTTATCTTACGATCACAAGATGTAAGACCTTTCTAAAAAGGATTCGCCAGGATCTGTTCTGCTTCCTCTCTGCTCACTCCCCGATTCTTCATGATGTCCTGGATCACGTCCTCGATGATCTGCTGGTCCCTCTCGTTCCTGCCAGACTTCGGCTTGAACGCCGGATTGAGATTCTTCAGCTTGCTGGAATCTTTCACGAATGTTATCGTGGCCTTGCTCGTAGGTTCTTCCTCGCCCGGAAGCACTATCCGCGAAGTGACCCCAACTTCTTTGGAGTTCCTCTCTGAAATCGCTCTGAATTCTTCGAGTGTCATCCCCTTCTTTTTGTTTTGCATATTGTTCGATTAACGTTGATAAATCAGTGTACCATTTTTTAAATAAGGTTGAATCGGCAAGATATAAAATTTCGGTTAATATGTAATACTCCCCAATAATAGGACCATTGGTTAAGTTTGTATATTCAGACAAAAACAAATCAAACCAATGAAGCGAACACGACGAAAATTCAGTACTAAATTCAAGGCTACCGTAGCCATTGAGGCT
>Ga0209487_1002236_pt1 | contig 15838 bp, 13 predicted proteins | sample Poulit2012_FD_187524 | JGI IMG/M metagenome (GOLD analysis project Ga0209487, IMG submission 187524) | Agricultural soil microbial communities from Georgia to study Nitrogen management - Poultry litter 2012 (SPAdes) (version 2) | ecosystem: Environmental > Terrestrial > Soil > Agricultural land... | reverse complement strand
CGGGTGGTCTTTCCTTTTCCGGTCAGTTCGAACACCTCCAGCTCCCGGTCGCTGAGAAGTTCGAGAGGATCATCAGAGTCGGCTCCCCTGTTGCTGGTCAGCTTCATCAGCAGTTTGTTTCCGATCTCGGGGCTGAGAAAGAGACGGCCATCCAGCACCTGACGTGCGGCAGCAACCAGCGTATCGCCAGCCTCCAGTTTCATGAGATAACCTCTGGCACCTGCACGGATAGCCCGCTCGGCATAGAGCTCCTCATCGTGGCGGGAGACAACGAGCACAGTCAGATCAGGGAGCCGGGACAGCAGATTCTTGATCAGCTCGATACCGTTCATGCCAGGAAGAGAGATGTCGACAACCGCAAGATCCGGGCTCAGTTCCGGTATAATCTGCATGGCCTCTTCAGCAGACTCCGCCTGGCCAACCACCTGGAACGCCATATCGGACTCAAGGGTCATGGCCATCCCTTTACGCATCAGCGGGTGGTCGTCGACAATGACAATGCTCTTTTTACTGCTCATAGCTACTCCTGCGGTTGATGGTGAAGAAGTCTCTCTTCGATTGGAAAGGAGCAGGTGATGGAGGCTCCCCCCATTTCCGAATCGGAGATCTCCAGTGTGGCGTCGATCAGACTGGCCCGGAACTGCATGATTCTGACTCCGAGTCCACCCTTCTCATCCCAGTCCGGAGCAAATCCGGTGCCGTTGTCATCGACCTGAAGACGTCCCTGGGAGCGTGTACCGACCAGACGGATCTCCACCTCGGTGGCCTCCCCGTGTTTGACGGCGTTGTTCACCGCCTCCTGAGCGATTCTGTAGAGGTGGGTCACCTGCGATGCGTCTTCAAACTCGATTCTGCCGTCCGACCTGAACGTGCAGTCGATCCTGAACAGCTTCTCTGCATGGACAGCCAGCCGTTCCAGACCGGTGGCCAGACCTTCGCTGTCCATATCTACAGGTACCAGCCCTCTTGCCAGCTCTCTGGCATACTGATCCGACTCCCGGATCAGCCGGGTGATCTCATGCGCCTGTTCGGCCAGGGCGTGTTTCTCCTGTTCGAGTTGTCTCGCCACCTGCTTGCTGATAAGGCCGATACCGGTCAGCATCTGACCCAGTCCGTCGTGCAGGTCCTGCCCGATCCGGCGCCGCTCATATTCACTGGTTCTCAGAATCTCCTGCTCCAGGCGTCTCTGTTCAGAGATATCCCGCACAATCCCAGTGAAGAACCGCTGATCCCTCAGATGGACTTCACTGACGGCCAGATAGAGAGGGAAGGTGGTCCCGTCCCGTTTCATGCCGGATACTTCACGGCCGTGGCCGATGATTTTCCGGGACCCTCCGTTCAGATAGTTGTTGATGTAGTCGTCATGCTCCTGCCGGTAGGGCTCAGGCATCAGAATGTTGACATTTTTCCCGAATACTTCAGACTCTTTATACTGGAAGAGCTTCTCGGCCGCCTTGTTGAAGGTCCGGATCAGTCCGCGCTCATTGATGGTGATGATGGCATCAACGGTTGTCTCGACAATACTCCGGTACCGGGCTTCACTCTCCCGCAGCTGCTCCTCCACAATGCTCCGCTGGATCTTGTCCTGCGACATCTTCTCCGCGAATGCGAGCCGGATATCGAGTCTGCGGGCGTCGTAGAGGGACTCCACAATACACTGGTCGAAACCCGCCTCCAGCACCTCATTGAACCGGCTGACGGAGTCCCCCTCCAGAACCGCAATCAGCGTGAGGCTGTCCGGGAGATCGGCTGCACGGATCAGCCGGCCCAGCCTGAGAGAGTGGTCGGTGATGTCGGAGAAGACCACCAGCTCATACCGGCTGCGGACCACCTCTTCCGCCGTGGCGCTCTCCGGGCAGACAGTGGTAATCTGATGCCTTCTCAGCTCGAGAGCTTCAGTGAGGGTACGCAGTGATTCATTTTCTGAACCGATGACCAACGTTTTCATGTTGCGGTACCTGTTGGACCAGCTCCAGCGACCGGACGGTTAGTATCCGGATCGGCAGGATTTCTTTTATTCGAGATTGACGTGCCTGAAGTGCTATCTTTCAAACTTTCCTGTGAAGTAACAACTCCACCCAAATCTATAAAATTTATGGCAACTGAACGAACTCTGACCATTCTTAAACCGGACTGTGTACGTAAGAATCTGATCGGTGAAGTGACCCGGCGGATACAGGAGGCGGGATTTAACATCGTGGCGATGAAGATGGTGAGGCTGACGCCAGCAACGGCAGCCGGCTTCTACGCAGTCCACAGAGAGAGACCTTTCTTCAACGACCTGGTGGAGTTTATGAGCAGTGGCGCCTGTGTACCGATGATTCTGGAGAAGGAGAACGCGGTAGAGGATTTTCGAAAGCTGATCGGCGCGACCAATCCTGAAGAGGCTGAAGAGGGCACCATTCGTGCCGCGTTTGCGGACAGCCTGGGCGAGAACATCATCCACGGATCAGACTCGGTCGAGAACGGAAAGCTGGAGTCGGCCTACTTTTTCAGCGAATCTGAGGTCGTGGCGGTCAAGGCTGACTGATCAGTTGGATCTGGCGAGATCCTCTTCGCCTACAACCCGCTTACCTTCACTCCACTCCAGTTCAAACGGAGTATCCGGTTCAAAATCGGGCAGTGACCGAACCCACCTCTCCTCCTGGTGAACCCGGACGAACCCTTTCTCAAGGGGCGCGTTCGGGTCCATCTTCTCCAGCCGGTGTACCCACTCTGTGAGCTGCTCACGATGTTCAGGGATTAACCGGACCATGCGCTTCTCCAGCTGCCCCTGCAGTTCCCTGACCTGCTCCTTCCGCCGCGGGAGAACCAGGTTCGAGAAGTGAACCAGGGCCTGGTCCAGACGGTTCAGACGCTCAAGTTTGTGTCGGATCCGCTCACTGACAACCAGCAGGGCGTGCGAGCTGCCCAGTCTGGCAACCCGCTCCCGGGACCTCGTCAGCCTCTCATCCAGACGCTGGGCAAGGCCACTCCCGAAATCCTCGATCAGCATGCGGATCTCATTGATATCGGGGGTCGCCAGAACGGCGGCGTGTGTGGGAGTCGCTGCACGGGCATCGGCAACAAAATCACTGATGCTGAAATCCACCTCGTGACCTACTGCGCTGATCACCGGTACCGGGCAGTCGAAGATGGCACGCGCCACCTGCTCCTCGTTAAAGGGCCAGAGATCCTCCAGCGAGCCACCGCCACGTCCGATAATCAGCACATCGGCCAGGTCGTGATCGCAGAAATGACGGATACCCCGGGCGATCTGCGGCGCAGCCTGAAGCCCCTGGACACTGGCGTGGTAGAGGGCCACCTTCGCCAGCGGCCACCGCTTTCTCAGCGTAGAGAGTATATCCTGGAGTGCGGCTCCGGCCGAGGAGGTGATGATCCCGATCCGCTCCGGAAACTTAGGCAGCTGTTTCTTGTGTGCTTCATCAAAAAGACCCTCTCTCTGCAGCTTCTGTTTGAGCTGCTCGAACGCCTGCTGGAGCCGTCCGATTCCGGCCTGCTCCACCAGGGTGACGATCATCTGGTATCTGCCGTGGGGTGCGTAGACCTGAATACTCCCTCCCAAGATCACCTGCTTGCCGTCAGCGAGCTCCACATCGGCGCGCTCTGCTGTACTGCGCCACATGACGCAGGGCATCTGGGCGTCCTGATCCTTGACGGTGAAGTAGAGGTGGCCGTTCCGGCTCCGTTTCACATTGCTCAGCTCCCCCTCAACCAGCACGTCGTTGAATTTCGACTCCAGTATCTGCTTGATCTGAGTGGTCAGTTCGGTAACAGAAGGAACATCAAACTTGAAGGGCATTTGAGACGACATGGTCTAAGCGGGTCAGAAAGATTCGGGTTTTGATTCTGTTTCAGAAGTTGAGATCAGGTCTGTATAAGCAGGCTGTGCAGTCGGTTCACCCGGCACAAGATCGGGTTCAGCATGTGGCACCGTAGCGGGACCTGCAGGTCGTTTGCTGCGGGTGATCGAATTTAAGCTCTGTTCGCTCTATATTAAACCTAAAAATTGACAACCCCATGACATTGACACCCGACCTGCTGATCCGAAATGTAAAGATGGTCACCGACTCAACAACCGGTGACACGCCCGTTGATATCCGAATCCGAGATGGAGTGATCCGGGAGATCGGCGCCTCCCTGGATAGTCAAGCGGGTGAGGAGACGTTCGACGGGGGCGGCAGCTGGATCAGTCCCGGATGGATGGATATGCATGTGCACTTCAGGGAGCCGGGACAGGAGCACAAGGAGACGATCAAAACGGGCGCCGGCGCAGCTGCATTTGGCGGGTTCACAGAAGTGGCCTGCATGCCCAACACCACTCCACCGATCCACACACGGGACGTGGTGGAGTATGTTATACGAAAAGCTGCGGATCTTCCGGTTGAGGTTCATCCGATAGGCTGTGTCACGGTAGACCGGAAAGGGAAGTCGATCACCGAGATGTCCGACATGAAGGAGGGGGGCGCTGTCGCATTCAGTGATGACGGGGATCCGGTCTACGACTCCCAGGTGATGCGGGTGGCTCTGGAGTACTCCTCGATGCTGGGGGTCCCGATCATCAACCATGAGGAGGATCTCTCCCTCTCCCTGCCCGGTCATATGCATGAGGGTGAGGTCTCTGCGAGGCTGGGCCTCGATGCCACACCGTCGATTGCCGAGGAGGTGATGATTGCGCGGGATGTCCATCTGGCCGGGTTCACCGGAGGGCACGTTCATGTGGCGCACATCAGTACCCGGGGAGCTGTCGAGCTGGTGCGACGTGCCAAAGCGGACGGCATCAACGTCACCACAGAGGTCTGTCCGCACCACTTTTCGCTGACGGATGAGGAGATCGAGAGACGCGACTTTGATACCAATGCCAAGATGCATCCGCCCCTTAGAACTGCAGATGATGTCGAGGCGATCATCGAGGGGCTGCGGGATGGGACGATCGACGCCATCTGTACCGATCATGCGCCACACGCCATAGAGGAGAAGGAGGTCGAGTTCATCTACGCACCTGACGGAATTATAGGGCTGGAGACGGCATGGAGTATCTCTGTGGAGTATCTGCTGAACCGGAATCTGCTGACGCTGCAGGAGCTGATGGAGAAACTGGTCCGCCGTCCGCGGGAGATCCTCAACCTTCCGGTGCCGACCCTGGAGGCGGGTGCAGAGGCCAATCTGACGATCTTCAACACCGACGAAACGTGGCGCTTTACACGGGATGAGGTGCGCTCACGCTCTGCCAACTCCCCCTGGCTGAACGACACAATGACCGGTCGCGCGACGGCGATCTACAACAGGGGCCGGCTGGTGGAGAACAGGCTCAGAAGCTCACAGTCATGATCACCATGAGGGGATGATCCAGATATGAGATACCGCCATCCGTCTCTGGCACTCTGTCCAGGCCGATCGCTACGGGTTCTTCTGATAGCCCTGTGCGGATTGATGACGCTTTTTGGGGTGTCTCTTCAGGCGCAGCAGACGGATGGTTTTCCTGAACCCGTCGAGTTCGGTGAGATCCCCGACTCGGTCTGGTCGCTGGAACCTCACCATGACTGGCCTGCGGAGTATCTGTCGGTCGAAGGGGAGATCCGGTTTCAGGAGACAGCAACCGGCGTCCAGGTTGAACTGGAGCATCACCACCGGGTGAAAGTCTACAGCAGTGATCCGGTTGAGCTGGCTGAAGTGGCTCTGATTTCGATCCCTTACTATCATGAAGACGCACTCGAGGAGGTGACCGGAATCGAGGCCGCGACCTGGCAGCCGGACGGCACGGTATCCCGGCTGAATCATGAGCAGATCTCCAATTCCGAACTGAACCCGAGGTACCGTGTCCTGGAGTTTATGATGCCCGATGTCAGGGAGGGGTCGGTGATCGAGTATCGCTATGTGATCCGCCGGAGATATATCGACGAGCTCCCGGACTTCTATCTGACTCGTCAGCTTCCGGTCCGCCGGGTCCATCTCACACTTCAGAATGAGGATTTTATCCGCTATGACGTGATTCGGGAGAGTATCGATTTCGAGCTTCACTACCATGAGGAGCTGGTCGACACCAGCCGTGCCGGATGGCCTGTGTTTGTCCGTCATGAGCCTGTCTCAGTCGAGCACTGGTACGCCTGCGATCTGCCGGCGAGCCCCTTTCAGGATCATATGTTCTCACTCAGTGAGCATCAGGGAAGGCTCATGTTCCAGATCAGTGAGTTTGGTCGCCCGAGACAACCGCTGGAGAACAGCTGGGAGTATGTGGCAGCTCAGATCCGCAGAGGGATAAACAGCCCGTTTGATCAGATCGGAGCTCTGGATGACCTTGAGGAGCTCGGAGAAGAGATCGCGCGCCAGGCGGAGAGTCCGGCAGCGGCAGAGCGCCTCATCTTTGATTATGTGAACCGGACCATGGTCTTCAATGGCGCCCACAGACCGTTCCCGGAGACCCCGCCGGACCGGGTCCTGGAGGGGGAGCCGTCGGATCAGGCGGCGATCAACCTGGCACTGCTGGCGATTCTGCGGGGAGCGGGCCTGGAGGCCTGGCCACTTTATGTGTCAGACCGGCGAACAGGGAGCATCAGCCGGGATTTCCCGTCGCTCTACCAGTTTACCCGGCTGATGGTAGCCGTTGCCGATGGAGCGGACTATCGGGTGATGGATGGCTCCTGGGAGCAGAGCCGTCCGGAGCTGCTGCCGGTTGAAGCCCTTGTCGATTCAGGGTTTTTGCTTTCGGAATCGGATTATAAGTGGATCGGAATAGATCCGGAGTACAGCCTCTTTGATATGGATGTGACTCTGGATGCTGAACTCTCATCTCGCGGGGATCTCACCGGAACGGTCCGTCTGGTGACGACCGGCTTTCCGGCACGCGAGATCAGCCAGCTGCTGGGGAGACACGGAGATCCCGATGATGTGATGAAGCAGGCGCTGTTTGATCCCTATCCCGAAGCGGTGCTTTCGGAGACACAGGTCGATGAGAGCGCAGAAGGGGAGCAGGGGTACAGATTGCTGATGAGATCTGACTTCCGGATTTCGGGGTATGCCGTCAGCTTCAGAGAGGGGATGCAGTTTCACCCTATGGTGGTCGGATTTCTGGACCGGAATCCGTTTGAGGAGGGGGAGCGGCTGGGGCCGGTCTCGCTGGATGCGCCGGAGAGGCACCGGATTCTGTTCAGGCTGCGCCTCCCGCCGGGGTATCGTATGGCCGGCGGCCGCAGCGAGCAGGTGACGGGGTTTCCGGGAGCCGGGCTCCTGGAGCGGTATGAGATTCAGGGCAGGGATATCGCCCTGCAGTTTACTGTGGATATCAGCAGAAAGGAGTTTCCCGCAGAAAGTTATGGTGAGCTGAGACGGATCTATGAGCGGTGGGTCGCTCTGGGCCGTGATCAGTGGTATATTGAACATAATCTGAACTGATGAAGCGACTGGCACTTGAGACGGCAACCGAGATCTGCTCGGTAGCCTGGCAGGATGGCGACAATGAGATCGTTGAGTGGCGGACCGAGCGGCCCAATACCCACTCGGAGAGGCTGTTCGTCTATCTCGACAGGCTTTTTCGCGAGCAGGGGGTCCGGCCTGACGAAATCGACGAGATTCTGATCAGTGGCGGGCCGGGGGCCTATACCGGACTGAGGATCGGGGCGGCCTGTGTGAAGGGTCTGCTTTTCGACAGGGAGGCACCGCTCTGGTCACTGGGAACGCTGGCGTCCCTGGCAGCCGGTGTGCTCTGTCGGGAATCTGTCTCCGGAACGGTTCATGCGGTCGTCAATGCCCGTCGCCAGCACCTCTACTACCAGCCCTTCAGTGTAGAGGATAACGTGCTGAAGACTGAGCCGGCCTCTGTTATGAAGCTAGAGGATATTGACCGGCGCATTAATGAGGGGGATCGGGTGGTCGGCACCGGCATCAGACGCCTCGCTGCATATGGAGAGCCCGGGATCGTATTTGAGGGTGCCGCGGCTGTGTCCGCTCGAAATCTTCTGCTGGCCAGAAGGGGAGATCTGTTCCGGGAGCTCTTCCGGAAAGAGGATGCCACGACCTATGAACCGGACTATCTGACCAGCTGGCAGCCCGCCAGCCGCCGCTGATAGATCATGTGGTTTCAGCTTCGGCAGAATATCGTTACTTTTCTTCAAATTATTTTAATCGAAGGCTTCGCAGAGGGTCCCGTTTGTCCGGGCCTGATGTGGATTGGCCCTGGTGACTGCCATCTCTCCACTTCCTGTCCATATTTATATTCTTGTTCCAACCGTTTTCAGCTGTGAACTCCGGCGATACGGGATCGGTACAGATACAGGTACAGGTTTTCATATTGGCGAAGTCTTTTAACTACAGATTATGAGCTGGTTCAAAAGAAAAGATTCAAATATCCAGACCAACCAGAAAAAGGACATGCCCGAAGGTGTCTGGATCAAGGTTCCGACGACCGGAGAGACAGTTCACAGGCGGGAGCTCGAGGAGAACTACTGGGTCGACCCGCTGAGCGGGTACCACTTCCGGATCGGCAGCCGTGACTATTTCAGGTTTCTTTTTGATGATGGTGAGTTCAATGAGCTGGGCAGGGAGATCCAGCCCGATGATCCACTCAACTTTACGGACAGGAAGCGCTACAGCGACCGGCTGGTTGAGTCCCGTCGGAAAACCGGCCTCACAGATGCCTGTCGTGTGGGTGTGGGAAAGATGAATGGCGAAGACATTGTCATCGCCTGTATGGATTTCGCCTTTATCGGAGGCAGTATGGGATCGGTAGTAGGTGAGCGTCTCTCTGTGGCGATCGACCATGCGATGAAGACACGTACACCGCTCATTATCATCTCCCAGTCGGGAGGTGCCCGTATGATGGAGAGTGTGTTCAGTCTGATGCAGATGGCCAAAACGTCGGCCAAACTGGCCCAGCTGGATGAGCAGAAGGTCCCCTATATCTCCGTCATGACCAATCCGACCACGGGTGGCGTGACGGCCAGTTTTGCCATGCTCGGGGATTTCAATATCTCTGAACCGGGTGCACTGATCGGTTTTGCAGGCCCCCGGGTCATCAGGCAGACTATCGGGCGGGATCTCCCCGAGGGGTTCCAGACAGCCGAGTATCTGCTGGATCACGGATTCCTCGACTTTATCGTCCCCCGTCCCCAGATGAAAGAGAAGCTCTCAACCCTTCTTAAGATCCTCCGGCGCGGTGACTCCCGATGAAATTTGCAGACTATGCCAAAATCTACGTGACCGCTGGAAACGGGGGGAGCGGAATGGCCCACTTCCGCAGGGAGAAGTTTGTTCCCAAAGGCGGCCCTGACGGCGGGGATGGCGGCAGAGGCGGCGATGTTATTCTGAGGGTGAACGAGCAGCTCAACACGCTTCTGGATCTTCGGTATCGCAAGTTTATCAAGGCCAAACATGGCCGGAACGGAGAGGGCGGCAGGCGTCGTGGAAAAGATGGTGACCCGGAGATCCTCGAAGTGCCTCCCGGAACCGTCGTCAAGGATGCGGAGACCGGAGAGATCATCGGTGAGGTTACCCATGATGGCGAAGAGCTGATTATTGCAAACGGAGGCAGAGGCGGTCTGGGCAACTGGCACTTCCGCAGCGCAACCAACCAGACGCCACACCATGCCCAGGAGGGTGAGGAGGGTGAAGAGCGTGTGGTGGAGCTGGAGCTCAAACTGATCGCCGATGTGGGTCTGGTTGGATTCCCCAATGCGGGGAAAAGTACGTTATTATCCGTTCTCTCTGAAGCCCGGCCCAAAGTGGCAGACTATCCGTTTACCACACTTGAACCCAATCTCGGTGTGGTGACCTCCTCCGACTACCGGAGCTTCGTGATGGCAGACATACCCGGCATCATTGAAGATGCCCACCAGGGGAAGGGGCTGGGCCTTCAGTTTCTGAGGCACATTGAACGAAACAAGCTGCTGCTCTTCCTGATCGCTGCTGACGGAGATATCGACCAGGAGTACCAGGCCCTGCTACATGAGCTGGGGGAGTATAAATCGGACCTGCTCGACAAACCGAAGGTTGTGGCGATCACCAAGATGGACCTGATCGAGGGGTACCGGCTCGACAAAAAGATTTCGGTTGACAAGAAGACTCCTGTCATACATATTTCAGCCGCAACAGGTTACCAGATGGACCTGTTGAGAGAGACGATCTGGAATAAACTACAGGAGATTGAAGAGCAAGAAGAGCTATCATAGAGAGATCTATGCCCTTACCCTGGTTGAGCAACTTGGAAGTTCGAAGATCAATCAGCTGCTGGACCATTTCGAATCACCGCCCGATATCTTCAGGGCGACAGCAGACCAGCTACGTGAAATCAAGGGATTAGGCCCCGTTCTGGCGGATCGCATCATCAGGTTTGACAGCTGGGGTCAGGTTGACCGGGTCATGGAGAGGACAGAAAAGAGTGGCATTACTCTCCTTGGCTGGAAAGATCCCGGTTACCCGGAGCTGCTGCGACAGGTCTATGATGCGCCGCCCCTTCTCTGGCTGAGAGGTCATATCGAAGCACTCTCCCGTCCAGGTATCGCTGTCGTAGGGACCCGCTCCCCGGATCGCTATGGCCGGGAGCAGGCAGACAGCTGGAGCCGTCAGTTGAGCCTGAAGGGGTTGAGCATTGTCAGCGGTCTCGCATACGGTGTTGATACACTGGCTCACTCTGTTGCGCTTGAAGAGGGTGGACTGACAACAGCGGTACTGGGTTCAGGCCTCAATATCATCTATCCGAGAGAGAACATGAGGCTTGCAAAAGAGATCATCAGAAGGGGCGGAGTGCTCGTTAGTGAATATCCACCGGACACACCACCCCGCCCGAAGCACTTTCCGGTCCGCAACAGGATCGTCAGCGGTCTGTCTCTCGGTGTGCTGGTCATCCAGTCTGGAGTGAAGGGGGGCAGTATGATCACAGCCAGGTCTGCACTTGATCAGAATCGCGAGGTGTTCATCATACCGCATGCACTGGGGTACAAGAGGGGTGAGGGGAACAACTTTCTGATCAAAAACAGTGAAGGGAAGTTGGTTCAGACCCCGGAGGACCTGCTGGGAGAGATCCAGTTCACGCCTCCCGTGGCGAAAACAGGGGCCGGCCGTGATGCCGGGACAGATGAACCGGGAAACCTTTCGTCACTGACTTCTGTTCAGCAAGAACTATGCAACTGCCTGGGAGATGGGAGTATGCAACTGGACCGGCTCTCCGAAGCAGTGGATATATCGCCGGGGAAGCTGCTGAATCTGCTTCTGGACCTTGAACTGAAGGGTCTGGTGGTTCAGCGAGCCGGAAAGTATTTCGAGCTGCGGTAGCAAACGACACCGCTGTTATCGTATCTTGAAAGAGACCGGCCTCTGCCGGAACAGTAACAGATTCAAGAAACCCTCACATCACCTGTTTCTATGTTTCGAGTTGGTGATACCATACTTTCCGAAGAAATTGCAACAGCCAGATTCGCATGTGACATTACCCGATGTAAAGGGGCCTGCTGCGTAGTGGGTGAGTCGGGAGCTCCTGTTGCAAAGGATGAGATCCCGGCACTGAGGAGAGCCGCCCGAGAATTGAGGACCGAGATGCGGGAGGAGTCCATAGAGGCGATCGATGAGCATGGGCTGATCCAGGAGGATGATTGGGGTGGTCATGAGATCACCTGCGCCAGCGATGGAGCCTGTGTCTTTGTAGAGTACGATGAAAACGGTGTGGCGGGATGTCTTATCCAGCGCGCTTTTCAGGAGGGACGGTTCAACTGGGAGAAACCGGTCAGTTGCCATCTCTATCCGATTAGGCTTCGAAAAATTGCAGGAATGGAGTACGCCAATTTTGAATATATCCCTTCATTATGCGGCGCCGGGTGTGACAGAGGGGAGGAGCAGGGTATCTATCTCTCACAGTTTCTTGAGAGAGCCCTGGTCCGCCGGTACGGTCAAGTCTGGTATGACGAGTTTGAAGAGATGTGCCAGGCGGTGCGGGAAAGAGGTCGTGCATAAGAGAGAAACAACATGCAGAAACAAGGCCAGAAGCTAAGTCAGAAACAGAGTCTGCAGCAGAAGCTGTCGCCTCAACAGATTCAGTATATCAAGCTGCTTCAGCTCCCGACCATTGCTCTGGAGCAGCGGATCAAGGAGGAGCTCGAGCTTAATCCGGTGCTGGAGCTGAATGATCCGGCTGAACCGGAGCTGGAAGAGAGTCTGGATGAGCTTGAAAGAGAGTGGGAAGGGGAGAGTGAAGAGACCTCTGATGACCCGGATCCGGTCGACCAGAATGAGGAGATCGACTGGGACTCTTTTCTCCACAATACCGAGTACGATGGCAATAATTACGGGTCGTACAATCCCGAGCATGATGAGTGGCGTGACCTGCCGAACCCCTATTATGATACCCTTCTGGAGGATCTGGAGAAGCAGGTCACGCTGCTGGATCTGGACGAGACCGAGAGACTGATTGCAGATCAGATTCTGGGCTCTCTCGATGAGGATGGCTACTTCAGACGGGAGCCGGAGGCTGTGATCGACAACATCGCCTTTAACCATGGCGAGGTGCCGACAGAGGATCAGCTAGAGCATGTCCGGAAGCTGATCCAGAGACTTGAGCCGGTCGGTGTGGCCTCTGTGGACCTGCGGGACTGCCTGAAGGTCCAGCTGGAGGTGATGGATCGCGATGACGAGGTTCGTGACCTGGCCCTGCGGATTGTGCGTGATGAGTGGTCTGCCTTTGAGCGAAAACATTTTGCCAAGCTGAGGAGCCGTCTCGGTGTAGACGATGAGCAGCTCAAGAGCGCCTTTGAACTGATCCAGAATCTCGACCCCAGGCCCGGTGCTGTAAGTACGCCTGACGAGGATTCGACGCAGTTCGTTGAGCCCGACTTCGAAGTCTATTTCTTACAGTCCCGGGAGGGCCATAACGGCCATGACGGAGCCATTGAGGGTGAGTTTGTTATTCAGCTGAACCAGCGTAACGTACCTCCGGTCCGCATCTCGCCCCACTACAAGGAGATGTGGGACAACATGAAGAGCAAGAGCAGCAAGCGGTCCTCATCAGCCGACAACCGGAAAGAGGTGAAGTCTTTCATCAAGGACAAGGTGGAGTCGGCGCAGTGGTTCATCGAATCGATCCGTCAGCGACAGCGGACACTGATGGACACCATGCGCACAATTGTCGCTCTTCAGGAGGATTTCTTCAAGTATGGGGATGGTCTGAAGCCTATGATTCTGAAGGATATTGCCGAGCGTGTCAACCTCGATATCTCTACCATCTCCAGGGTGGTCAACGGCAAGTATGTGCAGACCCCCTTCGGTGTCTTTGAGCTGAAGTACTTTTTCAGTGAGGGGATGATGACCGAGAGTGGCGAGGAGGTCTCGAGCCATGAGGTGAAGAATCTGCTGGAGGAGCTGATCATGAATGAGAACAAGCAGAAGCCGCTCAGTGACCAGGAGCTGACTCGCCGCCTGCAGGAGGCTGGTTATAAGGTGGCCCGGAGAACGGTGAGCAAGTATCGTGAACAGCTGAACCTGCCGGTTGCCCGTCTACGGAAACAGCTGGTCTAGGTTGTCGAAGCTGATATCTGCCGGTCGGGAAAAATTCAGGGGAGAGCCAGTGCCAGCTGCAGTGCCGCAGTAACGGGTTCATAGTAGAGAAGCGCCCCAACTGCAATAAACACCAGTACCAGACTCAATCCGGTTGTGGAGAGGCGGAAGACACCACGACGCTTCGGCATGGCCCTGGCTATATCCAGAGCAGCCAGGTTGAAACCGACCAGCCAGACCAGCAGAAAGATCAGAAACAGGAGAGTGATCCACCACTCTGAAGCTCCCCTCAGGCTGGCTCCCGCCATCAGAAACAGAATGGGCAAGTTGATCTGCAGAGGCCACATGTAGAGTGTCAGGGTCTGGCTGAACCGCGTCCGCGAGTTCAGAATCTGGAGCCAGACCGAAGAGAGGAGCAGAGTCACTCCCGACAGCACAAGACCTCCCAGAAAGATTGCCAGCTTCTGATCAGGAATGGAGCCTAGCAGCGGAATCCGGTGCATCAGAGCTTCCAGACCCAGTGGTGTGAAGAGATTTTGCGCCGTGATCAACAGGACAAGCGCTGAGAGTACGGTGTGTTGAATGAGGAGTATGGCTCCTGTAAGGGGGGATCTGATCCGGTACTGAAGCGTGTTTTCAGCGAAGAACCGGCGGTTGATAAAGTAGCGGAACAGGCTGCTTCGATAGGTGGTGTTCACCCGGTAGTGCAGGAAATAACTGCCGAAAAGCAGAATCAGCAGGATCACCGGCCATGCCGGATCGGGTGAGGGCTCCTCCCTCTTCGGACGCGGGAATATGAGCGACTGATCCTCGGCATAGCGCTGCAGAATGGTCACCATGTGCGGATGGCTCTCCAGCTGGTCGGCCAGCCAGTCGTACGGAAGCAGCACAATGCTCTGAGGGCTCTCCAGTGATGCTGACAGAATGGACTCCAGCCCGTCCAGTGATTCATCCTGGCGCTTTCCGGGTATAAAATGGACGACCGGAGAGGAGAGGGGGGAGTTCCCTGGTTGCTGAATTATCCGGAGTGAGCGGAAGTCAAAGGCGGGGGGATGGCCTTCGGTTCTGAAGGCAGAGTGGTAGTAGAGCCCGGCCGCTCCGATCTCTGATGAGAGTTTTGAACCATAGAGGTCGAGCTGGTTCAGTGCGGCCGGTGAACTCTCGTCGGGGTAGGTGAACGGGCTGAATGCTGTCAGCTGATCACCAATCCGGATCTGGAAGCTCCGGTACAGATCCAGATCCTCCTGCAGATAGAGAGAGTCTCTCTTCTGAAGCTGATGTGCTGTGATAAAAGGGCGATCCTGCCGGATAAAAACGGAGAAGTCGGTCCCTCCGAGGTAGCTTGCTATCGCATCTCCAGCCGAGGGTCCCACCTCAATGATCCGGAAGCCGATCTCACGTAGCCGCTCCAGCGTGGCTGTCAGTTCGCTGAAATTTCGTTGTCCGGAGGGACGTTCTGCAGGCGGAGTCAGTGTCACACCGAGCAGATGGCCGAATCCCCGGCCCTGAAAGGCCTGCTGCTCCTCGTCCGAATCCTGCATCTGGGCTGAACCCTGCGCCCGGACCGCGGCAAGTGTCTGTTTCGGCTGCCAATCCATGGTGGACTCTGATCCACCCTCACCTGCAGACAGCAGAATCAGGAGCATCGGAAGTGCCTGTAAGAGGAGGTGGATCTGGAGCAAGCCGGCTTCCTATTTGGGAGTTACCGACTTCTCTACGGGCAGTTCACGTGACTCTTTGAAGCTTGAGAGAACGATGTTGGAGCGGGTGCTCTTTACACCTGTCCAGGACTGGATCTCGGAGAGGAGCTCTTCAAATGATTCTGTGTTTCTCGTTCTCACTTTCAGCACATGGGAGCCGTCTCCGGTAATGGAGTGACACTCCAGAACTTCAGGCAGCTGAATCACTCGTTCTACAAATCCGGGATAGTACTTCGAGCCGTCCAGCTCCACAAAGATGAAGGCTGTGATGTCGAAGTTGAATTTTTTGTGATCGAGAATGGCACTGTAGGCTTCAATAAGGCCGCGCTCCTCGAGCTTTCTCATTCTCTCCGAAACGGAAGGAACCGACAAGTGGACGATCTCCGCTATGGTATTACGTTGCGCCCGACCATCTTTCTGCAGATACTTGAGAATAGTGATGTCGATTTCATCCAGATTCAGACTCATACCCGATTCAGTTGCCTTAATAATCAAACAAGCGGCTATAATAGCCTTGATTATTTAGGATATCAACGATTTTTTTCCAGATGGGTCTCTTGTATCTTCTCCCTTTTCCGAAAGCTCGGTCAGGTAGCAAGGCTCCAGCCTGTGGCAGGGCTCACTTGGGCAGGGCTTAACCTTGGGCCAAGGACTCCAATCTG
>Ga0209487_1002235_pt1 | contig 15840 bp, 12 predicted proteins | sample Poulit2012_FD_187524 | JGI IMG/M metagenome (GOLD analysis project Ga0209487, IMG submission 187524) | Agricultural soil microbial communities from Georgia to study Nitrogen management - Poultry litter 2012 (SPAdes) (version 2) | ecosystem: Environmental > Terrestrial > Soil > Agricultural land... | reverse complement strand
AAGTGCTATCTTTATCATCTTTACCGCTTAATACATTTAACAGGGTTGCATTATCTTTAACTGTTCTGGTTAAAGGACCAACCTGATCTAAACTAGAAGCAAAAGCAATTACTCCATAACGTGAAACCGTTCCATAAGTTGGTTTTAAGCCCACTAAATTGGTGTAGGCTGCTGGTTGACGAATAGAGCCTCCCGTATCCGTTCCTAATGCAGCTGGAACCATACCAGCAGAAACTGCTGCAGCTGAACCGCCAGAAGAACCACCAGGAACTTTCTTAGTATTCCAAGGATTAACCGTTGTTTGAAATTTAGAGGTTTCTGTTGTTCCTCCCATCGCAAACTCATCAAGATTTGCTTTACCAACGATAATCATTCCGGCTTCTTTTATTTTTTCTACAACCGTTGCATCATAGACTGAAGTAAAGTCCTCTAACATTTTCGAAGCAGCCGTTGTTTTTCCTTCTTTCGTGACAATATTGTCTTTTACAGCAACCGGAATCCCATCAAGCAGATTCTTTGCATCTACACCGCGTTCATCGACTAATTTTGCTTCCGCAAGTGCCGCTTCCTTATTGGTACTAATAAATGCACCAACAGTGGGTTCTGTTTTCTCGATAAAATCAAAAGTTGATTCTACAAGTTCCACAACTGTTAATTTTTTATCCACCAATAATTCATGCAACTCTTCAATTGATTTAGTATGTAAACTCATTAAGCTCCACCTTCTCCATCCTCTAAAATCGCTGGGACTTTGATTTGATTTTCTTCGCTATCTATTGCATTTTCAAGTAAAGATTCAACCTCTTGTATATCTTGATGCGGTTCATCTTTTCTAAAATACGATTGTTGATTGACTGTTCCATAAAAAGTCCCTTCAATATCCGTCGTATCGACTTCTTGCATCGTATTCAACATGGTTAAGGTTTCATTTATTTCTTGGGTTAATTCAGTGGTTTCTTCTTTTGAAAACTCGAGTTTCATAATCGAAGCAATCTCTGAAATTATCTTTTCATCGACTTTCATTTTTATTATTCCTCCTTATTTTTTCTAACCTTTTATAAACCTAACAATTATTAATCAAAAACATATGAAAAGTAATCTGACTCAGTGATATCTTTCTTCAAAAAGGCTTGGATATCTTCAGGAGATTCTACAATAATTTCAACATTCATATCCCCTGGTAAATAAGTCGTCGCACTTTGTTTTAAATATTGAGTATAAGCGACCATTTCTCCCTCGCCATAAAACTGCGTCATAATATTAATAGAAAGAGAATCCAATTGATCATCTATATAATGAGCGCGTCCTGTGATTCCACTAATATTTGGAAAAAAACGTTCAACTTCGGATTGGAAATTCGCAAAAGCATTTCCTTCAGCAGAATCACTGCCTTCCAGTGGAAAAATTATACGTCTTTCATTAATAGAAGTCCAATCATCAATCGATTCAGAACCATTTAAACTATTTCCTTGAGCCACATAAACGCCGCCTGCTAAATCATCTTGTGCAGATTGCTCATATAATCCAATCATAATCGGGATATCTTCTAAGCCTTCAACTTTTCGGATTTGTGAAAGCAACTGATCCGCCATTTCTTTCCCTTTACTTAAAGCTTCTTCAGATGAAATTTCTTGCATTAGAGTCGAGCCAAATTGTTCGGCTTGATAATAATCAACCGTATTTAAGGCCAAACCGATACTAATCCCTGCTAGTTGTAAATTTTCTTCCGATTCTGTAAAGAAATCAAATTCTAAGATAGAATTTAAATATCGAGGGACTCGGTCTTCTCCCTCCCCTGATTCAGGGGGATTTAGTCCTTCTGGATTATCTTCAGATTTTCTGTCTAACCAGCTATTGACTAATTCTTTACTCAGATACTGGCCTTCTTGAATAAAATGTGTTTCCGTTGAAAAAGTATCTTGGGACAACCGCATTAAATCCTTCTCAAATAAGCTAATATTTATCCCAGAATTCAAACTCAAAGTCATCCCTCTTGTTTTACTTGTCCGATATTGACCATCTTCATCAAGAGCTGGCCGATAAAAGTCATCTCCTAATTGATTTCTAGCAACCATGGTTGAGTTGTTTTGTAAATTCTCATCAGAGCCTTCGGAAGAATTTAATTCTGTAGATTCTTTATCTGTTAAATTACAGCCACTCAAAAGCAGCAGGATTGTTGGTAAAAATAACCACTTCCACTTTCGTTTCACTATATCGTCCTCGCTCTCTAGTTCCTTTTTAATTTTTCCATTAATTGTTCTTCATCCCAAATTTCTACACCTAATTCTTGTGCTTTAGTTAATTTACTTCCGGCATCTTCTCCAGTAATTAAAAGATCGGTATTGCTCGACACACTCCCCGTAACTTTAGCCCCCATCAATTCAAGTTGAGTCTTAAGCTCATTTCGAGTAAAGTTTTCCAATTTTCCAGTTAAAACAATCGTCTTATCCGTGAAAAAAGCCGATTCTTTTTGAGCAACCGTTCTTTCTGTTTCTAAATAATCCATATTTAAATGACGCTCTTTTAGCTCTTGAATCAGAACTTGTGCTTCTTCATTATCAAAAAAACTAACAACACTATCCGCAATAATAGCTCCAATTCCTTCAATGCTAACGATCTCTTCAAATTCCGCATTCACTAATTCATCCATCGTTGGAAAAGTTTGAACGAGTAAACGAGCGGTATTTGCTCCCACATGACGGATACCCAAACCAAAAACTAAACGTTCTAGTGAATTTTTCTTAGAAGCTTCGATTGCTTCCACTAATTTAGTCGATGACTTTTCACCCATTCGTTCAAGTTCCATCAAATCTTCTGGCTGTAAATCGTATAAATCCACCACATCAGAAACTAACTCCGCTTCAAATAGCTGTCGCACTCTTTGTTCCCCTAAACCATCAATATTCATCGCATTGCGCGAAGCAAAATGAATCACACGTTCCTGAGCTTGAACCGGACAGGCAGGGTTGATACAGCGCAAAGCCACTTCATCCTCTAAATGCATCAATTCACTACCACAAGCCGGACATTCTGTAGGAATTTCATAGCGTTGGCTGTCTTCTGGTCGTTCCTCCAACACGACTCTTAAAACTTCCGGAATGATGTCTCCTGCTTTGTGGATAACGAGTGTATCGCCGAGACGAACATCGTGTTTTTTAATGAGATCTACATTATGCAAGCTGGCACGCTGAACCGTTGAACCTGCAACGACAACTGGATCCATGATGGCTGTAGGCGTTACAACTCCTGTGCGTCCTACAGTCCATTCTATTTCGTGTAAGATGGTTTGAGCTTCTTCCGCTTTAAACTTATAAGCGATGGCCCATCTTGGTGCTTTAACAGTCATGCCTACTTCTTCTTGAACCGAAAATTCATTCACTTTAAGAACAACCCCATCGATTTCATAGGATAAATCTTGACGTATTTTTTCCACTTTTTCAATGTAAGACCAAACATCATCGATGGTTTGAATGCATTTATATTCTTGATTTACATGAAGTCCCCAAGCATTCATTAATTCCATCGCTTCTTTTTGTGTTTTTACATCATACTCTTCGGGGTTCACTAACGTATAAAAGAAGGCATTTAGGTTTCTTGAAGCCGTGATTTTTGGATTAAGATTGCGTAAAGTTCCTGCCGCAGCATTTCTTGGATTCGCGAAAACATCTTTTCCCTCTTCGTCTCGCTCCTCATTTAGCTTTACAAAACTTTCTTTAGGCATATAAATTTCTCCGCGCACTTCACAGGTTACATCATCCCGTAAGCGAATAGGTATCGCAGAAATTGCGCGAATATTTTGCGTGACATCTTCTCCTACACGACCATCTCCACGGGTTGCTGCTTGCACTAAATAACCATTTTCATATTTAATGGCGATTGCCAGTCCATCAATTTTCATTTCTGCCAGATAGGTGTGTTTACTTTGGGCTTGTTGATCGACTCTACGATCAAAAGCTTGTAATTCATCTAGATTAAAGGCATTCTCTAAAGATAGCATTTGACTGGAATGCTCCACTTTTTCAAACCCTTCAATTAAGGCATCTCCAACCCTTTGTGTGGGCGAATCTTGCTTGGTTAATTCTGGATACATCGTTTCTAAATCAACAAGCTCACGGTAGAGCCGATCATATTCAGCATCTGAAACAGTTGGCGCATCTAATGCATAATATTCATAACTATATTGGTTAAGTGTCAGGACCAACTCTTCCACACGCTTTCCTGCTTGCTCAAAATTGATTGCTTTACTCATATTTTCCCCTCAAATCTTATGCATTTATTCATCATCAGAATACTTTTCTATCGGTGCAAAGGAAGCGAGTAAATGTTTAATTCCTTCATTCGGAAAGGCAATATCTAACTGCAAGTCCTCTTTTTCACCTTTTATTTGAACAACCGTCCCAATCCCCCATTTTTTATGTGAGGCTTTATCACCGATTGCCCAGTCATAAGTTTCCGCACCTGAACCGACATTTTGTTTTCTTTTACTCGTCATCGTAGATTTTGTCGCATAGTTTTTCTTCTTTTGTGTAGGAGTAAGGGTCGTTTTACGCTTAAATGGACGGCTATAATCACCAGTCATATAAGTAGGCAAATCTTCTTTTCTTTCAATCTCAATCACAGCTTCATCCAACTCTTCAATAAAAGGAGACGTTGGATTGTATTGTCTGCGACCATAAAGCAAACGGGAAGAAGCATTTACTAAAAATAATTTTTTTTCTGCTCGAGTAATCCCTACATAAGCTAAACGACGTTCTTCTTCTAAATCTTCCTCCGTACTGTCTTGACGAATCAGCGGGAAGATATTTTTTTCTACTCCAATAATAAAGACAACTGGATATTCTAATCCCTTCGCTGAATGAAGGGTCATTAAAGTAATTTCGGAACTTTCTTCAATGTCATCCGTTGGGGCAATCAAACTTAAATCCGTTAAGAAAGCGAGTAAGCTTTTATCCTCACTATCTGACTGATCAAAGGTTTGTGTCACAGAATAAAACTCTTCTAAGTTTTCAATTCGTGTTTCAGCTTCCAGCGTATTCTCTCTTTTTAAAAGATCAATATACCCAATCTTATCTAAAATGCTTTCTACTAAATCGGTTATCGTAACAAACTCCGTCATTTTCCTAAAATCACGAATCATTAAGGCGAATTCTTCCAGATTATTGGCTGCGCGTTTTGATAAATTTGTACTTTGTGCATTCAAAGCGGCCTCATATAAAGATACCCCATGATCATCAGCAATTTCAGCGAGCTTATCAATCGTTGCATTACCAATACCTCGTTTAGGTACATTCACAATCCGTCGAAAGCTAAGATTATCTGCTGGATTCACAATTAATGTCAAATAAGCCATTAAATCTAAGATTTCTTTTCGTTCATAGTATCCCGTTCCCCCTACCATTTGAAAAGGAAGGTTTCGTTTTATTAATGTCTCTTCCATTACACGGGACATGGCATTTGTTCGATAAAGAATCGCAAAATCATTATAGCTCATAGATGGATCTTCATGCATCATTTTTTCAATTTGATCCGCTACATAATTAGTTTCTGCATACTCATCACTTGCAAAGTAAACCGATATTTTCTCACCTTGCGTATTATCTGTCCACAGTTTTTTCTCTTTACGATTTACATTATTTTGAATCACCGTATTTGCGGCTTGAAGAATATTTTTTGTCGAACGATAATTTTGTTCAAGTAGGATAGTCTTGGCTTTAGGATAATCTTTTTCGAAATCTAAAATATTTTGCATATCGGCTCCACGCCAACCATAAATACTTTGATCGGCATCTCCTACCACACAAACATTTTCAAATCTTTGTCCTAATAAATGAACCAATCGATATTGCGCATGGTTGGTATCTTGATATTCATCTACATGAATATATTGAAATTTATTTTGATAAAAAGACAATACCTCCGGATGCTCTTCAAAAAGGCGAACCGTCAACATAATTAAATCATCAAAATCAACCGTCTCGGATAGGCGTAATTCCTTTTGATATTCGTTATAACATTTAGCTACTGTCTTTTGCCAATAATTTGAAGCATTCTGTTCATAATCTTTTTCACTCATTAACTCGTTTTTAGCATTGCTAATTTCTGATAAAATAGCTCGTGGAGAAAACTTTTTTGGATCCAGATTTAATTTCTTTAACACACGTTTCATTAAAGTATTTTGTTCACTTGATCCAGCAATGGTGAATTGACTACTATAACCAATCCGATCAATTTCTCGACGAAGGATGCGAACACACATAGAGTGAAAGGTTGACACCCAAACATCTTCTCCACCCTCTTCGACTAAATTGCTTACCCTTGATTTCATTTCACTTGCTGCTTTATTTGTAAAAGTAATGGCTAAAATATTCCATGGATTTACATGTTTTTCATGGATTAAATAAGCAATGCGATGGGTTAACACACGCGTCTTTCCAGAGCCAGCACCTGCCATAATCAAAAGAGGCCCTTCTGTGGTAACCACTGCTTCTTTTTGTTTTTTATTTAATCCATCCGTAATATTTTTAGGAGGGGTCAAGCTCATCAATTCCTTTCCACTTCACGTTTCAATGCTTATCTAGTATACCTAAAAAATAGTAGGTATTCTACTACTTCTCTTCTTCGTTTCTCATTTTCAAAAGAAAAAAGTTATGCTCAAAACGCACACTTTTCAAAGCTTTCCACAATGAAAGGTTCAGCATAACTTAGAAATTTTAGTTGTATTTATAATTTTCTTCAATAACATTTAATTTCAATTGATTCAATAAAATCCGAATCTCACGACGTGCTTTTACATAATTGGCTTCCTCTAAATATTCCACCAAGCTCTCTAAATGTTTACATTTTAAGGCCCGACTTTTCTTCATTATTTGATCAATAAATCCTTCATCAAATAAAATATTTTGAATAGCCTGCATGATAGAATTTTTTGTATAGTTATTCTCACTATACTTCAATAACTCACGCCAGTAATCTAATTCAAGATCCTCAAAGGCTGGATGCTCTTTATCCATTTGCTTTTGCATTTCTACTAAATAATTTTTTAGCGAACTCGTATCAAAGACTTGCTCTATTTTTTCTAAATCGAACAAATAATGATTCAACAATCGTTCAATAAAATTGACTCGATCTTGAAAACTTTTAGAATCGAGGGTTTGTATTTTTACTCTAACGCCAATATTTTGAATCATTTCTAAATAATTATCTTCTTTCAATCGAACGAAAGCTTTTCTGACAGGTGTTCGACTGATTTGTAACTCATCAGCTACCCACTGTTCAGTAATATGCTCCCGTGGTAACAATTGACCATTTTCGATTTGTCGAACAATCTGTTCGTATACGATTTGATCTAATCTTTTTTTCACCATTTATATGATTACTCCCCTATCATAATGGTTTATTTTTTTATAGTTAGTTATAAATCATTCTCTGCTAAAATGCCAAGAATTTTCTTTGTTTCTTTTGTTTCAATAATGATATGTCCTACTGCTTCTTTTGTCTTTAGAATTTCTTTTTTTACAATTGGATAAAAAGTGAATTTCCAAGTAGGATAAATCGTAATTAGTCTTTCAATTACTTCAAGTTGATCTTCATAAAAAGGCACAAAAATAGACTCTGTCTCCTCATCTGTTTCATAAGAAAGAGGAAGCGAAGCAATCGCGCGTAAATGCGCTTGTAAAATGGACATTGAGCTTGTTTGTTGTGAATAACGCGAAAGCTCATTAGGAAATGGATAGATATTTCCAACATATAAAGCTTGCGCAGGAGACACTATAAAATCTATCGTTATTGCACCAATAAACTGGATTCCCTCTGCAAGTAACCTAGCGACACGTTCGATTTCTTCAAGCAAATCATGTTCGATGTCTATAGAGGTTTGTACACTAGCTAAACGATCATTCCGATAAGATTTTTTGACAATCGGGTAAGTTTCAATAACTCCTGATGCCGTTTTCACAAGAGATACAGATAACTCATCGCCAGTTACAATCCATGATTCAAGAATACAAGTCCCATATTTTAATAAATTACTAGCTTCTTCAATATCCTCTTCATCATAAATAAAATAGCTTTGATTCTTTTTAGAGGAAGCTAAATAATTTGTTCTCAATACTGCAGGATAACCAATACTTCGTAAACCTTCTTGAATATCTTCAATCGTAACCACTGTTTCATACGGTGCAATATTAACACTTAATGACTCTTTAAACGCTTTTTGTAAGGCACGATCTCGTGAAATAGACAATAAATCATCCCCTTGTGGAATGACAACTGTTTTTTTCGCTTCTTCAATTTGTGTTGAACTCAATGAATAATCAAAATATACAAGCAAATCACAATGCATTAAAAAATTTTCTTGGATTCCTTCATCATCAAATGCACCAAAAAATTCTTTATCTGCTCCAGAAGAAAGATTCCTTTCTTCTTCCGTTTGGCAAAGATGATACGTTATAAACCCTAAACGATTTGCTTCTAGTATAAATTCATGAGCGTCTGGAGTTGAACCAACGATACCAATTGTTTTTTGATGGTTTAAAATATTAGCCATATATATACACCTTTTCTACAAACTTTAAATATTAATAGTCCATTTCATATAAATGATATTTTTCAATAATATGAATTAATTTACTTGCATAATCAGGATCTGTTGCATAGCCTGCTTTTTGCATCGCATACGCTGCTTCTTTATAATCACTAGCTTCTTTTACTTCTTTATAAAAATCTGCATCCCAAGACGTTCCATTTTTTATGAGATTTGCATAATCAATAATAGAATCTTCCATCGAGTTGTAATGCTTAAAGGATGTTTGAATATTTTCCCACTCATCATCATAATATTCTTTGGTCGCATATTCTCTGCCACTTGATCCTTTTATTCCAAAATAATTGTTGGCTTCTTTAGATAATCCACTATTTCCCCAATCTGACTCTAATGCCGCTTGGGCAATTAGTAAACTCGGTCGAACATTATGCGTTTTTTCAACTTCCTTTGCTGTAGGTTCCACTCGTCGAATAAACTCATCTTCCGAAATCCGTCCCTCGTCTGTGACTTCTTCTGTATGATCGACAAAATAATCACTAAAAATCTCTAAAGGACGTGAAATCAAAAATAAAACAACAAAGAAAAAAACGAATAAAGTAAGCCCTAGTTTAAATACTAATGCTAACAGATTAAGGAAGTTTTGAAATTTTCGATTCAGCTTCTTTTTTAATCTTCGCAATCTTTTCTGCATTAGCATCCTCTCTATCCTCTAGATTCTAATTAATTAAATGGACAAACTACTCTTCCATCTCTTCACGAAGAGCGAGCAGTTCTAAATATTCTTCCAATGCTAGATCGTGTTCAACAATGAATTGTGCATTTTCTTGACCCACATAACGAAAATGCCAAGATTCATATAAAATGCCAGTAATCTCTTCTTTGTTTTTAGGATAGCGAAGAATAAAGCCATAGTCAGCCATTGTATCCGTTAGCCATTGTTGAGAAGCTTGTGTATCATATTCAGGGTCTAAACCATTTCCTTCTACAATCCATTCTTCATCTACAATGTCTAAGGCAAGGCCTGTGTGATGTTCACTAAAACCTGGTTCCGTTAGATATTCTTTCGCTTTATCTATCGCTTCTTCTTCCGACATTCCCTCATTCAAATTTTGTTGCACCTTATTATTAAAATTTGCTTCTTGTAACTCAACTGGACGATATCCAGAGGCAAAAAACAAACGATGGCCAGCCTCTAACGCAGCTTGATACCAATCATTCCATGCTTGTTCTATGCGTGCATCAATTCGCTGTTCATTATTTACCTCGACTAATTCTGGATTAAAATCTTTAGGTAGCTCATTCCATGGACCCACCAAAATTAAATTCCAGTCCTCGACACTTGCAGTCTTTGGAAGTTTTTCAATCATCTTTTCTTCCTCAGATTTTTCTTCCGGTTCTTCTGTTTGTTCCGGTTCTTCTGCTAGTTCTTTTTCTTCCATCTCTGTTTCATCTTTTATTTGGTTATTTTCTGACTCTATAGAATCATTTTCAATCATTGAACAACCCGATAAAAGTAACACAGTAGAAAAAAGCAAGCCTTTAAGTTTCATTTAAAACCCTCCAAAATTAGTTCAACACAACGTTTATTTTACCACAATTTCCCCAATTTTTAAAACCTTTAAAGAAACATTTAGCTAAAATGACTGCGCCTTATTTTTAGTAAATTCATTTTCTTTTTAGTTATAAAAAAAGACTTCAAGTTAGAAAATAGTCTACCCCGAAGTCTTTTAGATTGTTATTTGGTTATTTATTCTTGATCTGAATTTTGATCACGGTCTACTTCTTGATTGTTTTCTGGATTCTCTTCATCAAGGTTTTCTTCTTCATTCAATGGTTCCACCGTGTCATCTTCTTGATTTTCTTCAAGTTCTGGAGCATCCGTCTCATATAAATCTGCGGTGCTTTCTCCATCATGTTGATTAATTAAACTTGTCTCTGCTTTTGGATTATTTCTTAAATCATTCATTTGATCTTGGTATAAATACGTATTAGGTTCCCAAGATTCCAAAGTAACTGGCTGGTAGAACCTCAATAAATCCAAACTTAGTAATTTATCTGAATTTGTGAGACGTTCACGCCCGTGATCAGCAAGTTCTCTTAATTCTTCTATTTCTTCTTCACTTAATGTTTCATCTAATATTTCACCAGTTTCAGCATCATAAATATTTGAACCGATAAAGTGATATTCTGGTGTGAGGACATTCCCATTACGGAAAGGAACCAACTGATCATTTTCTTCAGATAATAAATCTTGTCCCATAAATAGATAAGAGTCTGTTTGAACGCCTAGTAGATGAAGGAGGGTTGGTAGTAAATCAACTTGTCCTCCATAAGTTTCTTTAATTTCTCCATCCGTGTAACCTGGGATATGGAACATTAAAGGAACTCGTTGCATTTGGGCATTTTCAAAGTCTCCCCATTCTTCTGCATCATAGCCTAATAATGGAGCTAAATAAGGGTTGCGCATATTTGAGTTTCCATAATGGTCACCAAAAATAACAATAATTGAATTTTCATATAGACCAGAATCTTTTAACCAGTTAAAGAATTCTTCAAAAGCTTCATCCGTATAACGCATTGTTTGGAAATAAGAGTTTACTGTATCGTCTTCTGTATTTGCTTTTGGAATACTGGCATTTTCTTCTTCTAGTGGATATGGAAAATGATTCGTCAACGTTAAAAACTTAGAGTAAAAAGGTTGCGGTAATTGTTCAATATATTCAACGGAATCATGAAAGAATAATTTGTCTTTTAGACCATAATCTAATGTACGTCCTTCTCCCATATCATAGTATTGAGAGTCGAAGAAATAATCATAGCCTAGATTTTGATAAGTTCCTGTACGATTCCAAAAAGTTCCCGTGTTACCATGGAAAGCAGCTGTTGTATAGCCTTTTTCTTCACTTAATATTTTAGGTGCTGCATGAAAAGTATTGTCAGATCCTAATGTATGAAAGGCACTTCCCTCTGGTAAACCAAAGAGTGAATTTTCTGCCAATACTTCGGCATCTGATGATTTTCCTTGACCTGTTTGATGGAAGAAATTATTAAAACTGATTGTAGAATCATCATGATAGATACTATTTAAGAATGGTGTTACTTCATAACTGTTACCATCTTCATCTTCTAGATTATAATCCACCATAAATTGTTGACCACTTTCAAGAACTAAAGTAATCACATTTCGTCCTTCAGCTAAGCCAAAATACTCATCATTTGGAGCGGCATTATTTTCTTTAGCAAACTCAAAGACTTCATTTAAGTCCCCTTCATCTGCTTGTGCACGAATACGATTGTTTCGAACCGTTTGATAGGCATCATATCCTGTATAGAAATTAATTCCTAAATATTTTACGATGTAGTTTCGGTCAAATGTCCGTGTCAACAGCTGTGAACGATCAGACTCGGCTAATACTAAATTTCCAAAGAGTAAAGCAACACCGGATAAAGAAGCGGCCACTGCGTATCGTTTATAGAAAGGTTTCTTTTCTTGTAAAACATTTGTTTCAGTCGCCTTAACTTTCTTTCGAATCAACCAAGTTAAGAAAATAAAGTCGATCCAATAAACAATATCCCAAACTCTTAACATAACAAGGAATGAATAGATCAAACCGGAACTGACGTTGGATCCACCTTCAAGACCAAGATTTCCTAAAATCGTGGAAAGTGTCATAAAATCCGTAAATTCTCGATAATAAAGAACATTAATATACAACAACAAACTAATGATAAAATACATCACTAGCATAAAATAACCTGATTTCTTTGTATCTTTAAAATACAAAGATAATGAGAGTAAAATCATACTTGTAGCAAATGGATTGATCCAAAGAATAAACGTTTGAAGCACTCCACTTACACCTAAATTAAACTCAATATAATAAGCTAGCATTGTTTTAGCCCAAAATAAGATTAATGCTAAAACAAAAATATAAGCTCTATTTTTATTTGGTAGTTTTTCTTTTAAAAAATTCACTTTTAAAGACCTCCTGCATGTTAAGTATAACTTCTATTTGTTAGTACTCACATTTGCTCATCCGCTATTCTACAATAAAACAAAAATAATCGCAATCTTTATAACCCAAATCAGTCCTTAGCCTTAGGGAGAAAGTTAAAAGCACCGTAATAATAAAAGCTATCTTCACACTCTTTATTTACTCTTCTGCTTTTTGAATTTTCTTTTTAGGAAATTTTATGGTAAATACAGTCCCTTTATCCAATTCACTTTTTACTTCTATATTCCCATCATGTAATTCGACTAATTGTTTGACAATCGGTAATCCTAAACCAGACTCCCCATATTTCGTATTTTTACGTGAAGCATCTGCTTTATAATAGCGATCCCATATATTTTCCATTTGCTCTGTTGACATGCCAATCCCTGTATCGGAAATAGAGATTTGACTATATTCTTTGGTCTCCATCGCATCGATTGTTACCGTTCCATTTGTAGTAAATTGAAGTGAATTTTTTATTAAGTTAACTATAATTTGTTTGAAGCGATCAAAGTCAGCATACACCTTAATGTCTTTGAACTCATCATCGAAAACTATTTCATTATCAGATTCTTTAGCAATCGGCTTGAGTTGTTCAATAATTTCCGTCATCGCTTCATTTAACGGGAAGTGATGTTTGTTTAATACAATACGATTGGACTGAATATTTTCATAGTCCAAATTTTCATTGACTAAACGGATTAAACGCGTCGTTTCTTTGCGCATAATCTTAATACTACGCATTTGTTGTTCTTCATCGAAAACACCGTACTCCATTCCCTCTAAGAGTCCATTAATCGTAGTTAAAGGGGTACGCATTTCATGTGCTACATCTTGCATAAAGGTTTTTCTTCGATCTTCTAGATGTATCACTTCACTTCGCCATTCTTTTAAGGCCTTAATCATTTTATTAAAATCCGCAGATAACCGATCAATTTCATCTCGATTACTGTGGCTAATATAAATATTGTAATCCCCCATTGCGACCTTTTGAGTAGCTTTACTCAAGCGATTTACGCGGTGAACCAAATAAAAAGAAAGAAGTAAACTGACGATTACCGCAAAAACCGTTGAAATGAGGAACGCTCGCCAGACGTTATCTTTTAACTCATCAATATTATTTTCAATATAACTTACCGGGCGACCCAAACCAATAAATCCTTGATAGCTATCATTTTCTGTAAAAATAGGAACATAAATAGAGACCGTATCTTCTGTATTTTTCCTTAGTGTATTTGGCTTCGTTCGAAGAAGCAAAGACTCGCCCGCTTTTAAGGCTTCTATATCTTCTGGGGTTAAATTTGTTTGAAATTGTTGGTTCATTTTAGGGTATTTTAATTCACCATATTCATCGAATATCCCATATTCAATTCCTTGATTCCCAAAAATATGATTATAAGAATTTAATTGGTTTTCATCAAAACCCGTCTCTTCAATTAAACTCGCATAATTCAAAAAAGTCTCTTCTACTTCGTTAATGACCTGTTTCCTACCAAAATGAATGATTGAAATAGAAGTAATTGACATCAGTGTAATAATCACCAACAAAAATCCCAACATTAATTGATAGATATATGGGAATCGCATTCTCATTCAAAATCACCGGAGTCATCGAATTTATACCCAACACCCCAGACCGTTTGAATTACTTGTGGTCCATTTTTCAATAATTTTTGTCGTAACTTTTTGATGTGTGCATCAACTGTACGTTCATCTCCAAAATATTCATAATCCCAAACTTGTTGCAATAATTGCTCTCTTGAAAAAACTCTTCGAGGACTATTGGCCAGCGTGAACAATAAATCAAATTCTTTAGGAGTTAAATCTTCTAACGGTTCCCCATATAAAATAATTTCTCTCGTATTTTTATTTATTTTTAGATTTTCTGTATCAATATCATAATTGCTATTGGTTTGTACAGCCTCTCCAGGAGTTTCCATTCGTCTTACTGTAGATTTGATACGTGCCACTAAAGTTAATGGGCTGAATGGCTTAGTTACATAATCATCTGCACCAAGTTCTAACCCAATCACCTCATCGCTTTCTGTATCTTTAGCTGTTAGCATAATGATTGGAATTTGCGGATCAAATTTTCTTACTTCTCGACAAATTGTCATACCATCCACCGAAGGAAGCATAATATCTAAAATCAATAAATCGTACATCTCTTGGTTGTTTTTATATTCATCTAAACCTTCTTGGCCATCATGAATAAATGTTACAGGCCAGTTTTCTTTTTCAAAAAACATTTGAAGCATTTCACAAACGGATTCATTATCTTCTATCATTAAAATATGCATTATAATCCCTCAATTTCTCTAATTTCACTCATTATATACTATACGACAAAAATATGAAGAATTTATTATATTTTTAAGATAAATCCCTTTTAGTTAGCCAACACTCCCCCATAAAAAAGAACAACTCTTCCCTTTTAGAGAAAAGTCGCCCTTTTGAGTCATCTTTTAAATTTTTACGATTTGTTTATTTATCTAAATTTTTTCTTTGCTTTGGCGATTTCTACGTCGATTTGAATTCCTTGGTTGTAAAAAATGAACACTGTCTACTAACATTTCCACTACATACACTTTTTGTCCTTTGTCATTTTCATAAATGCGAGATTGAATTTTCCCATCCAAACCAATTAAATTTCCTTTATCACAATACTCTTCAATAAGTTCCGCACGTTTCCCCCAAGCTACAAAGTTTATAAAATCCGCTTCTTGTCCATGATCCACTTTATACGTTCTGGGAATGGCCAAAGTATTATTCATCACTATTTTTCCGTCCCCAACTTCTCTTAATTCCACATCACGAACAATTCTTCCTACAACAGTTAATCGATTCATTCGATCCCTCCTAAAATATATTCGAGCTTTTATGAAATTTAAGGGGTAAGTAAATTTTATAAAAACCCTCTATATATATAATTTGCATAAAAATCGCATTTTCTCGAAAAAACTTTTAAAAATATGCAATTTTTCTAATATTGGGAGAAATTACTCGAAAAACTATAAATTTTAGTAAAAAGTGAATCGATCATCTACTGAAAAATTCAAAAAAATTTTAAAATTCTTTTTTTAACACAAAAATAATTAAAGGTTTACACTGGTACATTCATTTATTACAAATCATTGCTAAGAATATTTGATTTTCTTATTCTTACTATACGTTATTTGGCAAACCTCTCTTTTTTTGGCTCACTTGGGAAGATAACGCTCTTACCCCCTCGAGTTGACCTTTTTTTTCCGCTCACTTGTGAGGATAACGCGTCTACCCTCTCAAGTTGACCCTTTTTTTTCG
>Ga0209487_1002234_pt1 | contig 15843 bp, 17 predicted proteins | sample Poulit2012_FD_187524 | JGI IMG/M metagenome (GOLD analysis project Ga0209487, IMG submission 187524) | Agricultural soil microbial communities from Georgia to study Nitrogen management - Poultry litter 2012 (SPAdes) (version 2) | ecosystem: Environmental > Terrestrial > Soil > Agricultural land... | reverse complement strand
CATAAGATATACCACCTGAAGTATATCCAGCGACAAAGTAAAAATCAAATGCCTTTTGTTCAGATATTTTTTCTGTCTTACTTTTCTTCTGTTCTTTCTTTTTCTTACTCAAATTGATCTCTCCTGTCCAATGGTTAAACACTATCTCCACTCTGAAGCCAATAGACCATATACCACATGATCAACATAATGGTCATATAACCATTCAGCTTGTCTAATTACCCCTTCTTTTTCGAATCCAAAATGTTCGGGAAGGGCTCTGCTTTTTATATTCTTAATCGCTATTCTTACTTCTATGCGGTTTAATAAAAGTACTGTAAAACCATATTCTAATAACTCTTTAAAGGCCTTGGTCATGATGCCTTTCCCTTGATAATCCTTTCCAAGCCAGTATCCAACTACTCCAATTTTTGTTTTATTATTTATCGAATTAAAACCAATCGTCCCGGCAATTTTACCCTTATAAACAATGGCAAATGATAAGGGATAACCTCTATTTTCAGGTATTTCATTTAATCGATTTTTTATATTAGCGGCTGTATCTTCAACAGTTCTTATGTTATCGAGCCAACCTAACCATTCTTTAAGATATGTTTTAGAGCCTATAATCAATTGATAAAATTCTTCAGCATCATCTTCATTAAACAATCTTAAGTGTGTATCTTCATCTATTATATATGTCAGCAAAATGTTTCCTCTTTTCCAATGAAAGTAGTGACCATAAATTAGCAAGCCATTGTTCATCCCATTGAAAATAAGTTCTCTCGGATGAAATATCTTCAAAAATATTTATTAACACTAAAAAATTAGTGAACTGTATACTTAAATATGAGTTCACCATTTGAATCTTTTTCGTTTATATATTTGAAGCCTATCTGCTTATATAAACGCTCAGCCACTTTATTTTCCTCAATAATACTTAAATAAAGCACATCGACTTTATATTCTTCTGAAACCTGTTTAATCAAAATCTTCATTGCCTCTTTACCTAATCCCCGCCCTTGATATTTTTGATCAATCATTATTCGATCAATCCAAGTATGGCGATTCGATCCAAAAGAGCCATACATTGCAAAGCCTATAACATCTTCATTATGATAAATTGCGACTGGTTGCCATTGCTTGTATTCTTTTGCTTCCCTCAGACATTCATCCACTGTTTCAATAAAATTTCTTTGATTAGATTTCAAAGTAACCTCACGTACTAGCTTCTCATTTGATTCATCAAGTGGCTTAAAATAGACCTTTTTCAATCGTTTTCCCTTCATTTTTTACAATAATTTAAACGCCCAATCATTCTTATCATCTTCAAAATAATAAAATTCACTTAAACGGTCACTTTCAAAAATTTCAACCATTTTTTCAAAATCATTCGCTAGTGGGTATTTTAATAAATCTTCTCGCTTAATCCAATAAATTTCTCCTTCTTCTGAAGATTGAATGTCTCCTGTATAATGTTTTGTTTTATAAAGTAACACAATATACCGAGCGCCATTCTTATCTTGAAATTGCTTAATTCCACATAGTTTTGGAAATTTAATGGTTAAACCGGTCTCCTCTAAAACTTCTCGGGTAACAGATTCAACAAAAGACTCCTGCTTCTCCACATGGCCCCCAGGAAATGTTATTCCCGGCCAATCTTTGCTTTTTCGATCTTGGACTAAAATATTACCATTACCATCATAAATCATACACATATTTGTAAATATTGCGAGTTCACTTCTTGTCATATTTTCACCTACATCTGCTCATACTTTTAAAATAAATATAAAATTATAGTATCAAATTAGAGGATCAATGTCAGTGTGCTTCAATATTTTTCTTGTTTTTACATTAAAAAAGCACAAAAAGTCTGTTTTAAACAGCTTTTTGTGCAAATTTTTCTAACTACCTACGATCTCCCCAATATTGGAAATAATCTGTACGGATGGCTCCATTATATAGCTTTCTTTTCTTTGTTGCTCTTTCGCCATAAAATTTTTCGAAATCTAAATCACTTGTAATAATGTACTTACTCCATGTATTTAGTGGACGAAAAACTTCCCCTATTTCACGATAAAGTTTATGAACGGATTCATCTTCCCCTAATCGATCTCCATATGGAGGATTAGCAACCATAATTCCAAAGTCTTTATCTGTTGTAAAGTCAGCGACTTGCATTTGTTTGAATTCAATATCATGGGCAAGACCAGCTTCTAAAGCATTACGTTTAGCTATTTCAATCATACGGCCATCAATATCAAAGCCTAAAATATCTAATTCAGTATCATAGTCTGCTTGTTCATCTGCCTCAGCACGAACTTCTTCCCACATGTCTTCAGACATCCAATCCCAGTCTTCACACAAGAATGAGCGGTTGAATCCGGGCGCAATATTACGACCAATTAATGCAGCCTCAATTGGAATTGTTCCAGACCCACATGTCGGATCGACAAATGGACGGTCTTTATACCAAGTTGTTAAGGCGATTAAAGCAGCAGCTAAGTTTTCTTTTAGAGGAGCGCCCCCTTTTTCTGTGCGGTATCCTCTCTTAAATAAACTGTCTCCAGTTGTATCTAGCGTTAACATGGCGTGATCTTTTCGAAGACTAATTTCAATAGGATATTTAGCCCCTGTTTCTGGCAACATACCACGACGGAAATATGTTTCTTTAATTTTTTCTGCGACGGCTTTATTTACAATCCTTTGAACATCTGGAACGCTATATAAAGTAGATTTCACAGATTTTCCAGAAATAGGAAATGCGCCATCCATAGGAATATAATCATCCCAAGGCAAAGCTTTTGTTTTTTCAAATAAATCATCAAAAGTTGTTGCTTCAAACTCACCTACAACAATTTTTACACGGTCAGCAACGCGTAACCAAAGATTCGTTTTCGCAATATCTTTTGCAGTACCTTCAAAACGCACACGACCATTTTCTACTTGAACTTCATAACCTAAATCACGTAATTCGTTACCAACTAATGCTTCAACACCTGCAGCACAAGTGGCAATTAAATTAAATGTTGTCATACTATCCCTTCACTCCTTTCTTATATATTATTTTTTAATATAATTCATTTCAAAAAGAAATCCTCCCTTACAAAAAAATGGGAGGATATAAATATTTTCCTAATATGTGTAATTTATTGTAAGCCATGTTCTGTCTAGGAAAGATCTTAGGCAATCTTTCCAGAGATAATTATCTGTCTGCAACTATTCATAATAGCTGCCTCTTTTCTACATTCATTTCTGTGAAAAGAGTGCCCCTACCGTAGTTTGGGTTGCTCACTCATGGGGTTTACCCGTTCCACCAACAACGTTTCTATTGTTGCTTCGTCACTGTGGCACTTTCAAGTCTACTTGAGCATAGCAATACCTTAGCTCGTTTAACTGCCGTTTCTTTTATTTTCATAAAAGTCCGTGTCTTATTGTTTGGACACGCATGAACACTACAAGCTTCTCAGCTTGTGTGAGCATGGACTTTACTCACATTCAAATAGAATGCGCAATTATCCATAAATTACACAATAAATTCTATTAATATTCTATATTATCTTCTTCTTCTTCATCTAGTTTAGAACCAAAAACATGTCGCTCTAAGTTAGACAATCTTTTTAAAATATCAAAATTTGTTACTGTCGATTGATTTGTACCTTGACTTTGTACTCTATAATCAGATTGTTTAGAAGTTTCATCTAGCTCTTCAACAAGACGTTCAACTTCCATTTTTAACTCCTCAATTTCATCTTGAAAGGACTTATAATCTTGAATAATTAAGTCTAAAAATTCATCTACTTCTTCTGAGTCGTATCCTCGAAATTTTGTATTAAAATCTTTATCAACTATTTCTCTTTGAGTTAATGCTCTCACTACTGTCACCTCATCAGTCACTTGTTTATTTCTAAATCTATGTTAACATATTTTACTTAAAACATAAAGCTTAGTTATCGATTCCACCATGAAATTCCTCATATTCATGAATAAAAAACTCAATTTCTTCAAAAGAAGCCAGATGCAATTCATATTCTGTTCTTTCTTGGTATTGAATAATCAAATCATATAAAAATTTAGGTTTTCCAGAAGCGGCTTCTTCTGTCATTGTATCATAAATAAGAAAAGCTCCATCCGTATTTTTAATATTAAATACTTGATTAGCTTTTAATTGTTTTGGTGACTGATAATCTTTATTTGATGTATAATTAACGTAATCGGCTTGATGAACAACGGATTCTAGAAGTCCTCTATTCGTTTCATTCCAATTTTCTCCAAAAGAAGTATAAGGGAAAATAACTGCAAGATTAATTTTTGGGTATTGTTTTTTTAATTCTAAAACAATCTCTCCTGCCCAAAGTTCAATTCCTAACTCTCCACCAATAATAAACCATTCTGCCCCATTTTCAATAAAAGTAATGATTCGATTTTCAATAAATTTTTTTAAGTATTTATATTTTGGATCTGTTTCATTAAATATATTTAACTCATAGGATCGATAGCCACTAATTAATATTTTTTCCAAAAATTCACCTCCAGCTTTTACGAACACATATTTGTTTGGTATTATTATCATATACAAAAAAGGAAGGATGAGTCCACTGAAAATTCATTATCCTAATGGCCAACCTTACCACTATAATAATGGTAACTCTATTCACCCCCAAAAAGAACAATCTTCTAATTATAGTAACCGAGGAATGAGCCTAGAAAAAGAAATAAACTTAACAAATAAACAATATTTAACTGATAACATAGCCGTTATCCATAAAAAACCAACTCCAATACAAGTGGTTAAAGTCGATTATCCCAAAAGAGAAGCCGCAAAAATTACTGAAGCTTATTATCGACGATCTTCCACTACAGATTATAATGGTGTCTATAAAGGCTATTATTTAGATTTTGAGGCAAAAGAGACTAAAAATAAAACATCTTTTCCTTTAAATAATTTTCATGAACATCAAATTAAACATATGAAGCAAAGCACAGAACACGGAGGAATTTGTTTTACAATCTTACGTTTTGCGACGCTGGACGAGATTTATTTGTTACATGCTGATTTTTTATTTAAGTGGTGGGATCAACAATTTGAAGAAAAAGGACGAAAATCGATTCCTCTTTCTGCCATCAAAAAAGAAAATTTTCTCATTGAATACGGATTTAATCCAAGAATTCCCTATTTAAAAATAGTAGATCAATTAATAGAAAATATAAAATAAATTTATGATCTATTCTTTATTTATCTTAAATAAGATGACAAATGATGGTTTTTGTACTATATTACTATAGATTTAAGATTTAAGAAAAAAATAAATGTTTTAAGAGAAATGAAGAGAAGGTGATTGACGTGTCAAAGTCTGAAAAAGAGACGATGTCAAGGTCAGAAAGAAAAAAACAAAATAAAAAGAAACCTAAAAAGAACAATTCCAATAAAATGGGATTAGGAAAGAAAATATTACTAAGTATTATCGGATTAATTCTTCTTGTTGGAGTAAGTGGATTAGGCTTATTTGCTTATTATGCTGCCAAGGCTCCTGAAATCACGGAGAAAGATTTAACTGGAACCTATTCTTCCGATTTAGTGGATATGAATGGTGAAGTTTTCTATTCTCTTGGCGGAGAAGAAAGAGAATATGCTTCAGCTGATGAATACCCTGAAGTATTGCTCGATGCTTTGATGGCTATTGAAGACCGTCGATTTGAAAAGCATATAGGAATTGATCCGATTGGTATTGCTCGTGCAGCTGTGGGTTATATAACAAACGCCGGACAGATTGTGGGTGGCGGAAGTACGATAACTCAACAACTAATTAAAAACTCTGTCTTTTCATCTAAACAAGAAGATCAAACACTTGAACGAAAAGCACAAGAAGCTTGGCTAGCGATACAATTAGAACGACAACTTTCTAAAGAACAAATCATAACGTTATATCTCAATCGTATCCATATGGGGGGTAACGTATATGGTGTAGCTACTGCTGCTGAACAATATTATGGCAAGCCAGTTAGTGAGTTAGAACTTCATGAAGCTGCTTTGTTTGCTGGGATGCCTAAAGCACCAAATTACTATAATCCTTATAGTAATCCAGAAGAAGCAGAAAAAAGAAGAAATATTGTTTTAAATGAAATGGTTGAATTTGGTTCTATTACTCAAGCTGAAGCGGATGCTGCTAAAGAGATTCCAGTCACAGAAGGTTTACAAGAGCCAAAAGAAGAAGATGAAAACACTCTTGTTTTCGATGGTTATTTAACAGCAGTTATTGATGAGATTGAAGAAAAAACGAATTATGATCCTTATACAGCAGGATTAACAATCTATACAAATTACGATCCACAAGCACAACAAGTATTGTACGATACGGTAAATACAGATGAGTACGTAAGTTTCCCAAATGATGAAATTCAAACAGCTGCTTCATTAATTGATTCAAGTACCGGAAAAATTACTGCATTAATTGGAGGACGAAAATTAGAAGGACAGTTATCTAGAAACCGAGCAACAGGTCTAGATCGAAGTGTGGGGTCAACGATTAAACCGTTAACTGTTTATGGTCCAGCTATAGAGTTATTGCAATACTCAACCTATCAACAAGTTGTTGATGAACCTTACACAAATGGTGATTGGTCTCCAAGTAATTATGACAACGCATATCGTGGACAAATGTCAATGCGTGATGCACTAGTAGATTCACGAAATATACCAGCTGCTAAATTCTTTAATGATGAAGAACATTTAGGAAACCGTCATGGTGAAATTACTGAATTCTTAGAAGGTCTAGGCATTGACACTTCTAATATCTCACCTGGTTCTGATGGTTTGGTACGATCTAGTGCTTTTAATGGAACAATGACCCCTGTCGAGTTAGCAGGTGCTTATGCTGCTTTCGCTAATCAGGGAACTTATACAGAGCCTCATACTGTTACAAAAGTGGTTAACTTAGATGGAGAAGAAACGAATTTAGAACCTAGTTCAAATAAAGCAATGGAAGATTATACAGCTTACATGGTTACTGATATGCTAAAAGATGTTATCTCTTATTACAGTTCAGATCTAACCATCCCTGGATATATCCAAGCTGCAAAAACAGGAACAACAAACTATACAAGTGAACAAATTGCAGAAGCAAATATTCCATCAGATGGTGTACCCGATAATTGGTTAGTGGGTTATTCTCCTTACTACACGATGTCTGTATGGGTGGGATATGACGATCAATTTAAAGAAGGTCATAATTTAAATTATAGCGATGGCTCTCGAAAACTCGCTCGTCTTATTTATCAATCCTCAATGAGTCGCTTGGTTAGTGATTTAGAAACCAGAGATTGGCAACGGCCAAACTCAGTGGTTGAAGCTTCTATAGAAAATGGATCTAATCCTCCACTTTTAGCCCCATCTGGAAGCAGTAATTCTGTTACAGAACTATTCGTTAGAGGAACTGAGCCAAGTAAAGCAGCTGAACCTGAGTATGTACTAAGTGCTCCTACTGGATTAAGTGCTCAATATTTAGCTGAAGAGGATGAGGTTCAAGTCTCATGGAACGCTTTTAATCTCCCAGATGATGTTGATGAAGAAGTTAGATATATTGTGTCTGTAAATGGTGAGGAAAATGTTCAGACAGATACTAATTTTACAATCTCTAATCCACCAAGAGAAGAATTAACGATTACAGTTGCTGTACAGGTAAAAAGTGAGACAGGTCCCGCTGCTGAAGTCAGTATATTAGTACAAGAACCTGATGAAGAAGAGGAAGAACCTGAAACTGAAGAACCTGATGAAGAAGAGGAAAATAACGAAGCAGAACAACCAGAAACACCTGAGGAACCTGAAGAGCCAGAAGACAATGGAGAAGATCGTCCTCCAGAAGAAGATAACAATGGATCTGAAGACTCAGAAGACAATGATAATAATACTGATGAAAACGATGAAAATGAAGAAGACAATCAATAAATGAATGAATATAGACTAATCTAAAATATATTATAAAGGTCATATGTATCCTCATCTATATTAAGGAATCAAGCTTAATATACATGTACATATGACCTTTGTGTTTTTGAAAGATTAATTATTTAATCCTCATCTGTTTTATTGGAGTCCTTAAAATTATCTTCTAGTTTCTCCCTTTCATCATATCTTTTTTGTTGTTTTCGGATTAATAAAGGTTGAATTCCTTTTAATAGACGAACCCCTTTAATCAAATTATATAATCCAAAAACAATACCAAGGATTCCAATAATATTATCATCTGGAAAAATGAAGATACCTGCAATAATCAATAAAATTCCAATACCAACAAAAAATTTACCATTACTCTTTTTCATTATAATACTCCTAAATGTGTTTCATTTCTTTCGTCACTATTAACTTTAGTAATATATCATAGATTTGTGAAGAAAGTTAAGTTTTTCTATCCATCCTTTTATTTATATCTCTCTTAAAACCAAGCATTTATTTGTAATTATTAATAGATCTGAATTTCATTTCTTTATTCTCTTTAGATTCTAAAGTTTAAATAATGTTATAAAAATAGTTGCGTAATAAACCTCATTATATTTTTCTGTTTTTATTTGACTAAAAGAAAAACTCATGATATTATTTAAAAGTTGTTACAATTCTGGAAGATTGTCCGAGTGGCTGAAGGAGCACGATTGGAAATCGTGTAAACGGCCAACGCCGTTTCGGGGGTTCAAATCCCCCATCTTCCGTAAAAATTTTTTATTTATCTCTATAACGTTCCCAACCCTTCGTTATAGAGTTTTTTTATTATATATTAAAAATCAGACTACTGATTATAGCCTGATTCATAAAAAATTTAGGTTGATATTATTCTTGTGAGTTAGGGATCAAGAAAGTGATATGCTTTGGCAATACTTCTAATTCAAATGGAAGTTTAGGTCCTTTTTCTCCATCTACAGCTGAATTTAATGAACTGGAAGAGGATATTTTTGCTTCTTTAAAAGAAGTCACAAAGGATAATTTATCATCCACTTCTTCTTCATTGTTTCTATCTATAATATGCTTTACTATGGAAGTTGTTTCATTAATTAAATTAGATTTTTTCAATGCATAAAAATGTAGTTTTCCATCGTCATAAGTAGCTTCATCAAAAAAACTTTGAATTCCGAATATACTGTTTGTTAAACCAATTATCACTAAAAACACATCATCTAAAATATGACTGCCTTCTTTTGTTTCTATTTGAACATCAAGAGGTGTAAATTCATTAATTACTTTTGCTCCTTCAAATACATAAGCTAAAGAACCGAGCTCTTCTTTCAGATGATCATCTGTTTTCCAAGCGACTTCAGGAATAGAACCAATGGATACAGTGCTTATAAAGTATTGGTTGTTTATGCGTCCTATGTCTACTCCTCTTTCTTCCACGTCTTCTTCTTCAATAGCTGAAAGCAGATGATTAAGATCCAATTCCATGCCTAATGCTCGAACTAAATTATTAGTCGTCCCTAAAGGTAATGGGAGGACTTTAGGACGATGCTCTAATGGAGCAATTCCATTAATAACTTCTGAAATTGTACCATCCCCTCCTAGCGTTACCACTAAATCTAATTCATTATCCATCTCATTTTGAATGAGCTCTTTAAAATTATCTTCTCCTGTTGTTTGGTAAATTCTTGTTTCAACATTTTTTTCTTTAAACTGCTCATTAAGTTGATCTTCAATGGTTTCACTAGATTTATCACCAGAGTTGGGATTAACAATAATTAATAAGCGTTTCATAAAAAATACCCTCTCTCAAATAAAAATAATATTTAAAAAATTAAAGGTTTAATTTTTGGCAGTCTTCGCATAAACCAGTCACTTTAAAACTGTGTCCATCAACTTTGAAATGGGTCATGGACTCAACCACTTTTTCCACTTCATCTAATCCTGGATAATTAAAATCTATAACTTTTCCGCAATGATTACAAATAATATGATAGTGTTGTGTATCTGTTAAATCAAAACGACTTGGGCCATCTCCAAAAGGTAATTCATTTACGATACCTGCTTCCATAAAGAAATTTAGATTGTTATACACTGTGGCAACACTCATATTAGGAAAATCATCTTTTAAGTCCTCATAAATTTCGTTTGTGGTAGGATGTTTATTTCCCTCTGCTAGATTCTTTAAAATCGCATATCTTTGAGAAGTCATACGAATATCATTCTCTCTTAAAATATTGACATATTTTTCTATCTTTGCTTCTAATTCATCCATATTATTTTTCTCCTTTCTAATATCCAGTTGATTAGAAAAATAAATTTTATTTTCAATTAAAACCTGTTTTTTAATTTATCTAAAAAATTATTGACTGTTCTTCTCGCTACTTCAACTTTTGAAAGTGGAGAATCTTTGGTCATTTCGAATTGATCCGACTCACTTTTTAATTCTTGTTTGTTTTCTTCTATATATTTTTTGAATTGTTTTTGCATCAGGGATACTATTTTATCTGTAGATGTTTCTTGACCAGATAATTCACTGATTGCTAATAATTTTAATACTTGAATATAGCTATACGCCAAAGCTCTAGTTACAATAGATGCGGTGGTTCCGCTAATAACCCCACCAACAATCGTTCCTAATCCAGGAATAAATTTAAAGGCATTTGAGACTACAGAACGCCCCACTACAGTAGCAGAACCTGTTCCTCCAACAGCAGCTATAATACTTAATATGGTTGCTTTATCAATTGGAACACCAAAAATGACCGTAATATGCGCTAAAAGAGCTACTTGCATAGGGACTAAGATTGAAGCATCAGAGAATGGAATAGGAACAAACCCTACACCAAATGATGTTGCTATATATCTAGTCGCCCAGGTTTTCGCTGTTTCTACTTTTCTTTCGATATCTACTCGCTGGGCATTCGTAAAAGATTTCCGTACATTTTCAGGAATTAAATTGAATGTTCTCTCAATCAGCTCTTTTAACCCGAAAGGTTGTACCGTATAATCCTTGGAAATGACATAAGGTTCCGCTAATACACTATGCACAGCCACTATATCCAAATTCATTTCTTCAATATGTTTTTGAAAACTTTGAGCTTGTTCTCCAATAGCTTGAGTCAAAACCAAAATAACAGGTATTTTTTTAGCAATTCCTTCAATCATTTTTATTTCTGACTCTTCAATTCTCGATGAAGTGGCTTGAATACAGTAATAAGCCACGTGTAAAGCTTCTTTTGTTCCCTTATTCTTCGCTATAAGATTATAAATTTCTTCTTTAACTTGTTTTTGCACGTTTGGATCAAGTTCTAAACCCCGAGTATCATAAATAGTGATGGGTACATCTTTTCTTGTTATTTTTTGTAGATGTTTTGTTACAGGTTTTCCAATTCCTGTTTCAGCTATTCGCTCACGAAAGACACTATTTACCAATGTACTTTTTCCTACTCCGCTTTTGCCAACCATTAGGATATTAACTGGAGCTAAATTTTTTAACTCTTTATCGGTTAAATCTAATATTTCTTGAGCGACATCAAAATGCTTATCAAAACTTTTTATCATTAGACATCTAACTCCATTCTTCTAGATTTAGTTATTTGGAACAGAATTAATTCTTTCATAATTTAGTACATGCCAATTTCCATCGCCATATTGTAAATAGACTTGATAAATCTCTGTTTGGTTTCTATCTGAAACAGTGGCTTCAACTCGTCCTGGGCCATCATTTCCTATCCACCATTCAATTAAATCATCATTAAGTCCTGTAGCAGCCATGATTTCATTTTTTATTTGTACACGGTCGTTAGATCCGTCGTTATAATCTACTGCATGACTAGTATCATGAGGAGCATCTTCATTCACTACTTCAGATTCACCAGGTTCTAATTCTTCAGTTTCTTGATTTTCTTCTTCTAAATCCTCTTCACTATTCTCTTCTGAAGAATTATCTTCCCCCTCTTCAGCTTCTGAATCATCTATTTCTTCTTCCGTTGTATCCTCTTCTTCATTGGTATTCTCTGTATTATTATTTTCAGTTTCTTCATTTTCGACTAAGGCAGATTCCTCTGTATTCTCATCCTCTAAATTCACTTTATTGCCACCTCTAGTAAAAATAAAAATAACTAATAATAGTAAGATCAAAAATAAAATTCCTATAATATAATAATAAATTCTACTAATTCCAGAACGTGTTTCTGTCTTGTTTTTTATATCTGAATTCTTCTCTTGGTTTTTTCTTTCTTTTCTAGACTGATTTTTACTCATTTACTACACCTCAATAAATTTTTTATTCATTTAAATATTTAATATATTTCTTTATCTAAGCTATTGGACATACTATAATTCGCACGCCCTACTAAAACAGAAAACATATGCTTCTCTTCTTCGGTCCATCCCTTTAGTGTATAGTTAAAATATTGTTCAAAGTCTTCTTGGTACTGTTGATACATTATTTTAGCATCTTCTGATAATTCAAAAAAGGAAAAACGTTTGTCCTCACCTGTTTCTCTAATGACTAACCCTTCTTTTACCAAACCATTAATTTGTCGTGAAATAGTCGATTTATCTCGTTCGCTTATTTCAGTTATTTGTTTTAAAGTCATTTTTTCATTTCCAATAATAGAAATTAAATTAACAGTGGATGAATTTAATTTTTGCTTATCTAAAATTACCCGTTTTATGTGAGAAAATTGATTATTAAAAATACTTATTTTATCAAGCAAATCATTCATATCTGCCGTTTGAGTCATTCATATTTCCTCCTATTAGTTTACCAATAAAACCATTTAATTGTACTACTCAACTATATCACAAAAACCTTACAAAGTAAACGTTTCTTAGAGTCTGTAACTATATTTTAATGTTTTGTATATTTCATGTTTTATCCGTAAAATTGTATTTTGTGCATTTAAGGGTTAAAAATGTTATAATGAAGCGAACACTTTAAAGAAGGTGATATTATGTCTTACGATGGTCTATTTACACATGCCATGGTACATGAGTTAAGAGAGCATATTTTAGATGGGAGAATTACGAAAATACATCAACCTTTTAATAATGAATTATTAATTAGAATACGAGCTAACCGCAAAAATTACCAATTACTTCTCTCAGCTCATCCACAATATGCGCGAGTACAATTAACAAATATACGGCTTGAAAATCCACCAGAACCCCCTCAATTTTGTATGGTTCTTCGTAAATATATAGAAAATTCGAGGCTTGTTGGTATTAACCAAATAGAAAATGACCGAATTATAGAATTTGTTTTTACGGGAAGAGATGAATTAGGTGATGAACAATATTACTATCTGATCGCAGAAATTATGGGACGACATAGTAATATTTTACTAGTAAATAAAGATGAAAATAAGCTATATGAAGCTATTCGACATGTTCCACCAAGCATGAATAGTTATCGAACACTTTTACCAGGCGCAAAGTATCGTTCCGCTCCTAAACAAGATAACATAAACCCTTTTAACTTTTCAGGAGATATTGAAGTCATTGGTAAAAATAAAAAAGAAAAAATTCGATCCATTCAATCTCAGTTTCAAGGATTTGGAAAGGATTCAGCCAAAGAACTTCTTTATCAGATGAAAGAAAATGAAGAAAAAAGTCATTCAGAAATATTTAATCATTTTTTACAACCTTATATAAAGAATGAATATCAACCGACACTGACTGAACAAGAAAATCGTACTTCTTTTACTGCTTTACCCTATTCTTCTATTCAGGGAGAAAAAGAATCTTTTGATTATTTATACGAATTATTGGATGATTATTATGAAAATAAAGCAGAAAAAGACCGAGTTCATCAGCAAACCAATGATTTAATTCAAATATTAAATAATGAACGTAAAAAAAATGTAAAAAAACTCAAAAAATTAAAACATGAAAACGAAGATGCAGATGATGCCGATATTTACCGTGTAAAAGGTGAAATATTGACCGCCTTTATGCACAAAGTTGAACAAGGAATGGACCTCATTGAACTTGAAAACTTTTATGCAGACAATCAGCCGATTGAAATAGCATTAGATCCTCAAAAGTCTCCAGCTAGTAACGCACAGTGGTATTTTAATCGATACCAGAAATTAAAGAGCAGAAAAAAACATTTAGCTTCTCAAATACCATTGACTCAACAAGAAATTGATTATATTGATTCTGTATTGACTCAATTAGAAATAGCCTCTATTCAAGATATTGAAGAAATTAGAGAAGAGTTAAGTGCTGAAGGGTATTTAAGAAAGCAAAGGCATCATAAAAAGAAAAAGAGAAAGAAAAGTAAACCTGATAAATATTATTCTTCGGACAACACATTGATTTTGGTTGGAAAAAACAATAATCAAAATGATCAACTTACGATGCGCACAGCAAATAAATCAGACTGGTGGTTGCATACAAAAGATATTCCAGGATCTCATGTAGTTATTAGGAGTGAGAATCCTAGTTCCGAAACTATTGAAGAAGCTGCGCATTTAGCTGCTTATCACAGTAAATTTAGCCTATCTTCATCAGTCCCAGTCGATTACACTCAAATTAAAAATGTCCATAAACCAAATGGTGCAAAGCCTGGGTATGTCATTTATGATAATCAACAAACGGTTTTTGTTACACCTGATAAAAAATTAATAAAGAGATTAAAACAGAACGTTTCAAATAATGAATAACAAAAAGGCTAGCTTTTAGAGGGAATGATTCATCTCCAATCGAAGCTAGCACTTTTTATATTATTCTTTTATCACTTCAAATTCTGCAGTTAAAGCTTGATCTTCTATTTCTCGTACAATCCGATAATGTCCTGGTTTTAAAGGCTCATAATATTCAAGATTCAACTTATCAGAAGCTTGATCTCCAGGAGGTAACGTATAAAGGATTAAAACAAACGCCATTTCTTGATCAGGCTTCACTTCATACCAAGCGCCTTCTTCGAAGTACTCTAAAATGAAAGGAACACCATAAGATATTTCTTTCTCAGAATCATTTAAAGTCGTTAGTTCAAAGGTATCTCCTTCTGATTTATATTGCTTTTGATTGAGCTCTAGTGAAACACCTTCTAGGTTATTAACATTATCTGCATATTTTGATTTTTCACCTAAATTATTCCTACCACAACTTGTAACGATAAAAAGAGACAGGAAGACAATGTATAGAAGATTGATTATCTTTCTCATCTTAACTTCCTCCTTTGAGAGTAAGTCCTTTGAATTTATTTTTATCTTAACAATAAATTCCTTTCTTTTACACTTATAAGTATTTATGTAAAAAAGGCTTTCGATTGACGAATAATCTTTTAATCATATATAATAAAAAAATCAAAGGAAAACAGGAGGATGTATTATGACAAACAAAGATAAGATCAAAGGAAAAGTTAATGAAGTCGTGGGTAAAGTAACAGATGACAAAAGCAAAGAATTAAAAGGAAAAGCACAGCAAAAAGCTGGAGAAGCAAAAGAAAAAGGAAAAGAAGTAGCCGATAACATTGCTAAGGATGTCAACGATCGGTTCGAAAAAGACGATAAAGAAGATAAAACAGAATAATCTTTTAACTTAATTGAACAGGGTAAGATAAAGGGCAGCTAGAAAGCTGCTCTTTTTTTTTGAATAAAATCTATTATTTTTTGTATTCATACGTTTTTTCGTATAAAATGAACTTAAAGTATTAAAGAGGTGAAAAGAAATGATGATTGATTTTGACCAAATAAATGAATATTTGCAAAATGGAAATTTAGCAGAGATTTCTAGAGAAACAAATATTTCTTACAGAACCTTACAAGATTGGAAATTGGAAAATAATAATTGGTTAAAACAAGCAGAAGAACGTTTAACAAAGATTCAGACCTATATTCAATCAGAAGAAAAGAAAATTGAACAAGAAAGAATTAGTGAACTGGAAAAGAAACAATTTAATATTGAAA
>Ga0209487_1002233_pt1 | contig 15851 bp, 15 predicted proteins | sample Poulit2012_FD_187524 | JGI IMG/M metagenome (GOLD analysis project Ga0209487, IMG submission 187524) | Agricultural soil microbial communities from Georgia to study Nitrogen management - Poultry litter 2012 (SPAdes) (version 2) | ecosystem: Environmental > Terrestrial > Soil > Agricultural land... | reverse complement strand
TTGGTATTATCGGAGTCGGTTATTGGGGATATAAAGAACATGAAGAAAAAAATGCATTATTAATCCATGCAGAGAACTCATATCAACGTTCATTCCATGAGTTGTCCTATTATATGGACTTATTGCACGATAAGATTGGTACATCTTTAGCAATGAGTACAGGGGACCGACTGTCTCCTCAATTTGTTGATATTTGGAGAATTAGTTCACAAGCTTTAAATGATGTCGGTCAATTGCCTTTATCTTTAGTTCCGATAAATGAGACAGAAGAGTTTTTGTCGAACATAGGTGATTTTACATATCGGACAGCAATTAGAGATTTAGACGACGACCCATTAACCGAAAATGAAGTTGAAAAACTGAATCACTTATATGAGCAAGCTGCTACGATTAAAGATGATTTAAGACAAATGCAACATACTGCATTGGAAAAAAACTTACGATGGATGGATGTCGAATTAGCATTAGCAAAAGAAGGGGAACAACAAGACAGTACAATTATTGACGGATTTAAAACAGTGAATAAAAACATTGGTGAATTTTCCGAAAGTGATGTAGGTCTTGATATGTTTCAACAAACAAGTAATGACAACCAATATCAACAAGTGAGTGGTAAACAGCAAAGTGAGCAAGAGATTCGCAAGTTCAGTGAAAAATTATTTTCTGTAAAAGATGCAGAACAATTTACGATTGAAAAAAGTGGGAAAGGAGCGGATATTCCAATATATTCCGTATCCTATCGTGATGATCAAAACATTTATATGGATATAACCCAACAGGGAGCAAATCCAATTTCCATATTAGTAGACCGTGAATTAGGTGAACAAACCTTATCATTAAACGATGGATTACTTCAAGCAGAGGAATATATCGAACAGTTTGATTACGATGATATGGCAGTGTTTCAAAGTCAGCAATATGACGGTATAGGCGTTTATTCATTCATGTATGAGCAAGATGATGTTCGTATATATCCTGATGCAATGATGGTAAAAGTAGCTTTAGATAATGGTGATATTATCGGATTTAATGCTCAACCCTATTTAATGAGTCATCATGAAAGGTCACTGCCAAAAGCATCGCTATCAATTGAAGAAGCGAGAGAAACTGTTAATGGTCAAGTGGAAGTACAAGAAGAGCATCTCGCCTTGATTGAAAATAATTTGGAGGAAGAAGTATTAACGTATGAATTTTTAGGTACGATGAATGATGAAACATATCGAATATTCATTAATGCCGAGAACGGAGCAGAGGAAAAGGTAGAGAAATTAACTGGTACCGAAACGAATTTTGAAGTTAATTTATAAGAAGCTATTTAAAAGGTCCGGTAAAAACAACACATCGAATTTGTTCATTACCTCAAATTTTTGACGCACAGGATGTAGGGTTCTTAATCGAAGGTTCATCTCCCTCCTTCCTTTGAATACGCACTAGTAAGCAAGTTCTTACTTTCCTTTTAGGGAGAAATATGTTTCAATGGATATAGGTAAAATAAACTAGACATTTATTTGAACAGTATATATTCATACCATTTTCTCCCTATTAATAAATGATTATGATATAATTTAGAAAGAAGATGACTTGGCAACCGCCAAGTTTTTTCATACAATAAAGTTATTCGCTAATAATGCAGGAGGAAAGTGTGTATGTCAGATAAGAAGATAAGAATTGCTATTGATGGCCCGGCAGCGGCTGGGAAAAGCACTGTAGCTAAAAAAATTGCTGAAAAATTATCCATCGTTTACATTGATACAGGTGCAATGTACCGGGCACTAACGTATAAAGCATTGCTACAGGAAATAGATGTACAAGATGAAGAGAGCATGACAACATTATTAGGGAACTCGGAGATCCGCTTACTTCAGCAAGACTCTCGTCAACGAGTTTTACTCGATGAGCGAGATGTAACAGATGACATCCGTACTGAAAAAGTATCAAATGCCGTCTCTTATGTTGCTAGTCATCGTAACATTCGTAAAAGCATGGTAGAACAACAACAACAATTAGCTAATAATATTAGTGTGGTTATGGATGGGCGTGATATAGGCACGCATGTGTTACCAAGTGCGGAAATAAAGATATTTTTAATTGCCTCGGTAGAAGAGCGTGCAGAAAGAAGACATAAGGAAAATATTGAAAAAGGTTATCAATCTAATTTAGAGCAATTAATGGAAGATATTCGTAATCGAGATAAGAGAGATATGACCCGTGATGTTGCTCCTCTATTGAAGGCAAAGGATGCCATCTCAATTGATACAACATCGCTTACGATTGACGAAGTTGTCGAACAAATCTTACATAAAGTATATGAGTTTAAGAAGCAGAGTGAATATTTATCATAAGGGTATTTTGACATTTTAATTATTTATTGGCGCTTTATATAAAGAAATTATAAACATAAGCGTTTTCATGTTATACTAGTAAAAGAGATAGAAGCTATTTAATGTTATGGATAAGTATTTTAAATTGCGTTTAGGAGTGAATACATATGGTGGAATCTAATAACGAATTACAAGTTGGAAGTGTTGTAACTGGAACAGTAGTAAAGTTAGATGAAAAACAAGTATTTATAGACATTGGGCAAAAGTCGGAAGGAATCATTCCAATTAGTGAACTTTCAAATTTACATGTGGAAAATCCTGCTGATATTGTTCAAGAAGGAGAAGAATTAACGTTGGAAGTAAAGAAGGTTGCTGATGAAGAAATTATTTTATCCAAAAAATTAGTGGATGCAGAAAAAGCTTGGGAAGAGTTGCAAGCAAAGTATGATGCGGATGAAATATTTGAAACAGAGGTAAAAGAAGTAGTAAAGGGCGGATTAGTAGTCGATGTTGGTCTTCGTGGATTTATTCCGGCATCTTTAGTTGAAACTTATTTTGTTGAAGATTTTTCTGAATATAAAAATAAGACACTAGAAGTAAAAATTGCTGATTTAGACAAGGAACAAAATCGCATCATTCTATCCCATCGAGCTGTACGTGAAGCACAGGAAAACGAAGAAAAGTCTGCGCTACTCCAATCACTTGAGCCTGGTAAAGTAATTGAAGGAACGGTGCAACGAATTACAGGCTTTGGTGCATTCATTGATATTGGTGGTGTAGATGGACTTGTTCATATTTCGGAATTAGCCCACACGCATGTTGAGAAAGTTTCAGATGTATTAACGGAAGGACAAGAAATTAGCGTGGAGATCCTTTCAATTGACCCAGACAACGAACGTATTTCTTTATCCTATAAAAATACATTGCCAGGTCCTTGGTCAGGAATTGCAGAGAGAATTCGAACAGGCGACCATGTAGAAGGAACCGTAAAACGAATTGTCACATTTGGAGCGTTTATTGAAATTGAAGAAGGTGTCGAAGGTCTTGTTCATATTTCTCAAATTGCCAACCGTCATATCGGCACACCTGAAGAGGTATTAGATATTGGTCAGCAGGTTTCTGCGAAGGTATTAAGTGTGGATGAAAAAGAAAATCGTATTTCTTTAAGCATGAAGGAAATTGAGTTAGAAGAGGAACAAGGAGATATTCAACAATACGAAAAAGAAGAAGATTCTTCCGGTTTCCAATTAGGTGATATGATAGGCGATCAGCTAGATAAATATAAAAAAGAATAATCTCATTTTAAAAGCTTTTCCTTCATCGGGAAAGCTTTTTATGTTTAAATTTATCTTTATCTATCCATAATGAACTAAAAAGGTGTATGATTATGGATGAACTAATTTTATTTTATTATTATTGTTGGCTCCTTTGTTTACTAATTTACTTTTTCATGCCCAAATCAACTGTTCGTATGGTTAGCTTCATTTGGATATTAGTATTTATCTTAACGTCACAATTTTATGTCCCATTTGCATCTATTCAAGTGTCACTATCATTTATTGTCTTATTGATTGGGACGCTTATTTTGGTCGGATTATCTATCTATCGGTTATACGAATTTATCGTTTCTTTTATTTGTATGATAAGTTCTGCGGGATTATTGATGTGGGAGAAAACTGCACCTGTATTGTTTTTTATGCCCTCTAAAATAATTGTTCCTTTTTTGATCGTCATGATTATCCTGTTTTTAGTTAAAACACTTAGTCAAAGAGTTATTATCGCCGTGGTTGGACTAACATTAGGTCAATTACTATATGAAATGATCCTTATTATTTATTATTTGCATTACACAATTGGTGACTATGTTTACGTGACTTATATATTAATGACAGTATTATTGTTAGTTGTTGTTGAATGTTTGAAAAGATGTGTCAAAATAATGTTTCATTATACAAAAGCTTTACTACATTAAAGCATAAAGAAATTGTGCTACCTATGCTTGTTTGTTAAAATAGAGACAGCTTTGTAAATTTATATGGAGAGAAAGGGGTTGTCCCCTATGATTAAAGCAACAGTTGCTATAGTAGGTCGACCAAATGTTGGGAAATCAACTATATTTAATCGCTTAGTAGGTGAAAGAATCTCTATCGTGGAAGATGTTCCAGGAGTAACGAGAGATCGGCTCTATGCCGAGGTAGAGTGGTTAGCGACAAAATTTAACTTAATAGATACTGGCGGAATTGAGCTTTCTGAAGAACCATTATTAACTCAAATACGTCAACAAGCAGAAATCGCAATTGAAGAAGCAGATGTGATTATCTTTTTAGTGAATGGTAGAAATGGTATTACTGCGGCCGATGAAGAGGTTGCAAAAATATTATATAAATCAAAAAAACCGACAGTACTCGCGGTAAATAAAATGGACAATCTGGAAATGCGTGATCAAATGTATGAATTCTACGCATTAGGATTTGGTGATCCATATCCTATTTCTGGTACTCATGGACTTGGTCTAGGTGATTTACTTGATGAAGTTGTGTCTCAATTCCCAGAAGAAATCGAGGATGAAAAAGCCGAAGATACGATTTACTTTAGTGTAATTGGTCGTCCCAACGTTGGTAAATCATCATTAGTGAACGCGATATTAAATGAAGAGCGTGTCATAGTAAGTGATGTAGAAGGAACGACACGTGATGCAGTCGATACGTTTATTCGTAAAGACGATCAAGATTTTGTTATTATAGATACTGCAGGTATTCGTAAACGTGGTAAGGTGTATGAATCAACCGAAAAGTATAGTGTGTTGCGCGCATTAAAGGCAATTGATCGATCAGACGTTGTACTTGTTGTATTAGACGCGGAAACAGGAATTCGTGAGCAAGATAAAACAATTGCAGGTTATGCTCATGATGCTGGAAGAGCGATTGTTATTGTCGTCAATAAATGGGATACAATTAATTCACAAGAAACAACGATAAAAGATTTTGAAATGGAAATTAGAGAACAGTTTCAATTTTTGGAGTATGCTCCAATCGTGTTTTTATCTGCCAAAACAAAAAAACGGCTGCAACGTTTAATTCCAATTATCAAATTAGTGAGTGAAAGTCATACTAAACGAATTGCGACGAATATTTTAAATGATGTTATTATGGATGCGATGGCGATGAACCCTACACCTACTGTGAAAGGAAAAAGACTTAAAGTACTTTATACAACGCAAGTAGCCATTCAACCTCCAACATTTGCTGTTTTTGTGAATGAACCCGAAATAATGCACTTTTCTTTTAAACGGTTTCTTGAAAATCGAATTCGAGAGTCATTTGGATTTTCAGGCACACCAATTCGTATTCTTGCAAGAAAGAGAAGTTAAAGGAGATAGTTATGAATAAGATTGCAGTGTTAGGAGCTGGAAGTTGGGGAAATGCATTAAGTATTGTATTAGCAGATAATGAACATGATATTCGCTTATGGACCCATCGGAAAGAACAAGCAGAAGAAATTAATGAAACACACCGAAATAATAAATACTTATCAGTAGATTTACCCGTGAATTTAAAAGCATACGACGTGATAGAGGAAGCAATTCAAGATGTAGACGCAATTATTTTAGTAGTTCCCTCGAGCGCTATTCGTTCCGTTTGTGAACAAATAAAGAATATATTGCCTGAAAATGTGACAATTGTGCATGCGTCAAAAGGAATTGAACCAAGCTCTTTAAAAAGAATATCGGAAATTATCTCCGAAGAAATACCCACATATCATCTAGATGATGTAGTTATATTATCTGGTCCAAGTCATGCAGAAGAGGTTGCATTACGTCATCCAACAACCGTGACAGTTGCATCAAAAAATGATGAAAATGCTAAAAAGATTCAAAATTTCTTTATTAACTCATCCTTCCGTGTCTATACGAGCAAAGATGTAATTGGAGTGGAATTAGGAGGCTCCCTTAAAAACATAATTGCACTGGGAGCTGGGATTTCAGATGGGCTTGGATTTGGTGATAATGCGAAAGCTGCCTTAATTACACGTGGTTTGGCAGAAATTACCCGACTGGGATCCACTATGGGTGCGAACCCTTTAACGTTTTTAGGGCTATGTGGTGTCGGCGATTTAATAGTGACCTCAACAAGTCAACATAGTAGAAATTGGCGTGCAGGTAATTTATTAGGTAAAGGTAAATCACTGGATACAATTTTAACAGAGATGGGTATGGTTGTTGAAGGTGTTCGGACAACGAAAGCTGCTTACCTTTTAAGTAGGAAATTCGCAGTTGAAATGCCAATTACTGAAGGATTGTACGAAGTCCTGTTTAATCATAAAGAGCCTAAATTAGTAGTTGAACAATTGATGAATCGTGATGCGAAAGAGGAAACCGACTCCTTCTTCTTACCAAATAAAGAATAACGGGCACTCGCTTTTCTAGGAGCACCAACATCTAATATTATTGCGTAGTATATTTAACTATGATGCAGAGAAGAAAATACTTTGCACAAAATAGCCAGGAGAAATAGGCAAGCGAAGATACGTTTTGCTTTGTTGATGCATATTATAAAACGCAACAGTTATCATATAAAGAGATGTGCTGGGTGTTATTTAGTCAGTCTGGGATGATTTAACGTCATTCCAGACATTCTTATGATAAGATTAAGTCGTTGGATAAAATAATTGATATTTAATCTAACAATATGTGAAAATACTAGATAGTTTAATCAATTTCATCAACGGGTTTACCGTGGCCTTTTATTGTAATGATGAAATTGTTCAGTTCTTAAAATATGGACATGATTCATGTGTAGGAGTGAAATAATGAGTACAGCAGAAATTAAAGAAATCATTTCATTCGGTGGAATTGGTCTTCTAATCCTAGCAATTGCATTTATTCAATTAAGCAGAAGAAAATTAACAGGAGTCATGAGCCTAATTGTTTCTATTATAGCTTACATCTGCTTACTTGTTGGAGCCTTAATCGTTGTATTTATTGTCATAAGTGGGCCAACAGGGTAATACATAGGGAGGATTCTAGATGAATAAGAGGTTTTTAATAATAGGAGTGATCTTTTTACTAACTGCGACGCTAACAGGATGTTTATTTCCAAACGAGGAGTTAGGAAAAAATAAAATTCCGAATGAAAGCCAAGTTGAAATGGTTGAAGAAGCAGTATTGCAATATATGGATGAAACAGATGGATTGATTCCTATCAAAACGAAAGAAGCTGATATTGATGCTTATGATAAGTACTTAATTGACTTTACATCATTAAAAGAGCGTCAGCTTATTTCAGAAATACCAGGAACCGCATTTGAAAATGGCGGAGTATATCAATACGTTATCGTTACCCCTGAAGAAGATCCGCGTGTTAAACTGATTGACTTAAGAATAACGGAAGCAATTCGGAGCGTAAATATTAAATTAGACACGTATCGTTCGAAACATTTATATCCACCGTTTGGCGATGAAGTTGCGGATGGATTATTTTCGATTAATTACGATAAGCTTGGCATGAAATCACCGCCAGAAATTATTAGTCCCTTTTCTCAAAGTACGCTTCCACTCTTAATGAATATAGACGGAGAATTATTTGTTGATTTTCGAATAGATCTTCAACAAGCGTTGGAAGAATATGATCACTCCTTTGAAGAAGGGGACGACATTCGCTCTATTTTAGTCGATCACCACGCTTTTGTTCCAGCATATTCATTAGGTTATACGATTAAAAATGGTGAAGTCCATTTTTTAGAAACAACAGAATAATTAGCGGAAACTCTCATAACTTTATTATGGGAGTTTTTTTATCTATAAATAAGTCATAATGCAATAGGACAACATCATACAATAATATTAGCATGAAACGAGGCAGTACTGTGTGATTTGTAAAGGAGAGGGTATGTTTTGGATAAAGTTGATATTTTTAAAGATATATCTAAACGGACGAACGGGGATGTCTATTTAGGTATAGTTGGTGCAGTTAGAACAGGTAAGTCCACTTTTATTAAGCGTTTTATGGAACTCGTCGTCTTACCGAAAATGGCAAATGATGATGAAAGGAATCGGGCATTAGATGAACTTCCTCAGAGTGCTGCAGGCAAAACAATTATGACTACCGAACCGAAGTTTGTCCCTAATCAAGCTGTGTCTGTACCGATTGATGAAGGTTTGGATGTCAATATACGGCTTGTAGATTGTGTAGGCTATGCAGTAAATGGTGCGAAAGGATTTGAAGACGAAAATGGACCGAGAATGATTCATACGCCTTGGTATGAAGATGCCATCCCTTTTCATGATGCAGCTGAAATTGGTACAAGAAAAGTCATCCAAGAGCATTCTACGATAGGTATTGTAATGACAACAGATGGTTCGATTGGAGAAATACCTAGAGACAATTATGTAGATGCAGAAACGAAAGTGATTAATGAACTAAAAGAAGTAGGTAAACCATTTATTATGATCTTGAATTCAGCCAATCCAACAGACCAATCAACAGAAACATTACGACAAAATTTAGTTGAACAACATGATGTTCCTGTACTTAGTATGAATATCGAAATGATGAATGAACATGATGTATTTAATGTTTTAAGAGAATCTTTATTTGAATTTCCAGTATTAGAAGTTAATGTTAATTTACCGAGTTGGGTCATGGTCTTAAACGAAGAACATTGGTTGAAAATTAACTATAAAGAGGCCATTCAATCGACGATTAAAAACATCAAAAGATTACGGGATGTAGATGATATCATTGGAGAATTTTCTACTTTTGACTACATCGAGCAAGCGCAAATAACGGGAATGCATATGGGTGAAGGTATCGCTGAAATGGATTTATTTGCACCTGCAAATTTATATGAGGAAATACTAAAAGAAATTGTTGGAGAAGAAATTAAAGGAAAAGATCATTTACTCGCCTTAATGCAAGATTTAACGCATGCAAAACATGAATATGATCAAATTTCTGGCGCTTTACAAATGGTGAAACAAACAGGTTACGGTATTGCAGCTCCTACTGTAGCAGATATGGAGTTGGAAGAGCCAGAAATTATTAAACAGGGGTCACGTTTTGGTGTTAGATTAAAAGCTATCGCACCCTCTATTCATATGATCAAAGTCGAAGTAGAGTCAGAATTCGCACCAATTATTGGCACAGAAAAACAAAGCGAAGAATTGGTGAAATATTTAATGCAAGATTTTGAAGAAGATCCGTTATCGATATGGAATTCTGATATATTTGGTCGATCATTAAGTTCGATTGTTCGAGAAGGAATTCAAGCGAAAATCTCTTTAATGCCAGAAAATGCACGTTATAAATTAAAAGATACGTTAGAAAGAATTATAAATGAAGGTTCTGGAGGGCTAATTGCGATTATTTTATAATCATTCGGCTCTGCTTTTGGCACTATTATGTTTATAATCACACAAATTAATGAAAATGTCATAACAAAAAACAATAGGTATGTAAGATATCTATTGTTTTTTGTTATGAAGCGCTTTATTCAATGAGTCTTTAGGCGGAAATATTAAAAAATCTATAAAATCTTTATTTTTATGTTGAATTTTCTTGTAAAGTCGTATAGTATAAGCCTTATCATCAATTAATGCTCTGATGGAGTATAAAAATATGCGAATTGGTGAACAAATGAAATAGCTTTATAATTTGTTGATTGCAAATTATATAATTATTGGGAGGAGGTGAATGTCATGAACAAAACAGATTTAGTAAATGCAGTAGCTGAAAAAAGTGAACTGTCTAAAAAAGATGCTGCTAAAGCAGTAGATGCAGTATTTGAATCAGTCATGGATTCACTTAGTGAAGGTGAAAAAGTACAAATTATCGGTTTTGGTAACTTTGAAGTGCGTGATCGTTCTGCACGTAAAGGTAGAAACCCACAAACAGGTGAAGAAATTCAAATTCCTGCAAGCAAAGTTCCAGCGTTTAAAGCTGGTAAAGCTCTAAGAGAAGCTGTAAAATAAGCTACATAGAGCAAAAGGGTACTTTTATTTTATATAAAAGTACCCTTTTTTTAAGTGTAAGGGTGAATATTGACCATACCAGTCAAAGATAATTGCCTTTTATGGCATTGTTTTATCGTCTGATGGGGTGGTCTATTTTAAATTATGATAAAATAGACATATGAAAAATTCTGAACTTATACGAAACTATTTTTGATTCACTAAAGTTTTCGACAATCCTTAGCTAGTTTTCTTTAAAATCATTCACATTATTGCTATAATAAATGATATAAGTTAGGAAAAATGAGTTAATCATCTATTGAATAGCGTAGATTCTGTTTTTCCTTAATAATAGAGAAAATATGCTATACTATGAGTAATGCTTGGATGAAAGGGCATAGGTGGTTTAGAGTGCACACTATAAGTATGGAATCAAATGAATTAAAACATAGTATCGAAAAAAAAATTCAACATCCATATGTTGAAAAGTTTGTAAAAAAGCCCTTTATCGATGAGGATAAATTAGATATTTTAATTTATATATATCAAGATGTTCCAATTCCTATCCAAATGAAGCAACAGCATATTATTACAATTATGTTAGTGCAAATGGCATTGGATACTCATGAACACATTCCAAATGACCATCAAGATTGGATGATGAGTGAAACAGAAAGACAATTGTCAGTATTAGCAGGAGATTATTATAGTGGTCTATATTATTTATTGCTCTCTGAATTAGAAGAAGTTAATATGATACAGGTGCTTGCCTCGTCCATCCGAAAAATGAACGAATATAAAATGATATTGTTTTATGAAGAAGCCGAATCTGTGCAAGAGTTCATCGAGGTCATTTCTCAACTTGAAGCAAGTTTGTATACAGAGGTTGCAAGTTATTTAGGGCTGGATCAACAGATTGTCGCAATTATTCAAAATGTATTATTATTAAATCGACTCCAGCGAGAACAAAACGAAACAAATGGTATCATTCCAACCTTTATTGCAAATAATTCATATGAACTAGATGCGCAAGATAATGTGAATGACCGAATGAATAATATGATTCAAAGAGAAAAAGCACAGTTAGAAAATATGCTTTTACAATTACCGTATCACAATATTCAGTTTGAAAATGAGATAAGAGCTAAGTTTTCATTATCGTATAATACATCAATTGCGGAAGAGGGTTAGATCATGACTGAACATTCGAAAGAAGAACGCGTTCATCATGTGTTTGAGAAAATATATGATAATTATGATTCTATGAATTCAATTATTTCTTTTAAACGTCACGTTTCCTGGCGTAAAGATGTTTTAAAAAGAATGAATGTGGATGAAGGTAGTAATATTTTAGATGTATGTACCGGAACTGGAGATTGGGCAATAGCATTAGCAGGTGAAACAGGAAGTTCAGGGAAAGTTACTGGCTTAGATTTCAGCAAAAACATGCTCAAAGTTGCACAAGTGAAGCAGGAAGAAAACGGCTTAAAGCAGTTGGAATTCATCCATGGAAATGCAATGCAACTTCCTTTTCCAGATCATTCATTTGATTATGTAACAATTGGATTTGGATTACGAAATGTTCCGGACTATGAAACGGTCTTACAAGAAATGTATCGTGTTGTAAAACCTGGTGGAAAAGTAGTTTGCTTAGAAACATCACAGCCAACTCTGATTGGGTTTAGACAATTATATTATTTTTACTTCCGTTTTATTATGCCAGTTTTTGGAAAGATATTTGCAAAAAGTTACGATGAATATGCATGGCTACATGAATCTGCCAAAGATTTTCCGAATAAGGACGAACTTAAAACCATGTTTTTATCTGCTGGATTTTTGGATGTAGAAATTAAAAGTTATACAGGTGGAGTAGCAGCAATGCATATGGCGACAAAATAATATGTTTGTCTTTTGAGAACACGATAAAAAGGTGAAAAGTATGAAATTATCGAATGTTTATGGGTTTTTAAAAAAAGATTTACAAGAAATTGAGGATTCATTAACGAACATCATCGACGCAGAACACCCAATACTACGTGAAGCTTCCTTGCAACTACTACGTGCTGGAGGGAAAAGAATCCGTCCAGTTTTTGTTTTATTATCTGGACATTTTGGGAATTATGAACAAAATAAAGAGGATATAAAAACAGTTGCCGTTGCACTAGAACTAATTCATATGGCAACATTAGTACATGATGATGTTGTGGATGATGCAGCATTACGTCGTGGAAAGCCAACGGTTAAACATTTGTATGGGGATCGCGTTGCTATGTATACAGGGGATTATATGTTGGCACGTGCTTTAGAAGTAATTACGTCGATTAAAGATCCAAAAATTCATCGAGTATTATCTAAAACATTAGTACAAGTGGTAGAAGGTGAAATTTCACAGATTGAGGATAAATACAATCTTGATCAACAATTACGTGATTATTTACGACGAATTAAACGAAAAACGGCATTATTAATTGCAACAAGTTGTAAGTTGGGTGCTATTGCTTCTGGAGCTACATCGAAACAAGCAAATCAAGTGTACCGATATGGTTACAATGTCGGAATGTCGTTTCAAATTATTGATGATATATTAGACTTTACTGCATCCCCTAAAGAACTTGGTAAACCTACTGGCAGTGACCTTATTCAAGGTAATATTACATTGCCCATTTTTTATGCAATGAATGAGTCTTCGTTTTATGAAGCATTAAAAAGTCTGTTTGCACAACGCGAAGAAATAAACGAGCAAGATATCGAACCTATTTTAACATTATTAAAAGAAACAGATGCAATGGAACAATCGTACCAATTAAGTAATTTATATTTACACAAATCATTGCAAGAGATGAGAAGTATGCCAAATAACCGTGCAAAACGCACATTACAGATGATTGCGAGTTATATGGGCAAAAGACGTTTTTAGGATTAATTGTATTATGTTACATAGTTTGATAAAATTTTATCAGTTCAGTGAATCATTTGTATTAATCGAAGTTCAATAAGAAGAGGAGAAATTATGATGGAAAAAACTTTTATTATGGTAAAGCCAGACGGTGTTCAAAGAGGTTTGGTAGGTGAGATTGTTCAACGTTTTGAGCAAAAGGGATTTGTGCTTGCTGGTGCGAAATTAATGCAAGTATCTGAAGAACTGGCAAAAGAGCATTATGGTGAACATAAAGAACGTCCATTCTTTGGTGAATTAGTTGACTTTATTACTTCAGGTCCAGTATTTGCTATGGTATGGGAAGGTGAAGATGTTATTCTAACATCACGCAACATGATTGGTGCTACTAATCCAGCAGAAGCGAACCCTGGTTCCATCCGTGGTGATTACGCTGTAACAGTTGGAAAAAACATTATTCATGGTTCAGATTCAGTAGATAGTGCAAAACGTGAAATCAATTTGTTCTTCGAAGACGATCAGTTAGTTGATTATACAAAACAAGATTCATCTTGGATTTACTAATATAAACATGTAGCCTCTGTTTTTCAACGGGGGCTTTCTATTATATATTTTTCAAGACTCATTTTGTTCTATTTATCATATTGGTTATTGAAAGAGGGAATCAGATACCATGGCTGCATATGAAAATTTCACCACAAAAGTTCATCAGAAATTTGGGATTGATTTGAGGTTGTACAAAGAAGCCCAAATGAAAAGAAGGTTAACATCACTGCGAGATAAACGTGGTTTTCGTGACTTTACCTCTTATTATGATGCAATGATTCTTGACGCAACATTATCAACAGAATTTATCGATCGCATTACGATTAATGTATCGGAATTTTATCGTAATCCTCAGCGATGGGATGTATTAAGGGATAAGATCATTCCTCAGTTGGCGAAGGAGAAAAGGAATTTAAGAATTTGGAGTGCAGCTTGTTCAACAGGTGAGGAACCATATAGCTTGGCAATCTTATTTCGAGAACACTTTTCACATCTTACTCCTACCATCATTGCAACAGATATTGATGATAATGCGTTAGATCATGCGAAACAAGGAGTATATTCAGAACAAGCTTTAAAAAACATTCCAAAGAGTAAAAAGTCAAAATATTTTACATATAATAATAATCAATATCGAGTGGAAAATGAACTTAAAAAATTCATTACTTTTGATAAACATAATCTATTAAAAGATGATTATCCAAAGAATATTGATTTAATTGTATGCCGTAATGTGCTCATTTATTTTACAGATGAAGCAAAGCAGAATATATATAACGGATTTAGTCACTCATTAGCTTCAGACGGTATATTATTTGTAGGTAGTACAGAGCAAATCTTCCATTCACATACATATAATTTGGAACTTTTTGATACGTTTTTCTATCAAAAGATGAATAGACATTGAATAATTAAGAGATGAGGGATAAAATGCGTTATTTGACATCAGGTGAATCACATGGAAAACAGTTAACGACAATTATTGAAGGTATACCGGCTAATATGCCATTATTAAAAGAGGATATCGATGCTTCTTTACTTCGTAGACAAAAAGGACACGGCCGTGGAAGACGGATGCAAATTGAGAAAGATTTAGTCGAAATCATGAGTGGTGTTCGTCATGGTTATACATTAGGCTCACCAATTGCGCTAGTCGTAACGAACGATGATTTCAAAAGTTGGGTAGACGTTATGGGAGAAGAACCTCTAGAAGAGGATGATAAAGTTCGTCGAGTAGTGTCGCGGCCAAGACCAGGTCACGCAGACTTAAATGGTGCGTTAAAATATGGTCACCGTGATATGCGTAATGTACTTGAACGTTCATCAGCGAGAGAGACAACTGTACGAGTTGCAGCTGGAGCTCTTGCAAAAACAATGCTAAAACAATTAGGGATTAATGTTGTTGGCTATGTGAAAGAGATAAATGGTATTCGTGCCAAAGAAATTGATGGTCTATCGGTACAAGAACGATTTGATATTTCAGATAACTCACCAGTTCGAGTATTAGATCCGGATGTGGAGCAAGAAATGATGGATCGAATTGACGAAGCTAAACAAGAAGGAGACTCTATTGGCGGAGTATGTGAAGTATATGTAGAGGGAATGCCTGCGGGAATTGGTTCATATGTACATTTTGATCGTAAGCTAGATGCTAAATTAGCCGCTAGTGTGATGAGCATTAATGCATTCAAAGGTGCTGAGATCGGCGTTGGTTTTGAGGCCGCACGGATGAACGGTAGTGATGTCCATGATGAAATTATTTGGGATGAGGCAAACGGATATGCTCGTCGCACAAATAATTTAGGTGGTTTTGAAGGTGGTATGACAAACGGAATGCCTTTAGTAATAAAAGGTGTCATGAAACCTATCCCAACGCTTTATAAACCATTACAAAGTGTTGATATTGAAACTAAAGAACCTTTTAACGCGAGTATCGAACGTTCTGATTCATGTGCTGTACCAGCAGCAGCAGTTGTGATGGAGCATGTCGTAGCATTTGAATTAGCAAAAGCGATTACCGAACAATTCGCAAGTGATCAATTTCCACAATTGAAAAAAGCACTTGAGGAATACCGTGAAGAAATCAGGTGTTTTTAAATGGAACAACTACATGTGGCAACTTCGACACATGATTATACCA
>Ga0209487_1002232_pt1 | contig 15857 bp, 21 predicted proteins | sample Poulit2012_FD_187524 | JGI IMG/M metagenome (GOLD analysis project Ga0209487, IMG submission 187524) | Agricultural soil microbial communities from Georgia to study Nitrogen management - Poultry litter 2012 (SPAdes) (version 2) | ecosystem: Environmental > Terrestrial > Soil > Agricultural land... | reverse complement strand
CATCCCGAAGGAATCAGTCCTGCTTCACGCGCTCGACTTGCATGTATTAGGCACGCCGCCAGCGTTCGTCCTGAGCCAAGATCAAACTCTCCATAGAAGACTTATTTTCGACAAGTCAATAGACGATGTCGAAAATTTAGTCGTACTTGTGCAGTAAACATGCATCAGCATGTTTGACTGCCATAGAGATGTAATAAAATGGAAAATCCACCCTACTACAATATAGTTTGAAACGATAACTAACACCGTAGTTATCTCTTAGCTTACAAAAATTTATTGACGAGAAACATATAAAAGTTTCTCTTGACATATTCGCTGTCTCATTCAGTTTTCAAGGATCAAATTCGTTAAAAAGCGACGCTATTAAATATAGCACGACTTTTACTTTATGTCAACAAGAAATAAAATCTTGCCCAAAGACAAATATAAATCTATCATAAACATTCTCTGAATTCAATTAAAAAACACTACAGATGACATAAATCTCATTTACAGTGTTCTCACTTTTCATGTTAACGATGATTGTAATTTCTTTCTTGCAACATATATTTTAAACAATCTTCTTCTGTTGCTACTTTACGAAACAAATTAAATAATACTTTATATCGTTCAATCATGGATTCTTTTATAACATCGTCGATCCGATGATCCTCTAAATCCAAAAGAATTTCTTCAAACTCTCGTTTAATTAAATACTCGATTTCTCTTTTTTCCATATCTGTGACCAATAAACCGAGCATGTATAAAACTCCTTTCAATTTTAAGCATCATGTAATTATCTTATCACTTTAACAGACTGTCTTGTTAAAATATGACTTATTTCATTCCTTTTTGTCGAAAAAATCCTTTGTTAGTCTGTAATACATTTGCCCTAAAATAATAAATTAAACCTTTTTTCATATTTCCTAGCAAAAAGCATAGAGTGTTGTACGAGCATTTTGAGGAGGTTATGAAAAAAATTGGGACATTTTTACGTGTTAAACGTAGGTTTATCGAAGAAAAAGTATGTATTTATTGGACTAGTTATCGGTATTTTAATTGTTTGCTTTTTTGCCATCTTTCGAATGAACTCTTCTTCTCACGCACCTGTTCCTGTTGTTTTTACACAAGGTGATGAGCGTTATGAAAAAGTGTCGCTCACCTTTAACATAAGTTGGGGAGATGAAAAAGTCCATGACATATTATCTGTTTTAACTGAACATGATGTAACGGCAACATTTTTCCTTAGTGGAGAATGGGCTGAAAAACATCCGGACATTGTAGAGAAAATTGCCGATAACAAACATGAAATCGGTATGCTTGGTTATCGTTATAAAAGTTATGTAGAGCAAGAAATAGAGGATGTACGGCAAGATTTATATCTAGCTCAAGAAACATTCCAAAAGTTAAATTATGATGACATTACATTGCTGAGGGCTCCAAGTGGACATTTAAATGAAGAGGTTGTTGAGATAGCTAAAAACATTGGTTTTACCGTAGTTCATTGGAATGTAAATCCGAACGATTGGGAAAACCCAGGGACCGAAGAAATTGTCCAACAAACAATTGAAAACACTTCTAATGGGGATATCATTTTACTTCATGCATCTGATGTGGCAAAACAAACAGCTACAGCACTAAATATTATTATTCCGGAGCTAAAAAAGAAAGGTTTACATCTTGTAACAATTTCGGAACTGATGAATCAAGCAGAAGTAGAGGCAGAACTTATCCAGTAAAAAACCAGAGTGAAGCGAACGCCACTCTGGTTTAAGCATTTTTATGTTATTATGCGTTATTTTACCTCTTTTGGCTGTTCTGTGCCAGAGAGTCGGTGTAATATGAGCAATTGATATGTGTTACAAGCAAGAAGGGCAAAGATCATTAACCATGCATAGTCCGTTCCTTCCGCTTGTAATCCAGGCACCCATTCGACCGTCGTCATGACAACCATCAGAAATAAAGCTGGTGCAAAGGCATGGGCTCTAGTTTCTTTTGCTTTAATTCTTGCAATAATTAGTCCATATACTAAAAGAGCTCCAGCCATTAAAATATACCAAAATAAAGCAACTTCACCTTTTGTCGCCTGATAAGGAAAATAAACTAAATCAAAAAGGACGAAGGCAACGAGTACATATTGAACAGTCGACCAAAAGGAACGGAAAATACTAAGTCCGATCCGATTAATAAATAAAAATGCAAAAAATCCAGCTTGGCTTATAATACTATAAATAAAACCATATAAAACATACCAATAAACTAATCCAAGCAATCCAAAGCCATTAAACGGACGCAAGTTTTCGACATAAAGATCAAAATTAACAAAGAAGCTCGTAATTAAAGTCACGAGACCTCCTAATAACAATGTTGTGAAAAACAAACGAACTAATTTACGAGTATTCACTCTTTTTCCTCCTGCTTTCATATATCTTTTCTTCTCAGTCCATCGTACTACTTTTTCATGATTTTATCACGGTTTTTTGCTTTTTCATACAAGATGTATAATTATATTCCTTTTGCTTCATAGTAAAATAAGAAAGGAGTCGCTAAGGATGCGTTTATACTTTTTAACCTTTCTCTTCTTATGCTCGCTTTTTATGATGAGTTGTGCGGAACCACAAACCGAGCAAGATATAGACTATGAGGCAACGAAAAAGATGGTTATTGACATTTTACAAACGGACGAAGGGAAAAAAGCTATTCAAGATTTAATGTCCAGTGAAGAGATGAAGGAGCAATTAGTTATTGACTCTGATATTGTAAAAAAATCTATTCAAGAGACACTTGTTTCTGAACGCGGAGAAGATATGTGGAAGAAACTTTTTGAGGACACGGCCTTTGTGAAGGACTTTGCACAAGCCACTAACGATTCTCACAAGCAATTGATTAAACAACTTATGAAGGACCCAGAATATCAAGAGTTACTCATGGACTTGCTAAAAAATCCAGAAGTGAACGAACAAATATTGCAAGTTTTACAAAGTAAAAAGTTTCGTGAACATTTGCAAAAGATTATCGTTGAAATAGTTGAATCTCCTTTGTTTTTAAATAAATTAGAAGATATTCTTTTACGTTTAAATGAAAGTAAGGATAAAGAGAAAGAAGAGAAAGAAAAAAATGAATAAGATAAAGGTACTTTTGATTAACAAAAAGGCGGCTCAAATCTCTGAACCGCCTTTAGTCTCTTTATTCTAAATGGGCAATAATTTTTGCCGCAATTCGATGATATTCCTCTCCAATTGGATGATCTTCTTGGTAAACAGAAGGGGCAAAGATTTCTTCTTCTTCATAGGGTTGCTGTAATTGCAAGCGACCGAGTACTTTCGTTTTTAATACCTCGGCTAATTTATCGCCTCCACCCCGACCGAATACGTACTCTTTCTCACCCGTTTTTTTGCTTTGATAATAAGCCATATTTTCGATAACTCCGAGAATTTCATGGTCTGTGTTTAATGCCATTTGACCAGCTCGAGCGGCTACAAAGGCTGCTGTTGGATGAGGTGTTGTGACAATGACCTCTTTACTTGTCGGTAAAAGGGTATGGACATCTAAAGCAATGTCTCCCGTACCTGGCGGTAAATCAAGTAATAAGTAATCTAACTCGCCCCATTCAACTTCTTCAAAGAAGCTATTTAACATTTTTCCAAGCATAGGACCTCGCCAAACAATAGGTGAGTTATCTTCTACGAAAAAGCCCATGGAAATAACTTTAACGCCGAATCGCTCAACAGGAATAATTTTTTCCCCTCGAACAACAGGACGTTTTTCAATTCCCATCATATCTGGAACACTAAAACCATAAATGTCTGCATCAATGATGCCTACCTTTTTCCCATACCTTGCTAAAGATACGGCTAAATTTACGGTTACCGTGGACTTTCCGACGCCACCTTTCCCACTTGCGATGGCTATATAATGAGGTTGTTTTTCCTGACCGAGAATCGTTCCTGCTTTGCCTGGGTCTCCTGCTGGTTGGTATTTACGAATCACATCATCCGGCAGTTTTTCAAACCTAAGACCTACTGTTGCAGCACCGTTTCGCTTTAGAATTCCAACAATTTCTTGCTGCATTTGCATTTGCTCTGCAGATTGTGGTTCAGCCATTGCGATTTTAACGCTTACGTGATTCATTTTTTCACGAATGTTTACTTCGACAATGCCACCTAATTCCTCTAACGTTTTATGTAAAAAAGGATCTTTTACAGGATTGAGGAGTTCAATTACTTTTTCCTTTGTAAGTTCCATAAAACACCATCCTTTTGTTTACTTTTCATATATAGATTTAGTATAACATATCTCATCTAAAATCTAAGGCTTTTGAACTGATGAGATTTTGATGGTGGTTATGTTGATTTTACTCTGGTTCTGCCTGCTCTGTTACATAACGTAAAATACCTAAATAAATACTATTAGCCATTTTTCTTTGATAGTTAGTATCCGTTAGTTGGGATCGCTCCTTTGGATTCGATAAAAAGCCGATTTCGACTAAGGCACTTGGAATGGGAGCGTGCTTTAACATATAAATATGGTTCATAGCTAACGCTTGGCGTGTTGTGTTCTCCATGTTACGAACAATTTCAGATTGAATCATTTTTGCTAAATGTTTACTTTCGTCAAATTGAGGATGATAAAACGTTTGAGCCCCATACCATTTTGCTGATGGAACTGAGTTTAAATGGATACTCACAAAAAAGTGCGCTTCCTGTTCTTCAATAAACTTTATCCGATTACGAATATCTTCGGTTTTTCGATTCGACAATCCTTTCGTATGTTCACTCGCCAAATCGGTATCTGTTTCTCGTGTCATATACACGATTGCCCCAGCTTGTTGTAAATAATCTCTTAATTGTTTGGAGACTGCTAAGGCAATCGCTTTTTCTGATACCCCACCTGCCATCGCCCCTCCATCCGGCCCTCCATGTCCCGGATCAATTACAATCCTTTTTCCTGAAAGTGGTAAAGACCAATGATATAAAGCTTCTTCTTCTAATTGAACTGGCATTTTAATCACAATGAGTAAAATGATTACCCCAAGCAACCATAAACTACCTTTTGCTATTCGTTCGACCACAACAGCGTCCCCCGTTTCATCATAGTTACTTTCATTTTATGGGACGAGTTGTACTTATATGATTTTATTACGAAAATTGCTAATTGCTATTTTTCTCAAAGGTGTTTTTTGTACTTGAATAAAGTCCACTTGCGGAAAGCCCTAACATTAACCCAACGAGAATTCCGGCTTTTACATTCATTGGATGAATATAAACCACACCTGCGATTACGCCAAACATGAGTGAAGCGATTGGAAGTACTCTTTTCGGTAGACCAAATCGTTTAAGCAATTCGACGAGTCCAATGATTAACGGGATTATGGCTACCCCGTATACCTCTACCAACATGTCCACCTCCTCAATCGCATTGTATGCATAGATTGAAGGTGGAAGAACGGCGAAAAGGCATAGTTAATTAACCAAAAAAAGAGAGCCTATTTCAGGCTCGCTACATTCATACTAGATTACACTAAATCACACGCTTCTGGAGGCATCCAGCTTGCATCTTCTCCTTCCCATTTCACATTACAACCTAATGGATTTGTTAGGGGTACGGAAACTTCCTTGCCAGCTAATGCTTCTTCTAAAGCGCGCTCTAAATCATACGTAGTTATCTTTTCAGGTTCTCGAGGGTTATCAACGGCTCGTCCAGTATAAATTAACTCTCTGTTTTTATCAAAAACATAAAAGTGCGGAGTCCGCAGTGCGCCATATGCTTTTGCAATTTCTTGTGTATCGTCTCGTAAATAAAGCCATGGGAAGTTATGTTTTTGCATTTCTTTTTGCATATATTCAAAGGAATCCTCTGGTACAGTCGTATCACTATTTGCATTAATACCGACAAATGTGACTCCTTTATCTTGAAACTTCTCTACAGTTTTTCGAGTGAGTTCATTAGAGTTCATGACATACGGACAATGATTACATGTAAAAAAGATAACTAAAAGTTTCGCATCTGAAAAATCCCTTAGTTGATACATGCTTTCATCGGTTCCTTTTAAATAAAAGTCCGGTGCTTTTTCTCCAATTTGTAAAGTAAATGACATAACATTGATCAACTCCTATCGATAGTTTATTGTTCGATTTCTTTTAATCGATTACTAATCGTTGAAGCACTAACGCCCATTTTATCGCCGATCGCTTGAAGAGTCATGCCAGCTTCTCTCATCTGTTTAATTTGATCTATATCAAGCGGGATTCTTTCTGTCACTGAACTTCGCTGTTCTCTTAAAGGGATGTTTTTTTCATCTCTCGGTGCGGTGGATGATAAAACAATAGGTTCGAGGGGTTTAATATTACGATCTTCATTTAAGCGATTAAGCAACTTTTTTATGTCATCAAACCGAAGCAAAACAACTAGAATAAGAACGGCAAATATCGTAAATAAAGAGATCAAGCTTCTTTTTCCCATAACTATTTCCTCCCACATTTTCCAAAAGGATTGTTTTGCGAATTTTGAGATATTATTTCTTATCATACCATAAACACCATGATAACACGACCGCATAAATATTCTAAATAGATGATTAATTCATCTTATCTAATAGATAAATTGATTTATTTTATAAAAACTACTATTGTTACTTTAGTTTCATTTTGTTGGAAAAATATTGTAGATATGTGCCTAGTAGTGTATTGTAATAAAAATAAAGCATACATAAGGAGAGGTTAAATATGTTAGAGAAATTTGGTAGTTTTGATCAAATGATCACACCGACAATTATTAAAATTATTTTTTGGATTGGGGTTGGATTTTCAGCATTATTTGCAATAATTATTTTTTTCGGTGCGTTCACTGCAGAAGGAAACGTCTTAAATATTTTTGTCGGTTTAATTACAATTGTTGTAGGGCCACTCGTTGTTCGCATTTACTGTGAGTTACTTATTTTAGGGTTTAAAATTGCTGAGTCTTTAAGTAGCTTAAATGACAAAGTTGATCAATTAAACGAAAAACTATCAGAGTAATTTTTTGGACTTTTACTATCATTTTAACAAAAAGCTGAGCCTAGTTTACAAGCTCAGCTTTTTTATATGACTACTTCTGATCTTTAATCACGAGGACAGGACATTTTGCTTTTTGAACAACTTCATTACTGACACTTCCGAGGATGACTTTTCGAATATTTCCTAATCCGCGGCTACCCATAATAATGAGATCAATCTCTTGTTCCTCCGCATATTTGACAAGTAGTTTGCCGGGTTTTTTATTTCGCTCTGCGACAACAATTTCTGTCGTGATTGGAATGTCTATTTCTTCAAATTCTTCTTCAATCTTTTCCATTTGGGGGAGAAATTTTGCGCGCAATTCATTACTAATATTTTCCGATATTGGAGCATTTGTATAGGGCCCTGTAGCTTCAATTACTGATACGATGTGCACTTGTGCATCTTCATGCAATGTTGCTTGATGTTTAGCCGCTTCGATCGCTTGCCGACTCAAAATCGAACCATCATAAGCAACGAGTATATTTTTATACATTGTACAGCCCTCCCTTTTGACTCTACATCAATTATAACAGATTTAAGGGTGTAAATATGCCTTTTCTCAAGAACGTCATTATTTTGTCAAAGCATAATTATTATTGGGAAAAGAATGTGTAAGGGCTCATTTGTACAAATTCGGTTTCTGGTATTTCTTCACCTAACTTCCTTAAAACAGTTATTTTGTTTATGATTTCTGCTAATTCATCCCTTTCACCTTCACTCATAGATTCAAAGGAAACACCGTAGACATATATGCCAGCTTGTTCATCATTTCTATAAACTAAAGTACCATTAACATAAAAAGACTTCCCCATTAAAGTAAACTTAAAATGTAATCGTAAACTTGATAAAACGGGCAATCTTAAATTAGATAAGAATCGAATGCCGCCTACTCCAATATTTTCCATTAATATATTGGCTGAACCTACATCTACTTTTCTATCATTTACTTCTGAGATTTGTAATTTCGTTAATACAGGAAATGTAAATTCCAAACGATAAAACCTTCGTCTTTCTTCCTTTGGTTTAAAAATTTTCTTTTGTTTCAATGGCTTTAAATATGGGTGCTTTAGGAAAATCTCTAGCTCTTTAGAAGGGACTGGCTTTGAATATATATACCCTTGGACAACGTCACATTCCTTTTGTTTTAAAAATTGTAATTGCTCATATTCTTCGACACCTTCAGCAACTACTTTCATGCCAAGACCTTGGGATAAGTAAATGAGTGAGGACACGATAACAGCATCCTTTGAATCATGCCCTTCATCTATATTTAGCGTTTGGATAAAACTGCGATCAATTTTTAAAATATCTAGATTATACCTTTGTAAGTTATTTAAAACCGAGTAACCTGTCCCAAAATCATCAAGAGCAACATGAACACCTAAAGCTTTTAATTCCCTTAATACATCAGCAACTCTTTTTTCATTTTCTAATATCGAACTCTCTGTTATTTCTAATACAATATACCGAGATGGAATTTGATATTTACTTATTGATTCTTTCATCATTTCTACAAAATTGGACTTTAAAAAGCTTATAGGAGAAACATTGATTGAGATAGGGATCAATGTATAATTATTGGTTTTCCACTCTTTCAATTGCTGGCAGACAGCCTGTACCACTAATTTACTAATTTCATGAATTAAATGAGTTTCTTCCGCTAATGGAATAAATTCTTCTGGAGAAACGAGACCCCACACATGATGTGGCCAGCGAATCAAAGCCTCTGCACCGATTAAAGCGTTATTTTGTGGGTTGATTTGCGGTTGATAATGTATAAGAAAATCATTATTTTTAATCGCTTTTCGTAAGTCAGTTTCAAGTACATATCTCTTATGTGTTCCGATATCTTTATCAAAGGAATAAATTTGGTAATTGTTTTTCCCTAATTGTTTTGCGTGAAATAGGGCGGTTTGCGAACGCTCTAAAAGTTCTAATTTTTCTATTCCATCATCTGGATAAAAACTAATCCCCATACTTCCTGTTACATAAATGTCATATCCATGTATATGTAAATCTTTTTCAATCGCCTGAATGATTTTTTCGGCTAGCGTAAAAACTTCGTCCTTATCATCACAGTTCATAACAAGTGCAATAAATGTATCGCTGGATTCTCTAGCCAAATAGTTATTTTTCGGCAAAACTGTATGAATACGATTAGCAACGGTTTGCAAGACTTGATCAGAAAGCTTTCGACCAAGGTAGTTATTTACCCAATGGAAATTATCTAAATCTATGGTTAATATAGCAAAAGTGGCAATATCCTTTCGAGTTATTAGTTCATTTATTTTTCTATCTAGGCTGTGAACGTTTGGTAAAGAAGTTAACTCATCATAAGTGGCTAAATATTCGATTCTCTTTTTTAGTTCCACCATAACTGTTATATCCGTGATCATTCCGAAAAGGTGTGTGACTTTCCCTTGTTGATTCATTCTAGGAACGATTTGTTCATGGATCCATTTCGTTGTGCCATCTCCTGCTTGAATTCGATATCTAATACTTATTTTTTCACCTTTTTCTAATTTGTCATAGGCCGATTCGACCTCGTCTCGATATTCAGGTAAAATGATATCCATCCATCGTTTCGGATATTTGTTCATTGTTTCTAAAGGAACTTGAAATGTTTTTTCGACCCCTTTTGAAGCGAAGATCAAATTCTCTTCCGGAAAATTTCTCATCCAAATACCTACATCTAGATGATCAAACACATATTGAAAACGTTTCTCCGTTTTCTGTACTTCTTTTTCAAATTGAACATAAGATGTACGATCATTTATAACACCGATCAGTTTTTCTCGTTCATCTTTATTATTTACTATATTACCTATAATTGTTACATGTCGTACTTCTGTCATTTTATGCGGACAAATTCGAACATCTATACCATTATCTGGACGATCTAAAAAGGTTTTCATTTTACTAAAATCTTCATCATGTATCATAGATAATAACTTCTTCTCTGGTAGGGTTTTCCCATATGGCCATTCTAAAATATTTGAACTCATTTTTGATAAAGTAAATTCTTTTTTTCTAGGACAATATTCCCAAGTACCAATGTTTCCTATATATTCAGTTTGCTCTAAATGAAGGGATAATAGTTGTAACTTTTGGTGAAGTGCCGAATCTGAAGAAAGATTAAGATTTTTATCTTGAACCCACGCGGAATTGTAAATATTATTTGAGACCGACTTCTTACCTTGAAAAAACTTTTTAACACGTTTAGAAAAGGAAACTTTTTCGTTCATAAAAACACCTCCTATTGGTTCCTTAAGCATAGTCCTTTTCACCTATTGTTACACCAGTTTTTTAAATATTTATTTTTGATAAATAAATAGGCCCTTTAAGGAATATTGTTATCCTTTCAGAGCCATTTTAACGATTATTCAAATGTATTTACTGTGATTTAAATCAATTAAATTGGAGGAAATTTGAATAAACGATGACATTTCGTTAGTCTTACGGATCTTTATATTCTATCATTGTTCCATCTGGAAAGGTAAATTCTGCCTCAAATTCAATATAATCATCTGTCATATCAAAAACATCTAGGATTACGGCAATCGCTTCATCACGAGGAGTCTCTTGAGATATATTTAACTTTTCTGCGTATGGAAAAATATAATTAAAAGCTTCAAGATAATTCTCAATTTCAATGTTGTTTATTTCATCTTCTACTTCCGCTTTAATTGTCCCATCTTTCTTTTCTTTTATTTCAACTTCAAACTCCCGATCATTCTCATAATCAATTTCAACTTCAATCTTAGTAAAATTTAATGTGTCTAACATACCTTTCATGTCTTCTTCATTTTGAGCTTCTTGAAACTGAGTCTCACTTTTTTCATTATTTTGGGACGCCTCATTTTCTGCCTCATCATTTGTTTCATTTTGATGATTATTCTCGATTTGTTCATTTTCATTATTCGTTTCTTCTGTTTGAGGAGAAGCATTTTCTTCCTCGTTATTTTTTTCTTGTCCAGATGAACAGGCGGTTAATAAGAGAAGTAAAGATATCAACAATATAACTCTTTTAGGAAAATTCATTTATTCACACTCCTTTCATTTAAGTATCCCCTTTTAACAATGTATTAATCCTATATAATTTGTATACATACATTAAGTATTTCAACAAATGAAAGTTTTATCCTTCTAATATTTCATTTTGTTTAAGGCACCTTGGCCAGAGATAAATAAAAACAATATATAAAACGAGGGTAGAGTTAACTGAAACAAATTAAGCAGTAACAGAAAATGAAGACAACTCATTGAAGAAGCAATAACACCCCTACTTCTAAAGTGTTTTCCTTATTTCACAAGTTTACTTGTAGAAAGCAAGGGTGTTTGAAAAATAATTAATTCATCGTTAGTCCGCCATCAACGGTAATATTTTGTCCTGTGATCCCACTTGCTTTTTCCGAGGCTAAATAAGCTACCATATTTGCAACATCTTGCGGAGTAGTTACCTTTTTTAATGGAGTTGAATCTGCAATGAGTTCAAATACTTCAGGTGTTGTTACAGAACTAGCGTCTGTAGTTTTAAGCAATCCGCCAGAAACAACATTTGCATTAATTCCATATCTACCTAGTTCAGCCGCAATATTTCTCGTAAAGCCAATTAAACCAGCCTTTGCTGTTGTATACTCATGATAAGGAACGACAGGATTTTGATATAAATTCGTCCCAATACTAATAATCGTACCGTCCTTTCGCTCCATAAATTGAGGAAGAACACTTTGTGTCACATGAAAAGCAGCTTTTAACGTCCCGTGTAATTGTCTTTCATAATCTTCCCATTGAAGGTCTTGAAATGACTTTTGTGCATCTGGATCGAAAACAAAGTCGATTAAAGCATTATTAACAACAACATCAATTTTTCCGAAATGTTCAGTTGCATTCTCGACAAGTGCATTAACTTCTTGTCTATTTAAAACATTTGCTTGAATAGCGACTGCTTTTTCTCTTCCGATCTCCAATACTAATTGCTCGGCCTTTTCTTTGCTTTTATAATAATTCACAATAACGTTAAAACCTTGTTTTGCTAATGTTTTTGCTGTTACGGCACCTAATCCTCGACTGCTACCTGTAACTAATACTGTTCTTGACAAAATAGCCATCTCTCTTTTCAAAAAATATGTTGAATATAAAAACGCAACCTCCCGTAACGAAGAAAGGTTGCGTAACGTGCCAAAAACAATATAAGAAGAGTAAACTCCCTATAACTGCAACACTTTCCTCCTCTAGTATGATCTAGTTCAGGTTCAAAGGGTTTGAGCGATTCGCTCATCTCAGTTTGAATAACACCCCTAGTGTTTTTATATTCAATTTTTACTCTATTTCTAGTATTAGACTTCTGTTTGTTTTTGTCAAATTTTATTTGTTTGTTATTCATTAAATATTTCAAAAAAATGTATGTTAAAATAAATATAAGGTATTTTTTAAAGGAGGATTTTCATGTTAACGACAGAAAACACCGCTTTTATGCTAATCGATTATCAAGGTCGTTTAGCACAAGTGATGCATGAGCGCGAACAACTTCACGACAATTTAGTTACTCTAATCAAAGGATTAAATGTATTAAATATCCCTATCATCTGGGTTGAACAGTATCCAAAAGGGCTTGGAGAAACGAAGGAAAGTGTAAAAAAGTTACTTATCGAAAATAACGAACCCATTGCGAAGATGGATTTTAGTGTTTGTGCACATGAAGATGTTCAATCGTTAATGAAGGATGTAAATCGCGAAAAGTATATTGTCGCTGGCATTGAAGCACATGTATGTGTCTATCAAACGGTTAAGCAACTGCTAAAAGCTGATAAACATGTCGAATTCGTCCAAGATTGTATTTCTTCACGGACAAAGATGAATAAAGAAATTGCTATCCAAAAAATGCAAAGGCTAGGAGCATATTCAACATCAGTGGAGATGGTTTTATTTGAATTGTTGGGTACAGCGGAGCATCCAAACTTTAAAGAAATAAGTACACTTATTAAATAAAAAGTGAAGTGATATTTATCGTAAGAAAAATAACTCCTAGCGAATTAAAAAGGCGCCTAAAACGAGAAGAGCTTATCATTTTAGATATTCGTACAAAAGAGAAATTTATGTTCGGTCATCTAAAACATCCAAAGGCTAAAAATATAAATGTGTTTAAAGAGGATATTTTTAAGATGGAACAAGCTGATATACCTTCTAAAATGCCCTTTTCTAAACATGAAGAGGTCGTAATCACGTGCACAAGTGGAAATTCTGCCACTCGATGTGCCAATATTCTTCAGGGAAAAGGCTACAACGTGAAAGTGCTAAAAGGTGGCATTGTTCATTGGAATAAATACGCCTAAAAATTATGTCATTAATAAAAGGGTTTGTTAAAAACAAACCCTTTTATGTTTGAAAGTAAATTTATGGGATAACAAATAGTAAAATAATGCCAACACTTATAAAGCCTAAAGCATAAACGACAAATAAAAGACACTGAAAAGTAGTACCATGAATAATTGTATCATTGAACCATTGTCCAAGCGACTTACTCTCATCAGATGTAGGTTTTTTAGGAGATATTTCGTCTATCCAAGCTCCAACCATGGTAAAAACACCTGCAAAAATAGCTGTCGATACGATTTCAATATCCATTGTTAAAATTGGTTGTATTTGAAATAGAGCACGAAAAGCAATCATTGCTAAATATGTGTTTATAGCAATAATACTCGGTATGAGTAAGTGTTTACGGTTCTTTTCCGTTGAGCCAATTTTTTTATTCATTTCATATTCAATCCTCTTCCTACAAAGAAAATCGATCGCTGAAACTATCTATTTAACGAAGTCTCCTTGTATAATTGAATCCCCTGTATCAAAATTAATTCTAATACTTTTGGATGCTTCTAAATCTGGAGCATCTGCTACATGAAAATGAATATGAGGTTCACTAGAGTTGCCTGAATTTCCAACAAGACCTAGGACATCTCCTTGCTCAACTTTATCGCCCTCTTCTACTTCTATTGAGCCATGTTTAAAGTGTGCTAAAAAACTATACTCTTCATTTCCATGATCGATAATAACGTAATTTCCCGCTGGATTTTCAGTATCTACATCTCCTACGGGATCATTATCCGGAATAATATTTTCCGTCTCTATTACAATTCCTGCTGCAGGTGCTAAATATTTTTCACCAAAAGCAAAGTAGCTTTCGTTTTTTGAGGCATCGCCTTCATAGGATTTCCCATCTTTTATCTTTAAAAAGTCGAAAGCATATCGTTGTTGTTCCAATTCATAATGATAATTAACTAATACGTTTGTTCCACCCCAAAAGACAAACCATTCATCTTCAAAAGGGAAGTCAAAAATCGTCTCTGTAAAAACCTCATCCGTATCTCCGTGTTTAGCAAGGGGGATTAGCTGAAGGCGTTCAATGGTATGATCTTCATTAAAAACAACCATCATTCCTTTCTCCTCCTCTTCATCCACCCAAGCAAGTCTTTGTATCGTATCGTCGATTTTCATTTCTGAGATAAGTTTAAATTCATCTACACCTTTATTAAAATCCTTACCTAGTCGCTCTATTTCCTTTAAAGATACTTGCTTTTGGAATTCATCACTCATTTGAGCATAAATTCTTTTAAACTCACCAGCTAAAAGAACTTCAGCAAATTGCTTCGGTTCAATCGGTTCACTTTGTTCATTAAGATTATTTCCCTGATTCGAACATGCTGAAATGATAACCAATAGAAATATGCCAGACAAAATCATGAGCCATTTTTTTCTCAATGTCATCAATTCCTTTCCTATCAAACATTACTTTTTAATAAATAATAGAGCAATTCCTAAAAGAAAAACGGTGCTTGCTAAAATATATGAATAAGATGGTGCGGAGTATACTGAATTGTTTGCTAAAGAAACTAGTGGAGCTATCATTTGAGCAAACATAAAAATAATTGGTATAAGTGATTTGGACAACTCGAGTAATACTCCTAATACTGCCATTGAAATCACTCCTATGTGTAAAGCTAGATAGTGTAGATCATAACATATACACCGAGTTCTGTTAAAATGACTTTTGAAGTAAAAAACTTTTCCTATTGTAACTAGGAAAAATCTCGTTTCTAAATTATCTAATTTTCGCTAATATAGACATAATGAATTCGGTTTTTTCCTCTGCATATTTATGTTTATTACTTTTGTTATCTTTTGATAGTTTTATTTTTAGGCGTTCATACTTTTTTCTAGCTTCAGCATTGTTTCTTAAATAATCTCTGAAATTTAATTGCTCTAATAAAAACTGATTGCCCGTTTTGTACATATGGATTTGGTGTGTTCTTGGCTCCCCTTTTGAAAAGTAATGTCTATCAGGCAAAACATTTGTACCTCCATATGTATAGTTTAGAGACTGTAATGAATCCACACACTCTTTGCCATCGTTAAAATCTTCAAGTTCTATCGCTATATCAATGATAGGCTTTGCACGTAAGCCTCGAACAGCTGTACTGCCAATATGATGGATATTGACAATATAGTCCCCGATTTGATGATGAATTCTTTCCTTTTCTTTTTTAAATTCCTCAAACCATGCATCTGTCCAAGGTACAAGGAACACTTCTCCTCTCGGTAATCCAAGCATGAATTTATCCTCCTCGTATATTATTAATCTACTGTATTCAATTTATTTATAAAATTCACATAATTCTGGATAAAATATTTCCCTTCTTTAAAATATAAAACTTGCTACTTTTCTTCGTCTTTTAAATAGCACATAAATTTTTTGATAACTATATATAAAAAACCATAAGTATATAATATCGTGAATAGACAAAAGAAAAAAATGATCCTTTAATGATTGTAATTGCACAAATA
>Ga0209487_1002231_pt1 | contig 15866 bp, 13 predicted proteins | sample Poulit2012_FD_187524 | JGI IMG/M metagenome (GOLD analysis project Ga0209487, IMG submission 187524) | Agricultural soil microbial communities from Georgia to study Nitrogen management - Poultry litter 2012 (SPAdes) (version 2) | ecosystem: Environmental > Terrestrial > Soil > Agricultural land... | reverse complement strand
CGAAGTACAAAACGATAAAGCGGTTGTGGAGATCCCATCTCCTGTTGAAGGTGAAGTATTAGAAATTCATGTTCAAGAAGGCGAAGTTGCGATAGTAGGTGACCCTCTGATTAAAATAGATGCAGAAGGTTATGAATCAGAAGAATCTGATAATGCTGATGAGGAAGATAAAGAAGCAGAAGAAATAACCTCTAAACAAGAAGAAGAAACAAAACAAGAAGCAAAAACAACAGATGCAGCAGATAAAACACCAACTGAATCGACAAAACCGGATCCAAATAAACGAGTTATTGCAATGCCATCAGTACGTAAGTATGCAAGGGAACAAGATGTCAATATACAAGAAGTAACAGGAAGTGGTAAAAACGGACGTGTGTTGAAAGAGGATGTTGATGCTTTTGTTTCAGGAGATCAAGAAGTGGCTTCAGATAAAGTTGCAACTCAGGAAAGTGCAGAAGATAAACAACCAATACCATCTACTCATGGCCAATACCCAGAGTCACGTGAAAAGATGAGTGGTATTCGAAAAGTAATTGCAGATGCAATGGTTAATTCAAAAACAAAAGCTCCACATGTAACGTTAATGGATGAAGTAGATGTAACTGCATTAGTTGAACATCGTAAACGATTTAAAGATGTAGCTGCAGAACAAGATATCAAATTGACATATTTACCTTATGTCGTAAAAGCGTTAATATCTGCATCGAAAAAATATCCGATTTTAAATGCAATGGTAGATGATGAAACAGAAGAAATCGTTCATAAACATTATTATAATATTGGAATAGCAGCGGATACAGAGCGTGGTTTAGTTGTACCAGTCGTAAAAGATGCTGATCGAAAATCCATTTTTGAAATTTCTGCTGAGATAAATGATTTGGCAGAGAAAGCTCGTAGTGGTAAACTAACAGCTGAGGAGATGAAAGGTGCTTCTAATACAATTTCTAATATTGGTTCAGCTGGTGGACAATGGTTTACACCAGTATTGAATTACCCTGAAGCAGCGATTTTAGGTATTGGTCGAATCGCCGACAAGCCAATTGCTCGAAACGGAGAAGTTGTAGTCGCTCCAGTATTAGCATTGTCTCTAACATTTGACCACCGAATTATCGATGGTGTCATTGGACAAGAAGCATTAAATCAAATCAAAAGATTATTACATGATCCACAATTAATTATGATGGAGGCGTGAGGAAATGGTAGTAGGGGATTTTCCGATAGAAGTAGATACGTTAGTAGTAGGTGCAGGACCAGGAGGATATGTAGCGGCAATTCGTGCAGCCCAGCTCGGTCAAAAGGTAACAATTGTAGATAAAGGGGCTTTAGGTGGCACATGCTTAAACGTAGGCTGTATTCCTTCCAAAGCTTTAATTCAAGCAGGTCACTTAGCTGCAAATGCTAGAGGTAATGAAGAACTAGGAATTACAACTGAAAATGTGACTGTTGACTTCGCTAAAGTCCAAGACTGGAAAGGCAGTGTAGTTAACCGCCTTACTTCTGGTGTAGAAGGTTTATTAAAAGGAAATAAAGTAGATATTGTTAAAGGTGAAGTATATTTTGTTGACAATCATAATGTGAAAGTAATGGATGAGAAAGCATCTCAAACGTATACATTTAAAAACTGTATTATTGCAACAGGATCATCACCAATTGAAATCCCAAGTTTTCCTTTCTCAGAACGAGTGCTTGATTCAACAGGTGGTTTAGATCTTAAAGAAATCCCTGAAAGCCTCGTTGTTATTGGAGGAGGCTATATTGGAACAGAGTTAGGTTCAGCATATGCAAACTTCGGAACAAAAGTAACAGTTATTGAAGGTGCTGAAGATATATTAGCTACATTTGAAAAACAAATGCGCTCTATTGTTAAGAAACGCTTAAAGAAAAAAGATGCAGATGTCATTACAAATGCATTGGCAAAAGGTGTTGAGGAAACAGACCAAGGCGTTAAAGTAACTTATGAAGTAGATGGCAAGGAAGAAACAGTTGAAGCTGATTACGTATTAGTTACGGTTGGCCGTAAACCAAACACAAGTGAACTTGGTTTAGAACAAGTTGGTATTGAATTAGATGATAAAGGCTTAGTTAAAATTGATAAACAATGTCGTACGAATGTAGAAAATATTTATGCAATTGGTGACATTGTTGAGGGTCTTCCATTAGCTCATAAAGCCTCATATGAAGGAAAAGTAGCAGCGGAAGCAATAAGTGGACAAAAATCCGAAATCGACTACATTGGAATGCCTGCAGTCGTATTCTCAGATCCAGAAATGGCTTCTGTTGGTTATACGGAACAAGAAGCTAAAGATGAAGGAATTGATATTAAAGCTTCTAAATTCCCATTTGCAGCAAATGGCCGAGCATTATCTTTAAACGATACAGAAGGTTTCTTGAAGTTAATTACTCGTAAAGAAGATGATTTAGTCATTGGTGGTCAAATTGTAGGGCCTAACGCAAGTGATATGATCGCAGAAATCGGTTTAGCAATTGAAGCAGGTATGACTGCAGAGGATATTGCCCTAACTGTCCATGCGCATCCTACATTAGGGGAAATTACAATGGAAGCTGCTGAAGTAGCTTTAGGAACACCAATTCATATCATGTAAAAACAAATAACATAGCTACATGTGATAGACTGTCAAACCATCGTTTTGACAGTCTATTTTGGTTCTTTGTCAAATAACATTGGTGAATAAAATTAGTCGGTCACATCTTTTAAAAAATGGCATGATATTATATGAAAATGTGCGGCGCACACCCGTTGACTTTCGCTACAGATGACACGCTTAGTGCGGGCAACGTCTCAAGTCATTTCATACGTTTTTTCAAACTTATGTATGAAATGGATTTTCGTCTGTTGCTTTTTCCGCTTCCGCTGGTGTCGGTCATCTTCTGCTACAGTCAACTTGTTTTTTGCTTTTTATTTTACATGTAAAACAGTGATTAACTATTCTTTCATGTTTTCTTTTGTTCAGGCTTCGTTTTCTGTGCCTTACATTTAAAATGAATCATAATGCGCTTTTTATAATGACTTATTACGGTACCCGTATGCAACACGAGGAAATTCACTTGTTTTCTATTATAAAAAGAAAATAACGTCAGCGAATCTCCATTATCCATTTTAGGTACCTAAAACGGATGAATTATCTTCACCAACGTTATATTATAGAACCTCTATTTTTGATTTGTATAACATAAATGATAAAAGTGACAAAATAGAAACAAATATAAAAATAAATATGTTACACTAAATACCCTTGACCAGCTAATTATGTCATACTATAATAGAATTATACGCTAGAACGTAACATAACAAATGACGAGGAGCTGGCTATCTTGGGAACAATTGTATGTAAAGAATGTCATGAAATTATTAATCATTATGAAGAAGAAAAAGTAACAACACTATATAGCACATGTCCAAATTGTAACACACAAAAGTAACTCGTGTTTTGAGAACGTCTGTCATTAACAGATGTTCTTTTTTTTACGAATGAACGTTGATAGCGTTGATTTTTTAGATTATTCGTATTGTCTAAATGGGATGAATAATGGTACGATACTTATTAAACTATAAAGAAAGGATGTTGACCATGGAGTGGAATACTCGGGTAACAGAAATTTTTAATATTACATATCCGATAGTTCAAGGGGGATTGGCTCATTTAGCTTATGCAGACTTAGCTGCAGCAGTTTCTAATGCTGGAGGATTAGGGCAAATCACGGCTATGAGCTTGGGATCTCCTGATACTTTACGTAATGAGATTCATCGAGTAAGGGAACTAACCAATAATCCCTTTGGAGTAAATTTTGCGATAGGAGCTAGTCGTAGACCATATGAAGAAATGGTGAAAGTTGCTGTAGAGGAAAAAGTACCTGCCATCTCCGTCACCGGAGGAAATCCAAAAGGTGTACTTGATTTAGTGAAAGGACATAATATAAAAACTTTAGTATTAGTAGCTGCTAGGCGCCAAGCAGAAAAAGCAAGTGAATTAGGTGCAGATGCTGTGATGGTTGTCGGTCAAGAAGGTGGAGGACATATTGGTAGAAGTGATACGGGAACAATGGTGTTAACTCCACAAGTTGTAGACCATGTTAATATACCTGTATTAGCCTCAGGAGGTATTGTGGATGGTCGAGGTCTGATGGCGGCGTTCGCACTAGGAGCGGAAGGAATTGAGATGGGCACGAGATTCATCGCAACAAAAGAATGTGTGCATGCACATGAAACATATAAAAAAGCGATTTTAGAAGCAGACGAAAATGCTACAACAGTTATAAAACGCTCTATTGGTGCACCTGCACGTGCATTAAAAGGTGATTGGACAGAAAAGATATTAGAGATAGAAAAAGAACAAGCTGGTTATGAATCCATTAAAGATTATATTAGTGGAGAAGCAAATAAACGTTTTATACATGACGGACATATAGATAAAGGATTTGGTTGGTCAGGTCAAGGAGCAGCAAGAATAAATGATATTCCAACAGTTGAAGAATTAATCCAATCGATTATAAAAGAAGCAACTGAAATTCGCCGAAAGTGGAGTGTATAATCTTATCATGTTAACGAATAAGTGTGAACGTTATCCTTTATGACGTTTAAGCAAAAGATAGACATGACTGTTTTGACGTAAAATATAGATTCACGAAGTTATAAAGACATTTATATGCCGAATTGTAATTTGAATTGTCTGTTATAAATATAAAATAGTTTATAAGCCTGTATCATCGGGAATAGCTATAATAACAACATGTTAATTCTTTTTTTAAAAACGGAACAATTTTTTTAAAAGAAACATATAGATAATAATAATTACAAAGGGTGTGAGTGTTATGAAATATGTCATTGAGCAAGTGAGGGAAAAGGAAAATAAGCAGATGGAGTCCGTTATTCGCATGGAAATTGATTATGAACTCGTAACACTATACGATGCTATGGAGGCTAATAACGAAGAAGAAATAAAAAAAACAAAAGAGAAATTAATGTACTTAGTGAATAAATTAACGAACATTCCTGTATGACATATACCTAATTACATGAATAACTTGGGTGAATTTGATACAATATACTTTGAGATGACAGAATATTTATATAATGAATAGCTAGTATCAAATGACTAGCTATTTATTATATTGAACAAGTAGAAGTTATTTTCGTAGATGGAGGCTCAAAGTATGAATGAAATTACTCGTGAGGCCTTGTTTAATCAAGTAAGGGATTGGACGCTTCAAGCAGGGATACTTATTCGTGAAAAAATTAATTCTCCAGGTAAAATTGATATTAAATCAAATCCTAACGACTTAGTAACAGAAGTTGATCAGGAAGTGGAATTTTTTTTTGCAAATAAAATAAAGACGTACTATCCAAATCATTTATTACTTGGTGAAGAAGGTTATGGACATAAAAAAATTGATCAAAGGCAAACGATTTGGATTTTAGATCCGATTGACGGGACAATGAATTTTATCCATCAAAAACAAAACTTTGCGATATCAATTGGTATTTACGATCAAGGAATCGGAGAAATTGGATTTATTTACGATGTGATGAATAATAATTTATATAGTGCTATGCGTGGTGGTGGGGCTTTTAAAAATGATCAAAAATTAGAGCCTTTAGATACAAACAAGCAATTAAACCAATCGATTATTTGCCTTAACCATTATTGGTTAACGGAGAATAAACATTATGATCATCGAATTGGTCAACAGTTAGTACGTGATGCCAGAGGGATAAGGACTTATGGATCAGCGGCGTTAGAGTTTGCTTATGTTGCTGAAGGGGCGTTAGACGCATATATATCGATGCGATTAGAACCATGGGACGTAGCGGCTGGGAAAATTATTGTTCGTGAAGTAGGTGGCATAACGACAGACATACATGGAAATGATTTAGAAATGCTCGAACGTTCATCCATCCTTACTTGCAATCCTAGCTTACATGATACGTTAATAAATAATTATTTTAATGCAGAAAAAGTGACTTAGTAGTCACTTTTTCGTTTGCGTTTTAATACTAAACCGTAACCCATTAAACCAAATCCTAATAAAGTAAACAAAATCATGAACAATGCGCTTTGATAATGCATAGCAACACCTACAAGACAAAACATGGTCACGACCAGTGCTGATAATAATAAAATTGGAATATTAATGTTCTTCACTATTACACCTCAATTTCTTTCTATAACAAGTATAATTCATTTTATTACAAAAATAAAATGAATTGTTGGCAGATATGTTATACATTTAGTATGATAGGTAGTGTTCAAGTATATTTCGGATTGATATGTTAGCGAGGGGAAACGATGGAGACAAATTTTAGTTTAATACATAATTGGATTGTGAGTAATTATGAAGCAGGTGAAGGAAGCTTATTTGACTTTCTGTTTCATCATATCTTTTGGACTTTTTATATTTTAAATATGATTTTTGGAGTTATTGCATATAAATTAGGTTTTGCAAAAGAATTACCTTTATTGAAATCAATCATTGTTTATATTTTGCTAGCTATAGGAATGTTTGTCGTCACAATATTTAGTATAGCTAAATTACCTATGACAGAGACGTTAATCATTATTTCACTCGTTTTAGGCATTTATCGTTATCGACTTTATAAGGATAGAAAGTCAAGAAAAGAAGAACATCTTACAGAATAATGTAAGATGTTTTTTTGTTCATTTATTTTTTTTGTTGTTTGAACTATATAAATGAAACTTACCTGTTTCATGTCGTTTTTTTGTTTTTTCAGTAATACGGTCATGACACGATTGGCATAAATAGGATGAAACACCACGACTTCTTAAGCGTTTGGCTTCATAAGAATTTTCATTAATATATTCTACTTTATCACATATAGCACATTGTACATTCATTATTATCACCTCTAAATAAATCCTTCCTATATGTCAGTATAGCATAATGATAAAATGATTAATAAAATTGGTAACGGGTATATTATAGTTGAATGAATTATTGGAAAGGAGGTAAACTGTGAAGAAACGATATATGATTCCAGCAATAGGAGCGGTTGCTTCGGCAGGGATTGGTTATTTATTAATGAAAAGATCAAAAGATGATGACGAGACCACTTTTGCACATACTTTAGCTAATGCTGGAATGCCTGACCAATTAACAGCAGATGATAAGGACCAACTAGAAAATGCAAAAATGGTATCAGAAGGTTCACAGTTTGGAGTACAATATTTTAATCAAACGATAGATGATGATTTAGAAGATTTGGAAGAACGAATTGAATATTAAATAAAACAGGTGCCTTTATGTCTATACTATACAGGCACCTGATATTTTTTGAAAAAGGATGAAGGTCTAATTTTATAATTATTAGCCCTTACAGGAAAGGGGGTTAACGTACAAAAAGGAAGTACCCCCATACATCTTGTAATGGTAAATAATAATCGCTACTAACACCCACCGACAAAGTGACCTATGAAATTGACGCTAATAAATTATTGATTATCTTCTTCTAATTCATTCTCAGGTAATGATTCTTGCTCATTCGTTTGTCGATCGTTTTCATTAACTGGAAAGGTTGGCATATATCTACTTACTATAGTAGCTAGCTCATCTACTACGCCTTTTACAGGATGCCCGTCACGTAGTTGATTTCCCATTTCTTGAATACGAGTCATTATATCCGCATCAGCAATAACAACAGCTGTACGTCCATAAGGATCATGTTGTAATGCTTCAGTTACAGAATATTTAATCGTACCTACTCGTTCTCTTTTTGTCTTTTCATCAATATCAATTCCAACAACTGTATAGGGCCCTGCAACAATAGCTGCTGCATCATTAACATTCGGTACCTCGCTGGCAACTGTTGCTAAATGAGAGGCTATTTCTTCATTTGTGAATGTATGGTCATTTTGATAACTCGTTTGTTCTAAAGGAAGGTTATTTTGACTTTGTTCTTGATTTTGTTCTTGATTTTGTTCTTGATTTTGTTGACTACAACTAACACAAAAAATGATAGCTGCAGTAATGAAGAAAAATTGGCGCATAGTTATTCATTACACTCCTTTATTATTGAGTATGTTGTGATATATTATTTGCGAGTCAATGAAATATATGCATTACTTTTTGGCGGATTTGACAAGAAGTGTTAGTTTTAAAAAGAGAAAGAATATGAATTAGACTAAAAATAAAAAATCACCAGTTTGTTGGTGATTTTTTAGATGGCAATTCATATTTGTTATCTGATATAAAATGTTGACTGATGAAAAATGACGTTAAAAGATTAGTCAATCGTAATCGAATGAATACCTTTAATTGGATTATCTTTGTTTTTTCCATCTCCAAAATATAGGTGAACAGGCCCATCTTCTTTTACTGGTTTTCCGTCTTCAGCAAATAAAATATAGGCATCAACTAATTGCTCAACAGTGATAATGACATCGTCACCGTTTGTATGTAAAATAGCCTTCGTTGCGTCTTCATGAATTTCTGCATTTTTAATAAATTCGCTAATCGGCATTACAAAAGAATGTGTTAAAGCTTGTTCTCTTTCGTAACGGTTTAATGTTTTGTTTACAGGTGGTTTTACTTTTGTTTTAAAATAAAGTTCTTGGTCAAATAATTGTGCAGCTTTTTTAGCTTTATCTACCTCTGGTTTTTCAACTTTTGGCTTAAAAGCGTCTTCCAATTTTACTTTTCTGTCATCGAAAATCCAAACTGAAGCATCTAATGTAATTGGATACGTTACTTTTCCCTTTAACTGGATAATCATTATATCACCTCATATATAGGCCGGGGCCATTTAATTCAATTGTTGCTCTTCATTAGGATAACAAAGTTAACGTTTTTTTTCACTCATATTGTTTAAATTAATGTATGGATTAATAAATAAAGTAAATAATCATACAATGTATTATACTAGGAATACTAAAGAATATTGCTTAGAGCTGATAAGTGAGAATATTAACAATGATATAAGAAACATCTAAATATAGTAGTATAAGGTGATGTACTATTTGCAATTTGACCTATATAACGATATATTATTCTTAAGGGTTTTATATTACTGATTGAACGGATAAACAATTGTAGAAGATATAATAATAGATGTTTTTTAATATCTGTTAGACGGAGGGAATGAAACGAATGCCTCAAATAACAACAAATCAACGAGAGAAAGCATATGCTATCTTGCAAAAAGATGCAGAACAGATTCTACGTTTGATTGAAGTACAAATAGATAATTTAATGACACCACAATGTCCCTTATATGAAGAAGTGCTCGATACACAAATGTTCGGACTATCAAGAGAAATAGATTTTGCTGTACGTCTCGATCTAATTTCAGAAGGCGAAGGACGGAAGCTACTAGATAATTTGGAACATAAGTTAAGTATTTTATATGAATCCGCCGAAAATGCGACCAAAAATACAATCCCTTTTCAAAAATAAATGTGTATAATCAAAAACTTTGCTTATTAAATAGCAAAGTTTTTTTGTATAAATAAGTAGAAGGATAATGTTTAATTATCAGTTAATATAAAAATATTTGATATTTTTTGAAAATTGCTGTAATGTATTTAATTAAAATGAACTCATGTTCTAGCATTTATTAGTCATTTACAATATAATATTAGAATGAGGTATAAAAAGTAACCAGGTGGGGTGTTCATTATGAAAGAGTTGCTTAGGGGGTATGATTACACCCTAATTATCACTCCTATTCTCTTGGCTAGCTTTGGAATTGTAATGATTTATAGTGCTAGTATGGTATCAACTGTAGTGGATGGTTTGGACAGTACATATTATCTTTTCAGACAATTACAATGGTTTGTTTTAGGGTTAATAGGATTTATAATTACATGTTTATTTCCATATAAAAAATATCAAAAAATGACATTTATCATTGTTATAGGGAGTTTCATCTTACTTGCGGTAGTCTTGTTATTCGGGGAGTCTGTCAATAGGGCGACTAGGTCGATTTCTTTACTCGGATTTAATATACAACCTTCCGAGTTTATTAAATTGACCTTAATTATTTATTTAGCTTCTATTTATTCAAAAAAACAAGAATACATCGAGGATTTCCGTTATGGAGTATTACCTCCTATAATCATTATGTTTGGAATGATCCTCCTCATTGTACTCCAACCAGACATTGGAACCGCTACGATCATTTTCCTTGTTGGTTGTACGATTATTATTAGTTCTGGAATTCGACTCAAGCATTTAATGATGCTAGGCTTATTTGCAGCAAGTATACTGACAGTCCTGATTCCTAAAATGATAACAGAGACGCGTATTGCAAGAGTAACAGGAGCGTACGATCCATTTCAAAACCCGGAATCTACAGGATACCATCTCATTCAATCATATATTGCAATAGGAGGTGGAGGCTTAAAAGGTGAAGGTCTGGGCCAAAGTGTACAGAAACTTGGTTATCTATGGGGTGCCCATACGGACTTTATTATGGCAGTAATCGCTGAAGAATTAGGTGTATTTGGTGTCATACTAGTCATTGGACTTTTTGCAGTGATTACGTTACGAGGATTATATATTGCTAGAAAATGTACAGATAGTTTTGGTGCTTTACTAGCAATTGGTATTTCTTCACTAGTTGCCATTCAAGCAATCATTAATCTTGGCGCAATAAGTGGAATACTGCCTATTACAGGAGTACCTTTACCATTCTTAAGTTATGGTGGATCCTCTTTATTTGTATTAATGCTATCGATGGGTATTTTGAATAATATAGCAAGATCTGTAAATATAGAAGAAGAAAAACCAAAAGAAATTAAAGCCGAACCAGTAAATCAATTTAGATATAGGAGAGGGAATACATGGCAAATGTAAAGAAATTTGATAAAATACTCGTTGCAAATCGAGGTGAGATTGCAATTCGAATCTTTAGAGCCTGTACGGAGTTAAATATACGTACAGTATCTATTTATTCAAAAGAGGACTCATCTTCACTACACCGTTACAAAGCAGATGAATCCTATTTAATTGGCGAAGATAAAGGGCCAATTGAAGCATACTTAGATATTGAAGGAATTATTGATTTAGCTAAGAAAGTTGATGTGGATGCAATTCATCCAGGATATGGCTTTTTAGCTGAAAACATCTTATTCGCAAAACGATGCGAAGAAGAAGGGATAGCTTTTATTAGACCTACAAGCGAACATTTAGATATGTTCGGCGATAAAGTGAAAGCGAAATCACAAGCCATTGCTGCAGGTTTACCGATTATTCCAGGTTCAGATGGACCTGTAACATCCATTAATGAAGTAGAACAATTTGGAGAAGAGCACGGGTATCCTATTATAATTAAAGCATCATTAGGTGGTGGCGGACGTGGAATGCGAATCGTCCATCATAAAGGTGAATTAGCAGAGGCATATGACCGTGCACGATCTGAAGCAAAATCAGCTTTTGGAAATGACGAAATATATGTAGAAAAATTTATATTAAATCCAAAGCATATTGAAGTGCAAATTCTAGGTGATGAATTTGGAAATATTGTTCATTTATATGAAAGAGATTGCTCTATTCAGCGACGACATCAAAAAGTAGTCGAAATTGCTCCAAGTACAGCACTAACAGATGAATTAAGATCAAGAATTTGTGATGCAGCTGTTCAACTGGCGAGGAATGTTGATTATCTTAACGCTGGTACAGTAGAGTTCTTAGTTACTGGAGATGAATTTTATTTTATAGAAGTAAATCCACGTGTTCAAGTGGAACATACGATAACAGAGATGATTACAGGAATTGATATTGTTCAGTCGCAAATTAAAATTGCTGAAGGCGAAAATTTACATAGTGAATCTGTAGGTATCCCGAAACAAGAAGAGATAACTACATTAGGGTATGCCATTCAATCACGTGTTACAACAGAAGACCCTCTAAACGACTTCATGCCTGATACGGGACGCATTATGGTGTACCGTTCTGGAGGAGGATTTGGGGTACGGCTTGATGCTGGAAATGGCTATCAAGGTGCAGTCGTTTCTCCTTATTTTGATTCATTACTAGTAAAAGTATCGACTTGGGCCTTAACGTTTGAACAAGCAGCAACTAAAATGGTAAGGAACTTAAAAGAATTTAGAATCCGTGGTATTAAAACAAATATTCCATTTTTAAAAAATGTCGTTCTCCATGACCAATTTATGTCTGGAAAATATGATACGAACTTTATCGATGACACACCTGAGTTATTTGTCTTTCCGGTGAGAAAAGATAGAGGAACGAAACTATTAACATATATTGCTGATATGACAGTTAATGGCGTAGATGGTGTTCCGAAAAAACAAAAGCCAATTTTTTCTCCATTGCATATTCCGAAAACGGATACATTGACAGAAATACCGTCAGGTACAAAGCAACTATTAGACAAACATGGCCCTGAATACGTAGCAAAGTGGTTAAAAGAACAAGATAGAGTATTATTAACAGATACTACTTTCCGTGATGCCCATCAATCCCTTTTAGCGACAAGAGTACGTACGAAAGATTTAGCAAGAATAGCAGAACCGACTTCTCGATTATTGCCAGAGCTGTTTTCTCTTGAGTTGTGGGGAGGAGCAACATTTGATGTTGCATATCGCTTCTTACGTGAAGATCCTTGGCACCGATTATTGACTTTACGTGAAAGAATTCCAAATGTACTATTTCAAATGTTATTACGAGCAAGTAATGCAGTTGGTTATAAGAACTATCCGGATAACGTTATCGAAGAATTCGTTAAGGAAAGTGCGAATGCAGGAATTGATGTATTTAGAATCTTTGACAGCTTAAATTGGTTAGAAGGAATTCTTCCAGCAATTGAAGCAGTTAGAGAAAATAATAAAATTGCGGAAGCATCGATGTGCTATACGGGCAATATTTTAGATAAAGGACGTCAAAAGTATGATTTATCTTATTATGTCAACCTGGCAAAAGAATTAGAAGCTTCCGGTGCACATATTCTAGGCATAAAAGATATGGCAGGACTATTAAAGCCAGAAGCTGCATATCAACTGATTTCAAGTTTAAAAGAAGTTATTGATATTCCAATACATTTACACACACACGATACAAGTGGCAATGGTGCTTTCATGTATGCACGCGCTATTGAAGCAGGAGTTGACGTGGTAGACGTGGCAACAGGAGCAATGTCAGGTTCTACATCACAACCTAGCGCACAGTCGTTATATCATGCATTAGAAGGTACAGCTAAACAACCTGATATAAATTTAGACAATTATGAAGAGTTATCAAAATATTGGGAAGGCGTTCGTCACTATTACGAGGACTTTGAAAGTGGAATGAAATCACCTCATTCTGAAATATATTTTCATGAAATGCCTGGTGGTCAGTATAGCAATTTACAACAGCAAGCAAAAGCTGTCGGATTAGAAGATCGCTGGGAAGAAGTGAAAGTAATGTACCGATTAGTAAATGATATGTTTGGGGATATTGTCAAAGTAACCCCATCTTCAAAAATAATCGGTGATATGGCATTATTCATGGTTCAAAATAATTTAACAGAAAAGGATATTTATGAACGTGGTGAATATATGGATTTTCCGGTATCTGTCATTGAATTTTTCCAAGGTCATATCGGACAACCTTATGGTGGATTTCCAGAAAAGCTACAAAATATCATTTTAAAAGGTCGAGATAAAATTGAAGAACGTCCAGGAAAATTATTAGATCCAGTAGACTTTAAACAGTTACACGAAGAGTTGTATAATAAACTTGGTAGGGAAGTTACAAGTTTCGATGTGATTGCTTATGCGCTTTATCCTGATGTGTTTACCACATATGAGAACTTTACAAAACAATTTGCTGACGTATCTGTTTTAGATACACCAACTTATTTCTATGGCATGCGCTTAGGTGAAGAAATTGAAGTGGAAATTGAACAAGGAAAAACATTATTTATTCGTTTAGTTTCTATTTCTGAGGCTAGATCAGATGGTACAAGGGTAATGTATTTTGAACTAAATGGTCAGTCAAGAGAAATTATCATTCGAGACAAAAGTATTCAATCCGACGTATTTGAATTACCAAAAGCGGATGAAGAAGATCCGAAACAAATTGGAGCGACGATGCCAGGTACGGTCATAAAAATGCTTTGTAAAGAAGGAGATAAAGTTGAAAAAGGCGACTACTTACTGATTACAGAAGCAATGAAAATGGAGACTACAATCCAAGCACCATTTAAAGGCGTTATAAAACGTATCCATGTAAAGGATGGAACAGCAATTTCAGTGAATGATTTACTAGTTGAGTTTGAATAAGGTAAAATGATAGGTAGGGGATGTTTTTTTCCTCTACCTATTATTTATGTAACTTAAAGGAGTAAACAATGAACATTCAAATATTATATGAAGACAACCATTTAATCGTTGTTGAAAAACCAGTAAATATGCCAGTACAAGAAGATCAATCTCGAGATATGGATTTACAATCATTAGTTAAAAAAGATATAAAAGAACGATATCAGAAGCCTGGAAATGTCTATCTAGCTCTCATTCATCGTCTTGATCGACCTGTTGGAGGTGCAATTATTTTTGCGAAAACATCAAAAGCAGCTTCGAGGATGGCAAATTTACTACGAAAGCGCGAAATAAAGCGGAGTTATTTAGCTGTTGTCCGTGGCCAAATGACGCAAAAGGCTGGACGATTAACGGACTATCTTTGGAAGGACCGACAAAAGAATGAGGTATATGTTGTACATAAAGATAAAAATGGGGCAAAGCGAGCTATACTTGATTACTCACTTTTAGACACGGGAGATAATTTATCTTTCATAAAAGTAGAGCTCCAAACTGGTAGATCGCATCAAATAAGAGTTCAGATGAAACAATTAGGCTACCCGTTATATGGGGATCAAAAATATGGTGAACATGTAAATAAACATGGCCAACAAATTGCTTTATGGTCGAATACATTATCGTTTGTACATCCAGTGAAAAATGAAGAAATACATGTAACGAGTGCACCGCCGAATAGGTATCCATGGAATATTTGGCAAGAAAAATGAGATTTAGGAATATCCTAAATCTCATTTTTGATTTCTGTTTTAATTGCAACATTATCGGAAATGGATACTTTAACATCTTGTTTAGCACTACGGTTGGATAATAAAATAAAATAGCTTAAGTTACCGAAGTAACAAGTGATAAAGAATGCGTGTAGAATAGCGACCCATAAATTTAATGATGTAAAGATGATGAGTGCGCCAAATAATACTTGCATAATAATTAATATTAGTGTTGTCAGCCAACCCCAGAACATTACCCAGTTATGACGATAATTTTTCAGTACATGAATGAAAAATAAAACCGTCCAAATAAGTAAAATACCAGCTAATAAGCGATGTCCCATTTGTACCCACTGATGAAAAGTATATTCACTAAATGCAAATGGGCTACTGTTATTACAAAATGGCCAACTACTACAGACAAGGTTAGCATTAACATGTCGTACCAATGCCCCTGTGTAGACGACAATAATTGTGAAAACAGTTAACACATAAATATGGATTCGATCCGACTTCTTAATATAGAGGGAAGATGTATCGAATTTCTTATCTACTTCAAAAATAAGTAACATTAATAGGAAAACAGTAGCAAACGAGATAAGGGAAATTCCAAAATGTAGTGCTAAAACAAAGTCAGATTGTCCCCACACTACTGCTGCTGCACCTAATAATCCTTGAAATACAAGGAAGAATACAGATAGAAAAGATAAAAATTTCACTTCTCTAATATGTCCGATAAATACCCAGCTTAAGACTGCTAGTGATAGGACAGTGATTCCAATGACCGATGATACTAGCCGGTGACTTAACTCAATCACTAATTCTGGTGTAATCTCAGAAGGGATAAATTGACCATTACACA
>Ga0209487_1002230_pt1 | contig 15870 bp, 11 predicted proteins | sample Poulit2012_FD_187524 | JGI IMG/M metagenome (GOLD analysis project Ga0209487, IMG submission 187524) | Agricultural soil microbial communities from Georgia to study Nitrogen management - Poultry litter 2012 (SPAdes) (version 2) | ecosystem: Environmental > Terrestrial > Soil > Agricultural land... | reverse complement strand
CGGGTCGAAGGAGCCGAGCGGATCCTGGGGCACCAGGCGCACGAGGTGGCGTCGGGGTCGTCGACGGCGCTCCGGCAGCTGGCTCCACGGCGCACCGCCCAGCTCGACCGTCCCGGCATCGGGCTGCTCGGCCGCCACGAGCATCCGCGCCAGGGTCGACTTCCCGCTGCCGGACTCACCCACGACCCCCACCGCCTGGCCGCGTTCGACGACCAGATCGACATCGTCGAGGGCGGTCACCGTCCCGCCACCGGGCAGCCGGTAGCGCTGCTGGAGTCCGGTCGCGCGCAGCACGGGCTCGCCCTCCCCGGAGTGCGCGCTCGCGACAGGAATTGAGCTGTCGGCGGGGGAGGAGACGGCGGAGGGGTCGTTGGGTTGGTCGGCAGGAATTGAGCTGTCGGCGGGAAGGTGGGGGTGGGAGTGGGGCGCAGAGGGGTTGGGGTGGGGAGCGGGGTGGCGGGGGCCGCGCTGTGCGGGCGCCCGCGGGCCGCGGGGGACGGCGTCGAGCAGCGCCCGGGTCACCTCGTGACGGGGCCGGTGCAGGACCTCACTGGCCGGTCCGTGCTCGACGACGCGTCCGCCGTCAAGGACAAGAACGTCGTCGGCCAGACGCGCCACGGCGGCCAGGTCATGACTGACCAGGAGCAGCGCGGTGCCCTCGTCACGCAGCCGTCCCAGCAGGTCGAGCACGCCGCTGGCGACCGTGGCGTCCAGGGCGGTGGTCGGCTCGTCGGCGATGAGCAGGGAGGGGTTGGCGATGATGGCCGAGGCGATGAGCGCGCGCTGGCGCATGCCACCGGAGAGCTCACCCGAGCGCTGGGCGGCCCGGGTGGCGGGGGAGTCGAGCCCGGCCAGCTCGAGTGCCTCGATGGCCCGACGCTGCCGCTCCACCCGTCCCACGCCGCGCACCCGCAGGGACTCGGCCACCTCGGCGCCCACGGTGCGCAACGGGTCGAGGGACTGCAGGGCGTCCTGGAGGACGAAGCCCACCCGGTCCCCGCGCAACCGGCGCCACTGCCGGGTGCCGGCCGAGCGCACGTCCTGGCCCGCCACGGACAGCCGCCGCGCGGTCACCGTCGCCGGCGCCCCGCCTTCCCCGGCAAGGCCGACCAGGGTGCGGGCGAGCACCGACTTGCCCGCCCCCGACTCACCGACCACCGCCAGGCACCGCCCCGGTGCCAGACTCAGGTCGACGTCGCGCAGCACCGGTCCCACCCCGGCGAAGGAGACATCGAGGCCCGCGACGTCGAGAACCGGGGCGGAAGGCGAGCCGTCGGTGCGGATCGGGGAGATATCGCTCATGCCGGTGCCACCGCCGAGATCCGTCGTCCGAGCATCGTCAGCGCTGCCGCGGTCACCGTGATCGCCAGGCCCGGCGCCACGGTCAGCCACCAGGAGGTCGAGATGTGCAGGCGTCCGGCGTTGAGCATTGCGCCCCACTCCGGGGAGGGCGGTAGCGCCCCGAGCCCGAGATAGCTCAGCGCCGAGACCCACACGATCGCCTGGCCGATCCCCAGGGTCGCGACCGCCACGAGCGGCCACGCGGTGTTGGGCAGCACGTGGCGCAGGAACACCCGCGGGCCGGTGACCCCCTCCAACCGCGCCGCCTGCACGTAGGGGCTCAACGCCACCGACTGGGCGCGCGACCGCAGGATCCGGGCGTAACCGGGCGCCGTGGCCACGCCTACGGCGATCACCGACGCCCGCACGCCGGCCCCCATGACCGCCACGAGCAGCAGCGCCAGAACCAGGCTGGGCAGCGCGAACAGCACCTCGATGACCCGGCTGAGCACGCCGTCCAGCCACCTGGGCCCCAGTGCCGCGCCGAAGCCGAGCACCACCCCGAGCACCATCCCGATCCCGGTCGCGGCGGCACCGATGCCCAGCGACTGGCCGGCGCCGTGCACCACCCGGGTGTAGACGTCGCGGCCCGAGGCGTCGGTGCCGAACAGCGCATCGGCACCGGGGGGCTGGTAGGCCTGCGCCGGGGCCACGGCAGTCGGGTCGCCGGGTGCGAGCAGGCTCGGCCACAGCGCCGCCAGCACCACGAGGATGATGACGGCGAGGCTCACCAGCCCGCCGCCGCCCAGCTGCCGGAGGGCGCCGGTCGCGCGGCGCAGCGGGAGCGGGCCCGAGCTGCGCGGGCGGGTGGGACGGCGCTGGTCGGTACGGGGCGCGCGGTCGGTGGCGGCCATCAGCCCATCACCTCACCCTTCGGAGCCGCGGACAGCACCCGCACCCGGTCGCGCAGGCGCGGGTCCACCACCCGCTCGAGGATGTCGGCGACAGACATCACGACGACGTAGCCCAGCGCGATCACCAGCACCACGCCGATGACCACCGGGACGTCGCGGGCATGGGTGGCGTCGATGAGCAGCCGGCCCAGGCCCGGGCGGCCGAACAGGGTCTCCACCACCACCGCCCCGGACAGCAGGGAGCCAAACGCCCACCCGCTCAGCGCGATCGCCGGCAGCGCCGCGTGGCGCAGCGAGTGGCGCCACAGCACCCACTGCTCGGAGGCGCCGCGGGTGCGTGAGCTGGTGGCGAAGGGGGCCCGGTGGGCCTCGTCCAGGCTGTCGCGCATCACCTGGCCGAGGAACCCGGCCACCGGCACCGCCAGGGTGATGGCCGGCAGCAGCAACGCGGCGGGGGAGTTGGTGGGGCTGGTGGCGGGCAGCCACCCCAGGCCGCCGGCGAAGATCGCGATGAGGACCGCGCCGAGCCAGAAGTGCGGCATCACCGAGGCGACCACCTCCGCCCCGCGCAACAGCCCGACGGCCCAGCCGGCCCGCCGTCCGAGCGTGGCCACGGTGGCCACCGCCAGCGCGAGCACCCACGCGAGCACGAGCGCGGCCGCGGCGAGCACCAGCGTGCCACCGATCTGGTCCCCGATGAGCTCGCTGACCGGGCGCCGTCGGGCGTAGGAGTCACCGAGTTGGAAGGTGAGCGCTCGCGCCAGCTGGGCCAGGTACTGCACGAGGATCGGCTCGTCGAGCAGGTACTCCTCGCGCACGCGGGCCATTGCCTCGGGGCTGGCCTGAGAGCCCGGCCCACCGAGGATCGCCTCGGAGGGGTCGCCGCCGGCCGCGCGCAGCGCGAAGAACACCAGCGTGGCGACCACCCAGGCCACCAGTGCGGCGGCGGCCAGGCGGCCGAGCAGCCAGCGCAGGACTCCCATCGACGGCCGGCCTCAGGAGGTGAGCTGGGCGTTGATGAAGGTGGGGGTGGACACGGTGCCGAGGGTCACCACGCCGTCGACCCCGCGGGTGAGGAAGTGGTTCTGCTGGTCGTACAGCGGCAGGATGTAGTACCCCTCCAGCACGTACTGCTGGACCTGCTCGTACAGCGCGGCACGCTGCTCCGGGTCGGTGATCCGGGCGGCCTCCTCGAGGGTGGCGTCGACCTCGGGGTCGGTGAGCTGGGACAGGTTGGCGAAGTAGCCGCTGGGCGCGGGCACGGTGCTGTCGGAGTGGTAGAGGATCCGCAGCACGTCCGGGCCCACCTTGGTGTAGGGGGCGCTGACGGCCTCGTAGGTGTTCTCGTCGCCCTCCTCGGGAGCGGCCAGGGCGCCGTACCAGGCGGACAGGTCCAGCGGGGTGAGGATGACCTCGAAGCCGACCTCGCGGGTGTTGGCCTGGATCTGCTCGAACAGCGCCTGCTCGGCCGCGACGGACTGGTTGGTGCTCACCGGGAAGCGCACGGTGAGGCGCTCGCCGTCCCGGGTGCGCACGCCGTCCTCGGCCACCTCGTCCCAGCCGGCCTCCTCGAGCAGGCGCTCGGCCTCCTCGACGTCGGTGACGAACAGGCTCGGGTCGGAGTAGCCCATCGGCTCCACGCTGGACAGCGGCGAGTGGGAGCGGGTGGCGACGCCCTGGTAGAGCGCCTCGATGCCGGGGTCGACGTCCGCGGACAGCACGAAGGCCTGGCGCACCCGCTCGTCGTCGAAGGGCGGCTGGGAGGAGTTGAGCTCGATCCGGTTGACCGAACCGGGCCGCGGGGCGTCGATGTGGGTGATCTCCTCCCCGGCATCGGCCGAGACGATCGCCTCCGGCTCGGGGTTGTCGATGACGTGCACCTCCCCGGACTGCAGGGCGGCCCAGCGGGTGGCCGGGTCGGGGATGAAGCGCCACTCGATGCGCTCGAGGTGCGCGGCGCCGTCGTGCTCGGCCTCGGGGCCGTGGCTGGTGTAGTCCTCGTTGCGCTCGAGCAGCACGTGCTGCTGGGGCACCCACTCGGTGACGACGAAGGGGCCGGTGCCGATGGGGGCGGCGCAGTTCTCGTCCATGCCGCGCTCGATACCGGCAGGGGACTGCATCGCGGTCCACTGCATGGACAGCGACTCGAGCAGCGCGGAGTCAGGCTCGGACAGGTGGAAGCGCACGTGGGTGGCGTCGACCGGCTCGACCTCCTCGATCTTCTGCACCGCCAGGTAGCCGGTGGAGGAGGCGGTGTCCGGGTCCTGCAGGTGCTCGACGTTCACCTTGACGGCCTCGGCGTCCATCGGGGTGCCGTCGGTGAAGGTGATGCCCTCGGCGAGGGTGAGGTCCCAGGTGAGGCCGTCCTCGCTGACCTCCCAGTCGGTGGCCAGCCACGGCTGGATCTCACCGGCGGCGTCGCGGCCGACGAGCGGCTCGAGGTACTGGGTGCTGATGAGCGCCTGGGGGTAGTTGCCGCCCACGTGCGGGTCGAGGCAGGTGGGCTCGGCGTCGCCGGTGGCGTACACGAGGGTGCCGCCCTCGACGGGCTCACCCGTGGCGGTGCCGCCGTTGCTGTCGCCCCCGGTGCCGCAGGCTGCGGCGAGCAGGGTGACGGCGAGCGCGCCGGCCGCCAGCCGGGCGCCCCGGCGGGGGCGGGTGGAGCTCAGGGCAGATGACATGGGGTCCTCGGTCCTCTCGGGCGCCGGCGGCGGGGCAGCCGGCATTATTGGCCTGCGTCCAACAATAACGAGTCGGGCGGCCGGTGAGCGCATAGGATCGAGGCATGGGACAGGTACGTCGGGTGGGCCGGCCACCGGCGGCTTCCCGCGAGATCCTCGAGGAAGCCGCATGCGAGCTCTTCCTCGAGCAGGGCTACGCGGCGACCTCTGTGGCTGATATCACCCAGCGTGCGGGGGTGAGTCGAGCCACCTTCTTCAACTACATCCCCACCAAGAGCGACCTGCTGTGGACCTCGGTGGACGACGCACTCGACACCCTGGCCGACGAGCTGGAGCGCTCCCTCGAGCCGGGCGAGGCGGAGCCGGGGGCCGGTAGGGCGACCGGTCCGGCGGCCGGCGATCCGGCAGTCGGCGCGGCGACGGACGGTGGGCCCGCCGGGACCGGAGCCGGCAACACCGCGGGTGCCGGAATTGAGCAGCCGGGAGCCGGGCCGGGGGGTACCGACCTGCCCGCGGTCGCGGCCGCCCGGGCCGCGCTGCTGCGCCTGGCGGCGGCCCTGCAGCCGGGCACGGTGGTGCTGGCCTTCGCCAATGCCGAGCCGATGGGCGTGGCCGAGGAGCTCGAGGAGTCGGCCGCCCGGCGCCAGCGCCGTGCCGCCTCGATCATCGCCGCCCACCTGCGGCGACGCGGCATGGAGTCCCTCGCCGCCGAGGTGACCGCTGCGGCCCTGGCCGGTGCCTTCCTCGCCGCGCTGCGGCAGTGGTCGCGCTCAGTGCCGGGCCGCACCTCGTTCCCGGAGGTGCTCGGCCGAGCCCTGGACGTGCTGGACTGACGGCGGCCCTCGCGCGGCGTCCTGCTCGCTCGGTTGGCGGGCGGGGCTGGCTGCCGACGGGCCGCTGGGCGAGGTGGCGGACGGTGCTCGCTCCCGGCGATGGCCGCCCGGCGGGTGTCCGGGGGCTTCCTGCCGGCGGTAGTCGCCAGGCCGGTCGGGTCAGCGGGGCCGGTACTGGGCCGTCAGTGGGCACTCGAAGGGGTCGGCGTGGCCCAGTCCCACTCGGTTGAGGTAGCGGATGATGATCCGGTAAGCGCCCAGCAGCCCGGTCTCGGTGTACGGGATCTGGCGCTCGGCGCAGTACTCGCGGACGATCGGGCGCACCTTGCGCAGGCTCACGCTGGGCATCCGCGGGAACAGGTGGTGCTCGATCTGGTGGTTGAGCCCGCCCATCGCCCAGGTCATCGCCCGCCCGCCGCGGATGTTGCGGGAGGTGAGCACCTGGCGGCGGAGGAAGTCCACGGTGGAGCGCTCCTCCAGCAGCGGCATCCCCTTGTGGTTGGGAGCGAAGCAGGCGCCCATGTACACCCCGAACACCGCGAGCTGCACCCCGAGGAAGGCCGCTGCCAGCCCGGGGCCCAGGACGACCAGAAGCAAGGCCGGGAAGCCGACGAGGCGCAGCGCGAGCATGACAGCCTCGGTGCGGCGCCCGGGCATCTCGCGGTCGCGCAGCACGGTCTGCACCGCGGCGACGTGGAGCGCGATGCCCTCCAGAGTGAGCATCGGGAAGAACAGCCAGCCCTGCCGGCGGGTGATCCAGCCCGTCACGCCCGTGCGGGCAGGGACGTCGGCCGGATCGAACACCAGCGCCCCGGTCGCGATGTCGCCGTCCTTGCCGATGGTGTTCGGGTGGGCGTGGTGGCGCCCGTGCTTGCCGGCCCACCATCCGTTGCTCAGCCCGACGACCAGGTTGGCGAGGACGCGAGCCAGGGACTCGTTGCGCGCCGGGGAGGCGAACACCTGCTGGTGGCCGGCGTCATGACCGAAGAACGCGGCTTGGGTGAACAGCACGCCGAACAGCGCGGCCACCGCCAGCTGCCACATCGTCTGCCCGAGGGTGAGCAGCAGGAAACCCGCACCGGCAAAGGCGAGGGCCAGCACGACGCCGCGCGCGGCGTACCAGCCGCGGCGGCGACCCATGAGTCCGGCGGCCTTGACGCGCCGGGAGAGCTCGTGGAAGTCCCGGGTGGGATGGGGGCGTGCCGTGGGGGCGAAGGTGATCGTCATACCGGGACCGTAGGAAGCCGGTTGTCGCGCGCACATCACCCGGGGGAGCGAGAGCCGACCCCCTACCTGGGTAGGGGGTCGACCGCCGGGGTGTCGAGCGGCAAGGTGACGGCGACGACGAACCCGCCCTCCGCCGTCGGGTCCGCAGTAACGGAACCCTGCACCGCGGCTACCCGTTCCCGGATCCCCGCCAGGCCGAGTCCCGATCCGGGTGCCGGGTCGGGGTGGCCCTCCGTGGCGGCGTTGGCCACCCGGATCCGCAGCTGGCCGTCCTCGACCGCGGTCAGCACCTCGACCGCCGCGCCCGGAGCGTGGCGTAGCGCGTTGCTCAAGGCTTCCTGGATGACGCGGAACGCGGTGAGCCCCACCGTGGCCGGTACCTCGAGGTCGGTGCCGATGTAGGCGATCGGGGTGCCCGAGGCGCGGGTGGTCTCGATGAGCTCGCTGATGTCACCGGCTCCCGGCACCGGAGCGGTGGGGGCGTCATCGTCGCCGCGGAGGATCGCCAGCAGGGAGCGCATCTCGTTCAGGGCGCGCCGGGAGGACTCGGCGATGTCGCTGAACTCCTGCTGGACGGACTCGTCGATGTGCGGCTTGCGGTACTTGGCGGTGGTGGCCTGCACGTTGATCACCGACATGCTGTGGGCCACGACGTCGTGCAGCTCGCGGGCGATCCGGTTGCGCTCCTGCAGCTCCCGGCGGCGCCGCGCCTCGTCCGCGCTGAGCGTCTCGGCCTGCTCGACCCGCCCCGCGCTCAGCGTCCACAACCGGCCCAGGGTGCCGATGAGGCCGACTCCGGCGCTCACCGACACCAGCACGATGCCGTTGGCCACCGCTCCCGGGGGCAGCTCAGCGGGACCCAGCAAGGGGGCGGCGATGGTCACCAGGACCCCGCTGGCCCAGGCGCTCGCGGCCCAGAACCACGGCCGGCGCAGCGCCAGCACCAGGATGATGAGGCAGTGGGCCAGCAGGGTGGTGACCGGCCAGGGCCACGGTGAGGCCCCGGCGGCCCCCGCCGTCGCCGCGATGGTGCCCACCGTGGCGAGAGCGGCCAGCGCGAGCCCGGTGCGTGGGAAGCGCACGACGAGGACGGCGGAGGCCGAGTGGGCCAGCGTGACCGCCATCGCCACCGCCGGGTGGACGTCGTAGAGCGCCGCGACGACCGGCCAGCCGACGGCGAGCAGGACGACGGCCGCGAAGCCGGTGGCCAGCCAGGTCCACGCCTGGCCGCTGAACCCGGTACTTCTGGGCGAGGCGGCGGGGTCGAGGTGGCGCGGGTCGCGCGGGTCGGGGTGGCGCGGGGTGGTTGGTCGGGTTCGGGGGGCCGGGTGAGGGCCGGGTTGGGCCGAGCTGGTCGGGTGGGCGGCGCGCTGAGGCCGCGTCGACTGGTTGACGGCGGAGGGGTAGTTGACATCGCCGGCTCCCCCCAGGAGGGCACTGGTGAGGAGCGCGTCCAACTGGGCCAACCCGCGCAGCACCAGTGGCACGGTGAGGGCGAAGATCAGGCCGATGGCGAAGTTGAAGATCGCGTCGAGCAGGTACTGCTCTCCGGCGGTGCCGGGGACCCAGTCCGGGGCGAGGATCTCCAACAGCTGCATCCAACCCGAGTTCTCCGGCAGGCTCCACGCCCACAGCACGTAGGTGAGCCCGCCCAGGGCCACCGCCGTCCAGGTCACCGTGATCACGAAGGTCACCAGGCGCAGCGGGAAGGCCACCACCGTCTCGAAGGCAAGGTCCAGCCAGCGGCGCGGGTCGGTGAGGGGCCGCAGCGCGCCGCGGATGCCGGGACCGGCCGGGCGGTAGGCAGCGGGTGGGACCCACCCGCCCCACCGGCGCACCCGCGCGCGGGAGACCTCGGCGAACCCGCCCGCGACCAGAAGCGTGACCAGCAGCAGGGGCAGTCCGACCCACACGATCAAGGTGCCCAGCGAGGCCGCCGTCATGGGTACCAGCAGGCCGACGCTGAACACTGCGAGCGGGAAGCCGGGCAGGACAAAGCCGTAGTCGCGGACCAGGCGTCGCCACCACTGGGCCGGTCGGGGGGCCGCCACGGGCCGGGCGGTCACTGGCTGGGTATCGGTGTCCACGCCGGCACGCTAGCCAGGCCGCCCGCTACGGCACATCACCCCGTGGAGCGAACCGTGGTCGGGGGTCGTAGTACCCGCGAGTGACGGTGACGGGCAAGCGGCCTGCGAGGACGGTTGTGGGACAAGGCGTGCGACAGACAGGCTGCCGAGCGACCGGCCCGGGGCGGTACCGTGTGCCCGTGCCAGACTCCTCCCGCCCCACGACCGGCCAGGTGCGCGTGCTGATCGTGGATGACCAGTCCATGATCCGGGCCGGTTTCGCCGCCCTTCTCGATGCGCAAGAGGGCATCACGGTGGTGGGTACCGCGGAGGACGGCGCCGGCATCACCGACGTCGTACGTCGCACCCAGCCCGACGTGGTGCTCATGGACATCCGGATGCCCAAGGTCAACGGCCTGGACGCCACCCGGGCGATCTTCGCGATGCCCGGGGAATCGCCCAAGGTCATCGTGCTCACCACCTTCGACGCCGACGAGTACGTCTTCTCCGCGCTGCGCGCCGGGGCCAGTGGGTTCCTGCTCAAGGACTCCCCGCCCGAGGAGCTCGTCCACGCGGTGCACGTGGTGGCCGGGGGCGAGGCCTTGCTGTCCCCGCGGGTCACCCGGGCGCTCATCGCCGACTACGCCAGCCGGCCGGCCGCCCCGGCCGGCCCGGACGTCACGCTCGCCGAGCTCACCGCCCGAGAGCTGGACGTCATGCGCCTGGTCGCCCGCGGCTCGTCGAACTCCGAGATCGCCGCTGAGCTGTTCGTCGCCGAGCAGACCGTCAAGACCCACGTGTCGCGCATCCTCACCAAGCTGAACCTGCGGGACCGCACGCAGATCGTCGTGGCGTCCTACGAGTCGGGCTTGGTGCGCGCCCGGCATTGAGTGGGGAGGCCGTCGTTTCGCGCCCAGCGCCCCTGGCGCTCGGTGCGCGTCACCCAGCCACGCGGCGGGCACCCGGTGCGCGTCACCCAGCCACGCGGCGGGCACCCGGTGCGATCCGGGGTCATCGGCTTCTGTGTGGACCCTTGGTCCCGTCAGGACCATTTCTCCACACCTAAGAAGGGGCCCGCTGTTATCGGAGGGGCTGGCGGTCCGAGCACCGGCCACACTCCGGTCCGAGACATCGGGGCGGTGATGGGTGGGCATACTGTGACCGACCGACCGACCGACCGACCGACCGACCGACCGACCCGTGCCGAGGAGCCCCATGGAGCCGCCAGCGAGGAACGCCGCCGCCACGCTCGACTCGGTGGCCGCTCGTGCCGGTGTCTCCCGGGCCACGGCCAGCCGGGTGCTCAGTGGGGACCCTCGCGTTAGCGACCGCGCCCGCGAGCTGGTGAAAACAGCCGCCACCGAGCTGTCCTACGTCCCGCGGCAGGCTGCCCGTTCACTGGCCACCCGTCGCAGCGACGCCCTGGCCTTCGTGGTCGCCGAGTCGGGCGAGAAGTTCTTCGCCGACCCGTTCTTCGCCAACGTGCTCCGCGGCGCCCAGGCGGCGGCGGCCGAGCGGCGCCGTCAGCTGCTGTTCGTCGTCGTCACCGACGATGACGACCGCACCCGGTTGGAGGAATATGCCGCGGGCGGGCACGTCGACGGCGTCATGTTCCTCTCGGTGCACGCCAGCGACCCGCTGCCGGGTCGTGTCCACCGCCAGGGGGTGCCGGTGGTGCTGGCCGGCCGCCCACCGGGCGGTCGGGGCGCGCTGCCCTACGTCACCTCCGACAACCTCACCGGAGGGCGGCTGGCGGCCCAAGCGCTGCTGAGCCGTGGCTGTCGCCGGATAGCCACGATCACCGGCCCCGCCGACATGACCGCCTCCAGTGACCGTCGTGCGGGGCTCGCCGCCGAGCTTGCCGAGCACGGCGTAGAGCTTGCGCCCGAACGTGTCGTCGAGGGGGACTTCACGATCAGCGGCGGTCATCGTGCGATGGACCAACTGCTGGCCGCGCAGCCGGATATCGACTCCGTGTTCGCCGCCAATGACCTCATGGCGATCGGCGCCCTGCGTGCCCTGCGGGCCCACGGGTTGCGGGTCCCAGACGACATCGCGGTGGTGGGTTATGACGACGTCTCACTGGCCGCCGACGCGGACCCGCCGCTCACCACCGTGCGCCAGCCGCTCGAGGTGATGGGCCGCCAGATGGCGCGGATGCTCATGGACCTGGCCGACGGCGGCCCGGCCACTTCGGTGACCCTCGGCGTCGAGCTGGTCACCCGCGACTCCGCCTGACAGCCACGACTTCGCCCGAAACCCGCGACTTCGCCGGACACCCGGACAGTGCCGGACGCCCGGACAGTGCCGGACGCCCGGACAGTGCCGGACACTCGGCCAGCGTGAGACACCCGGCCCGCGCCGGACACTCGGCCAGCGCCAGACACCCGGCCCGCGCCGGACACTCGGCCAGCGTGAGACACCCGGACAGCGCCTGACACCCCGACAGCGCCTGGCTATCCGACCGTCGCCGGCAGTGGGCCAGGCGGCGGCTCGCGGTGAGGTACCCGGTTTCCTTCATCCGCGGCTGCGGTTCGGGGGGAGGTCGGCATGAAACCGAGTACCTCACCGGCCGGATGCCGCGAGGGTGGCGTCGCGGGTCGGTTCCGCGCCCCGGTCGCTCACGCACCCCGGCCGCCCACGCACCCCCGCCGCCCACGCCCCCCGGTCACCCATGCTCCCCGGTCGCCCACGCGCCCCGGCCGCCCACGCCCCCCGGTCGCCCGCGCCTCCCGACCTCCCCTTGCCGCCCTCCCACCCGCCCGCGATCTGGACAGTTCCGGCGAACGTCTTGACACGCACCACGAGGGCGCGGAAGAGTGTGGACGGCTTGGAAGCGCTTCCAAACCGACCATGCTGTGCCGCCACGCCAGGAAGGACTGGGTGCGGCGGGACGGACGGTCAGGACGACCTGACCGACGGACCAGCCGGCCGCCAGGCCGGAGGAGGAACGATGCACACCACACGGAGCAAGACAGCGATCGCTCTCGCGGCCATGACAGCGAGCGCACTGGCGCTGTCGGCCTGCGGCGACGGCGAGAGCACCGACGCGGCCGCATCCGGCGACGACAGCGCCAACGGGGAGCAGACGACTCTCACGGTCTCCCTCTTCGGCACCTTCGGGTACGAGGAGTCGGGCCTGTTCGACCAGTACATGGAGGAGAACCCCGACATCCGCATCGAGTACGAGTCCACGCAGGGCGAGGACAAGTACTGGCCGGCGCTGCAGACCAAGCTCAACTCCGGCAGCGGCACCGCGGACATCCAGGGGATCGAGGTGGCCCGCATCTCCGAGGTCACGGCCAACCAGGCCGACCTGTGGACCGACCTGAGCCAGACGCCCGCTGCGGACCGGGTGGCCGACTACGTGGACTGGAAGGCCGATGCGGCGACCACGTCCGATGGCCGGGTTCTGGGGATGGGCACCGACATCGGGCCGATGGGCCTGTGCTACCGCCAGGACCTGTTCGAGGAGGCCGGGGTGCCTACCGACCCGGACGAGATCGCCGACCGGCTCGGCTCGTGGGAGGACTTCCTCGAGTTCGGCGCGGAGTTCCAGGCCGGCGCACCGGAGGGCACCGCCTTCCACGACTCGGCGGGCGGGCTGTACAACGCGATCGTCTCCACCGAGGAGGAGATCTACTACGACGCCGACGGCGAGCTGGTGCTGGAGACCAACGACGCCCTGCGCAACGCCTTCGACCTCGCCGCCCAGGCCGGGCAGGACGGGCTGACCGCTCGCCTCGAGCAGTTCATCGACCCCAGCTGGGACGCCGGGTTCGGCTCCGGCAGCTTCGCCTCGGTCGCCTGCCCGTCCTGGATGATCGGCTACATCAAGGGCAAGGCCGGCGACGAAGGCAGCGGCAAGTGGAACATCACCACGCTGCCCGGTGGACAGGGCGGCAACTGGGGTGGCGCCTACCTGGCCATCCCGGCCGCCAGCGAGAACGTCGAGGAGGCCGCCGAGCTGATCGCCTGGCTCACCGATGCCGAGCAGCAGGCCACCGTGTTCGAGAACGTCGGCAACTTCCCGTCCAACACCGGCGGTATCGAGCTGGTCGGGGACACCACCGACGAGTACTTCAACGGCGCTCCCATCGGTGAGATCTTCACCAACTCCGCCCAGAATGCCCCGACGCAGATCCTCGGCCCCGGCGACGGCATTGCCAAGAACGCCATGGTCCAGGCACTGCTGTCGGTGGAGGTCAACGACGTGGCCCCCGCTGATGCGTGGGAGTCCGCCGTCTCCCAGGTGCAGGGCCAGCTCGGCTGAGCCGGTCGGTGGGGCGGGCACGCCGCCCGCCCCACCGCCCTCCGCCGTCGTCCCGAGGAGAGACATCCATGACATCCACGGTTCCCGCGCCCACCGCGGCCGGCACCCCACCGCCGGAACCATCCCGCCCGCGTACCGCCGTCAAGGTGCGTCCCACGCTGCGCTCACGCATCTTCCGGTGGGAGGCGGCCTCCGCCCCGTACGTGTACGTCGCCCCGTTCTTCCTGCTGTTCGCCGCCTTCGGGCTGTTCCCGCTCATCTACACCGTGTGGGTGAGCTTCCACGACTTCCAGCTCAACTCCGAGATGACGTGGGTGGGGCTGGAGAACTTTGTCTGGCTGTTCACCAGCGACCAGTTCTACAACGCACTGCTCAAGACCTTCACGATCGGTGTGCTGTCCACCGTCCCGCAGCTGCTCATGGCGCTGGGCCTGGCGCACCTGCTCAACTACAACATGCGGGCCCGGAACTTCTTCCGGGTCTCGATGATCATGCCCTACGCCACCTCGGTGGCCGCGGCGACCCTGGTGTTCGCCCAGATCTTCGGGCGCGACGGCGGCTTCGCGAACTGGCTGCTGTCCATCGTCGGTGTCGAGGCGGTGGACTGGCGCAACGGCAACCTCACGGCGCAGATCGCCATCGCGATCATCGTCACCTGGCGCTGGACGGGGTACAACGCCCTCATCTACCTGGCCGGCATGCAGTCCATCTCCTACGACCTGTACGAGGCGGCCTCGCTGGACGGCGCCAGCCGCTGGCAGCAGTTCCGCCACGTCACCCTGCCCGGCCTGCGCCCGACCATCCTGTTCACCGTGGTGGTCTCCACCATCGGGGCCACCCAGCTGTTCGGTGAACCTCTCCTCTTCGGCGGCGGGACGCCCAACGGCGGCGCGGTCAACCAGTACCAGACCCTGGGCCTGCTCATGTACCAGCAGGGATGGCAGTACAACGCGCTGGGCCGGGCCGCCGCGGTGGCCTGGGTGACCTTCGCGCTCATCGTGGTGCTCGTCCTCATCAACACCGCACTCGTGCGGCTCCGGACCCGGCAGCGGGTCGACGAGGGAGGTGCGTGATGACGACCTTGACCCGCCCGTCGGCGATCCCCGGCACCCCGCTCGCCGCGCCCCGCCGGCGCCGGCGTCGTCGCCATGACGGCGCAGGCTGGCTGACCTACCTCATCCTCGGTGGCACCGCGCTGCTGTTCGTCGGGCCGTTCTACTACATGATCGTCTCGGCCAGCCGGCCGATGTCGGAGATGGTGCAGTACCCGCCACCCCTGACCCCCGGGCCGTACTTGTGGGAGAACATCCGGACCGCGCTGGACCAGCAGAACATCGGCCTGGCGATCACCAACTCGGTCATCGTCGCCGGCACCGTGACGGTCGCGACGCTGCTGTTCTGCACGCTGGCCGGGTTCGCCTTCGCCAAGCTGCGTTTCCGCGGCAAGAAGGGCCTGTTCACCATCACGATCGGCACCATGATGATCCCGCCCACCCTGGGCGTGGTGCCGCTGTACATGGTGATGGCCGAGCTCGACCTCGCCGGGCGCCTGCCCTCGGTGATCCTGCCGACGCTGGTGACCGCCTTCGGGGTGTTCTTCATGCGCCAGTACCTCACCCAGGCCCTGCCCAACGAGCTCCTCGAAGCCGCCCGGGTGGACGGGGCGACGTCGCTGCGCACCTTCTGGAGCGTGGTGCTTCCGGTCGCCCGGCCCGGCATGGCGGTGCTCGGCATGCTCACCTTCATGACCGCCTGGAACGACTTCTTCTGGCCGATCATCACGCTGAACTCATCCAACCCGACCGTCCAGGTCGCCTTGAACAACCTCGGCAGCGGCTACGTGCCCGACACCGCGATCATCATGGCCGGCACGCTGATCGGCACCCTGCCGGTCGTCGTGGTGTTCCTGCTGCTCGGGCGTCAGATCGTCAGCGGCATCATGGCCGGCGCCGTCAAGGGCTGACCACCTCGTCCCCAACCGGAAAGGAGCGGGGCACCCGCGTGCCCCGACCACATCATGACCACCCAGACCTCAACCCACGCCCTCGACGCCGCCCAGACCGCCGCCGAGCTGCACCTTCCCCCGGGGTTCCGCTGGGGATCGGCCACCGCCTCCTACCAGATCGAGGGCGCCGTCACCGCCGACGGCCGCACCCCCTCGATCTGGGACACCTACAGCCACACACCCGGCAAGGTGCAGAACGGAGACACCGGGGACGTGGCCGACGACCACTACCACCGCTTCCGCGAGGACGTGGCGATCATGAAGGAGCTGGGGCTGCAGACCTACCGCTTCTCCATCGCCTGGCCGCGGATCACCCCGCAGGTGACCGCCGAGTCCCTCGGCCCGGTCAACGAGGCCGGCCTGGACTTCTACTCCCGCCTGGTCGATGAGCTGCTGGCCGCCGGGATCGAGCCCGCTGCCACGCTCTACCACTGGGACCTGCCCCAGGCCCTGGAGGACGCCGGCGGCTGGCCGGCGCGGACCACCGCCGAACGCTTCGCCGAGTACGCCGCGGTCATCGCCGACCGGCTCGGGGACCGGATCGGCACCTTCATCACCCTCAATGAGCCGTGGTGCACCGCCTACCTGGG
>Ga0209487_1002229_pt1 | contig 15874 bp, 13 predicted proteins | sample Poulit2012_FD_187524 | JGI IMG/M metagenome (GOLD analysis project Ga0209487, IMG submission 187524) | Agricultural soil microbial communities from Georgia to study Nitrogen management - Poultry litter 2012 (SPAdes) (version 2) | ecosystem: Environmental > Terrestrial > Soil > Agricultural land... | reverse complement strand
CAAACTGCTGAGCGCGCTTCTTATCCTGCGCGCCCTTCCGGTGCATGATGTTCTTGAATTGGCTGTGACCTGCCATGGTCTCTATCGATCCTGTAAAGCAACTTGTTGCAACGGTCGGCGCAAACCGCCCGCCATCCCGGCCTGCTGCCCGAACCCGGGTATCCTTGCCGACCAACTCATGAAGATGGCGAAACTGCAGTGCTTTCTAGCAGCAGTGCCGGCGCCGCGGAAAGCGCTCGCGCAAGACAGCCCTCAGGCAGGAAGCTGCGCCTGCAGGCGACCGCCAAGCCGTAGTGGCTCCACCCGCAGTGCCAGGCCCGTTTTATCATCGGTCTCGACGAAGACCCCGCAAAGAGTGCCGGGTCCTTGGGCCACCGTCAGGCGTTCAGTCGGCAGCTTGCGCGTGAAGCGCTGAATCGGCGCCTGCTTGTCCATGCCGATGACGGAGTCGTAATCCCCACACATACCGGCATCGGTCTGATAAGCGGTACCGCCCGACAACACCTGCGCATCGGCGGTGGGAACATGCGTGTGAGTGCCGACGACGAGGCTGACCCGCCCGTCAAGGTAATGCCCCATGGCCATCTTCTCGCTCGTCGCCTCAGCATGGAAATCGACGATGATCGCGTCGACACTCGTGCCCAGACGATAGCGGGCCAGTTCCCGCTCGACCGCCTGGAAGGGATCGTCCAGCGGGTCCATGAAGAGGCGGCCCATGGCATTGATGACCAGCACCTTGCGGCTCCCTGCCGGGTAGAGGCCAAGGCCCCGTCCCGGTGTACCTGGCGGATAGTTGAGCGGTCGCAGGAGGCGTGGCTCGGAATCGATGAAGGCGAGGGCTTCCCGCTGGTCCCAGGAGTGGTTGCCGCCGGTGACGACATCCGCACCTGCCTCGAAAAGGTCATCGCAGATCTTGCGCGTGATACCGAAGCCCCGAGCGGCGTTCTCACCGTTCACCACGACGAAGTCCAACTGCAGGCGGCGACGCAGATCAGGCAGATGCTGCAGGACGACCTCACGTCCGGAACGGCCCACGAGGTCACCGCAGAAGAGCATGCGCATGGTCTTTTCCTATTCCGGGCGACAGATCCCCGCCTCGGTCGCGATCAGATCGACGCGCTGATCCAGTTCATCATGGGGCACTTCGGGCACTTCCTGCTTTGCAAAGGCAATCCCGACAGCGGTGATCGCCTTGCGGGCCCGCAAGGCAACGAGCGTACGATCATAGAAACCACCACCATAGCCCAGGCGATAGCCCCGGCGGTCGAAGGCGAGAAGCGGCACCAGCAGCAGGTCAGGTTCCACCTCCGGTGCCTCAGGCGGTGGTTCGCTGGTGCCAAAAACGCCCGTCACCAAGGGCTGGTCCGGCTTCCAGCTACGAAAGACAAGCGGCTGATTGTTTCCGATTACCACCGGCAAGCAGGTAGGATGTCCCTTGGCGCCCAGCATTTTCAAGGCTGGCAGTGGATCCAGTTCGTCGCGCATCGGCCAGTAGGCAGAGACGATGGCCCCGGGCCAGGTGGTGACTGCGTCCAGCACATTCTGGGCAAGCCGGTCCGGAGCGGCTGCATCGGCCGCCGCTGCGGCCTCTGCACGCCGTTCCTCCGCTTCGTGACGCATGGTCTGCTTGATCGCAGCCAGGTCCTGCTGCGCTTTTTTCACAGCCAAACTCCCGTCAGAAGCGTTTCAGGAAAAAATGCGCGCCATGGCAAAGGGGTGCCGCCTGAGCCGTCGACCGGGTTCATCCTCTGTGGCCTGTCATGGACAGGTGGGCGCCGTATACCGAGGCCACGACCCCGGCAGGGACAGCTCCCTAGAGGTGTGCATTGGCCCCAGGGATCGAAATGGCCTGACGCACTCCGCAGCAAGCCCCCGGCGAACCTTGATCCGCCGGCTTCAGACTTAAGCCTGGTCGAGCTGCGCTGCAAGGGCATCTACTCTTTCCGTGGCCGCCTGGAGCGTATCTATCGCCTCTGCGCCATCTTCTTTCCGGCTGCCCCTCTTTAGTTGCTCCAGCTCATTGGCCAGCAGGAGGGCGCCCAGCAGCAGCAGACGCGCCTCGCCGACCTGTCCAAGGCGTGTCGCCAGCCCGGCGACCCGCTGATCCAGATCCTCTCCCAGGCGGATGAGCTGTTCCTCCTGTCCGTCCGCACAGGCCACTTCATAAGAGCGGCCGTTGACGGCAAGGGTCACGCGGCCCATGTCCCGTTACTCCTCCAAGACATCTTCAAGACGGGCGACCGCAGCGTCGACGCGGCCAGCCAGCTGTCCGAGCAGCGCCTTGAGCTGCTCATTCTCCTGCTGCGTTTTCTGGAGCTCGCCCGCCATCTCGACGTTCTGGGCTGCCCGGCGCTCGACCAGAGCTTCAAGGCGGGACAGGGCATTGCCCAGCCTGTCTGCCGCTTCGGCCACACTTGGAGTGCCGTGAGGGGTGCCTTGGCCCTCGGCGCCCACCTCTGCCCCAAGTCCGTCTTCAAGAGCCTGCTCCGGCGTGGTCATAGAGGCTCAACTCCTCAAAGTTCAACAACTTCGCTTACCCCGCCAACAGCGGTAACGAAAGGGCAGAATAGTGAGCCGCCGGAGGAACGGTCAACCGACGGCCCGCCCCTGAAGAACTTGAAGCGGTTCTGGCAGGTAGAAGAAGTGGGCAGCCTGTTGACCCCTGCGGCCTGTCTCGGCATTGTGCCGCGCAGGCTGCGCAGGCCACCCCTGGCCCGGACAACTGCGCTCCGCTCTCTGCACGCAGGATTCAAGCGCCTGTCAGACTATGGTCTTATAAGATTGTGAGTGCCAAATGAACGCTTCGCCGGCGACGCCCGCGGCCGATACCCACGCCAGCCGCAAGGATCTCGCCAATGCGATCCGAGCTCTTTCCATGGACGCGGTGCAGAAGGCGAACTCCGGTCATCCGGGTATGCCGATGGGTATGGCCGACGTGGCCATGGTACTCTTCGATCGCTTCTTGAAGTTTGATCCCCAGCGTCCCCATTGGGCCGATCGTGACCGCTTCGTGCTGTCGGCCGGCCACGGCTCGATGCTGCTCTACTCTCTGCTCTACCTGACCGGCTATCCGGACATGCCCCTCGAGGAGTTGAAGAACTTCCGTCAACTGGGCAGCCGTACCGCCGGCCACCCGGAATACAGTCATGCGGCAGGGGTGGAAACGACCACCGGCCCGCTGGGCCAGGGTTTCGGCAACGCTGTCGGCATGGCCCTGGCGGAACGCATCCTCGCCGCCCGCTTCGGCAAGGAACTCGTCGATCACTACACCTATGTGATCGCCGGCGACGGTTGCCTCATGGAGGGCATCAGCCATGAGGCAGCGTCTCTCGCAGGGCACCTGAAGCTCGGCAAGCTGATCGTCTTCTTCGATGACAATGGCATTTCGATCGACGGCTCCACCAGTCTCTCCTGCTCCGACGATCATCTGCGCCGATTCGAGGCCTATGGCTGGCAGTGCTACCAGGTCGACGGCCATGACCCGGATGCCATCGAAGCCGCGATTGCCGCCGCGCGAGTGGACGACAGCAAGCCGGCGCTGATCGCCTGCCGCACGGTGATCGGCTTTGGCGCTCCCAACAAGCAGGGTACCGCTTCGACGCACGGCTCTCCCTTGGGTGAAAGCGAAATTGCTGGAGCGCGAGAGCAGCTGGGCTGGCCCCACGCCCCTTTCGAGATCCCCGAGAGCGTGCTGCAGGCCTGGCGCGACATCGGTCGGCGTGGAGCCGCCCAGGCGGACGCCTGGGAAGAGCGCCTGGCGCAGGCGCCCGAGGCGGAGCGGGCGGAGTTCGCGCGCCGGATGCAAGGTGATCTGCCGGCCGAGCTCGGGCAGGCGATCGTCGACTTCAAGCGCCGCGTATTGGCCCAGCAGCCAAAGATCGCGACTCGTCAGGCCTCCGGCGAGGTGATCGAGGCCCTGGCAGGTGTCCTGCCGGAACTGGTCGGAGGCTCCGCCGACCTCACGGGCTCCAACAACACCAAAGCCCAGGAACAGCGAGCGATCGCCGCAGAGGACTACGCCGGCAATTACATCTATTACGGGGTGCGCGAACACGGGATGGCGGCCGCCATGAACGGCCTCGCCCTTCACGGGGGCCTTATCCCCTATGGCGGCACGTTCCTCGTCTTCTCCGACTACAGCCGCCCCTCGATCCGCTTGTCCGCCCTGATGGGGCAGCGGGTCATCCATGTCATGACCCACGACTCGATCGGTCTGGGCGAAGACGGCCCGACCCATCAGCCTGTCGAACACCTCGCCGCTCTGCGGGCGATACCGAACCTCAAGGTCTTTCGGCCTGCAGATGCGATCGAGACCGCCGAATGCTGGCAGGTCGCATTGCAGTCGAAGGAGGGTCCCTCGGTGCTGGCCCTCACCCGCCAGGGTGTGCCGACGATCCGCCAGGAAGCCGGGGAAGACAACTGGTCGGCGTTGGGAGCCTACATCCTCTCACCGGCAGCGGGAGCACGCCAGGCCACCCTCTTCGCGACCGGTTCCGAAGTGCATCTCGCGGTGCAGGCACAGGAGCAACTGCAAAAGGACGGCGTTTCGGTGGCGGTGGTATCCATGCCCTGCTGGGAGCTCTTTCTGGAACAGCCGCCCCACTATCGCGACGAGGTCATGGGACCCGGAACCCTGCCGATTGCAATCGAGGCGGCCAGCCCATTCGGCTGGACTCGCTGGCTGGGGCCCGATGGTGTTTATATCGGTGTGGAGGGCTTTGGCGCCTCCGCACCTGCAGCACAGCTTTACGATCACTTTGGCATCACGGTCGACGCCATCGTGAATGCGGTTCGCAACGGCCTGTGAGGCCGGCGACCATCAGCTAGTGGAGGGAGAAGGCATGGCAGTTCGTGTTGCCATTAATGGCTTCGGTCGCATCGGGCGCCTGGTTCTGCGGGCGGCGATGGAGGCGAAGCGCGAGGACATCGAGTTCGTCGCAATTAATGATCTGGGCACGGCAGAAGCCAATGCTCACCTCTTGAAGTACGATTCCGTCCATGGTCGCTACCCCGGTCAGGTGGAAGCACGGGATGCAGCCTTGCTGGTCGACAGCAAGGAAATCAAGGTGCTTGCCGAGCGCGATCCGGCCAAGCTCCCCTGGGAAGATCTCGGCGCCGACATCGTGTTCGAGTGCACGGGCCTCTTTGCCAGCCGCGACAAGGCGGCAGCCCATCTGGAGGGCGGCGCCAAGAAGGTCCTCATCTCCGCACCGGCCGGCGATGCAGATCTGACGGTTGTCTACGGCGTGAATCATGACCAGTTGTCGCCCGCGCACACGGTCGTGTCCAATGCGTCCTGCACCACCAATTGCCTGGCGCCGGTCGCTGCGGTCCTGCACGAGGCTGTCGGCATCGAGCGGGGTTTCATGACCACGATCCATGCCTATACCGGCGATCAGCAGACGGTCGACACCCTGCACAAGGATCTTCACCGGGCACGCGCCGCAGCCCTCTCGCAGATCCCGACCTCGACCGGTGCTGCGCGCGCTGTCGGCCTGGTACTGCCGCAGCTGAAGGGACTGCTGGATGGCGTCGCGATCCGCGTGCCGACCCCCAATGTCAGCCTGGTCGATCTGACCTTCGACGCTGCCCGCGCGACCAGCAGCGAGGAAATCAATCAGGCGATCAAGGAAGCAGCTGCGGGGCCGATGAAGGGTATCCTCGAGACCAACGACGAGCCCCTGGTCTCGGTCGATTTCAATCACCATCCGGCGAGCTCGATCTTCGATCTCGGCGGCACCCAGGTGATCGACGGCAAGTTCGTGCGCGTCATGTCCTGGTACGACAACGAGTGGGGCTTCTCCCACCGCATGAGCGATACGGCGGTTGCCATGGCAAAGTTGCTGTAGGATCCCGCCGCTCCCGACAGAAGGCCGCCATCTCCCGGAGATGGCGGCCTTTTTCTTGCGCGTGCCACCATCTCCCCTCGCCGTCGGCGCGTGGCGCAGATCTCCTACCGCCCCTCCCGGCGCCAGGCCATCAGCAGGCCGCCCAGGACCAGCAGCAGGGCCAGTAGTCCCGGCAGGAGCATGACCCGCTCGATGCCGGTCACGAGGTAGGCGCCCCGGCCGACCACGCCCATCCAGCCCGGTCCATGTCGATCACGGCCTTCGGCAACCTTCCGCAGCTCCGGTACTCCGTGGGCGATTGCAGCCTTCGTCCCGCCGCTCTGGTGCAGCAGCGGCGCCAGCAGTTCGCCAGTGGCGCGCGGATCTTCGAATTCCCGCGGATTGGCAGGTCCGGCCGGCGCCAGAGCCACCCTGTCCCCGTCGCTCACCCGGTAAAGGCCAGCCTCCTCCGCCGGCATCCGGCCGAGGGCCACTCCCGGAACACTCGCGTCGAGCGACAGCTGATGGCTCTCACCAGAGGGCAGAGTTACCTCCACTTCGTCTGCAGGCTCCTCGAGGCTGCGACGCGTGACGAGCAGCTCGCCATCCTGAACGCGCGCGCGCAGATCCTCTTCCTCGAGATCCGGCTCCTTCATGAGCCAGTGGGAGGTACGCCGCAGCAGCTCCGCCTGGGGACCGCCGCCTTCGAAGCCGCGGCTCCAGAGCCAGATCTGATCGCTGTTGATCTGCGCGATACGGCCGTCGCCCACCCTTGCGAGGATCAGGAGCGGCAGCTCCTCCGCCCCGCTCATCACGATGTCGCCCGCACGTGTTTCGGTTTCGATCAGGCGAAACCAGCGGCCCCAATCGGCTTCCTCCAGGCCGTTGGAGGAAGCGACGAGCCCGGCGGTGACCGGATGCCTTTGACCAATGTCGGTCACCTGAGGCCTGAAACCCTGTTCCAGGATCCTTCCGGTCGGCTGTCCGGGCAGTATGCTGCGCAGAGGCGTGCGATGGATCGACATCGGAGTAGCCGTGGCCGGGCCAGCGGCCTCCAGCAAGGCGCCGCCCTCCTCGACATAGCGGGCGACGTTCTCGTAGTAGCTGGTGGGCAGAATACCGCGGCGGATATAGCGATCGAAGATGATGAGATCGAACTCGTGCAGCTTGAGCTCGAAGAGCTCCCGCGTCGGAAAGGCGATCAGAGCCAGTTCGCTGATCGGGGTGCCGTCCTGCTTTTCCGGCGGCCGCAGAATCGTGAAGTGCACCAGATCCACGGAGGGATCGGACTTCAGGATATCGCGCCAGGCTCTTTCTCCGAGGTGCGGCTCGCCGGACACCAGAAGCACCCGGAGACGGTCGCGCACACCATTCACGATCGCAGCGGCGCGATTGTTGATCAGGGTCAGCTCCTGCGGCGCCGCCTCCACTTCGAGCTCGACGGCGACCGGCCCCCGCCGCTGCAGCTCGAAGGAAAGACTGTGCTCCTCGCCGACTGCAACCCGGGTGTTCTCCACCTCCTGGCCGTCCAGAAACAGCCGGACCCGCGCCTGGCTGCTCTGTGGCCCAGGCAGATCATCGACGCGGAAGGCCAGCTCGACCGGCCGGCCGACCAGCCCGTAGCTGGGAGCGTTGACGAGGGTCAGGCGACGGTCGGCTTCCTGCTCCTCGCCGCTGCGCAGCAGATGGAGCGGTGCATCGACCGGCAGCCTCTCCACCTCTTCCGGAATGTCATGCAGCTGCCCGTCGCTGATGATAAAGATGGCGCCCACCTGCTCGCGGTTGACCTCTCCCAGCACCCGGCCGATCTCACGGAAGAGGTAGGTGCCGCCTTCGCCAGCCGTTTCGAGCCCGCTGGCTTCGACAACGCGCACGTCGGTCTCCGGCAGCGCGTCGAGCTTGCCTCTCAGGTCGCGGAGGGCCCGATCCGTTTGAGCTTCCCTGTTACCAATCTGCTGGCTGGGGCTGCGGTCGACCATCACCAGGGCAAGGTCCTCCAGGGCCTGGCGTTCCTCGCGCAGAAGCGCCGGATTGGCCAGGAGGATGAGCATCAGGGCGGAGAAGAGCAGCCGCAGCCAGGCGCCCCGCGCCCGGCGGAGAATGGCGAGAAGGCCGATGGCACCGGCGCCAACTGCAAGAGTGATGAGTGCCCAGGACGGGAGCAGCGGGGCCAGGGTGATGTCCAGTCCCACCATGGCTACTGCCCCAGCCTTTCGAGAATGAAGGGCACATGCACCTGGTCTGCCTTGTAGTTACCGGTCAGGGCATACATGACCAGGTTGATGCCGAAGCGAAAGGCGATCTCTCGCTGACGCTCGCCTCCCGGCACCACCGCCGCCAGCGGGCGTCCCCTCTCATCGACTGCCCAGGCCGACGCCCAATCGTTCGCTCCCAGGATCACCGTCGCGACCCCGTCGTGCCGCCGCTCGTCGGTTTCCTCGACCCAAAGACCGCCACCGCTATAGCGGCCGGGAAACTCCTGCAGCAAATAGAAGGCCTTGGTGAGAACGTGATCCGGCGGCACCGACTGCAGCGGCGGAATTCGCACCCCCTCCATGCTCCGCCGCAGCAACTCGCTGCCTCCCCCGGAGAAGCCGCGCAAGGCATCTGGCCGCAGGAGATCGACGACCAGGGTACCACCCTGCTCGAGGTAGCTGTTCAGCGCCGTGCGAGCCGCCTCGTCGAGCCGCGCCTGGCCTTGAAACACCGGCCAGTAGATCAAGGGAAAGAAGGCCAGCTCGTCCTGCCCCGGTCGCACACCGATGGGCTCTGCGGGCTCGATCGTCGTTCGCCGCATCAGCATCTGACTGAGGCCCCACAGACCGGCGCGGCTCATCTCGTCCTGCTCGCTGTTGCCGGTCACGAGATAGGCAAGGCGCGTCTCCTCCAGCACTCGCAGAGCGAAATCATCTCCCGAGCCGGCATATTCGCTGGCGACCGCCTGGCTGCTGGTAAGCTCGCCATCTGCCTGAGCCTGCGCCGAACCCGGCCAGGCCAGCACCATCGCCAGGACGGCAGCACCGACGGCCGCTCCTGCGCTCCTGGCCCGCTTTCGTTCCCGCCAGCTTGCAGTTCCGGGCAGGAGCCCCCGCAAGGCAAGTCCGAGCAGCTGGTCGGTCAGCGCCAGCAGGAAGGCGATCGTCAGCAGCCATGGCAAGAGGGACTGCTCCCGCTCCATGCGGTAGGGTGCCATGGTAACATTCGCCATGGTCTCCGGCAGCGGCTCCAGCGCCTCCACCGCCGACGAGAGGTTCAGAGCCCGGCGTGCCGCGGCCTCGCCGTAGAAGCCGGGAGGGTGCTCAGGTCCGATCAAGTCCGCGTCATCGGCCATGGACGGCAGGGGGCGAACTGCTGGCGGTGGGGGCACCAGACGTCCGAAGCCGTCGAGGAGGACCAGGGGCGGCAGCGCTTCCTCGCCTCCCACAGCCACCCCCTCGCTCAGGGCGACGAGCCGTTGGAGCATCTCGACGAAAAGGCCGGACAGCGCCAGATTCGACCATTCCGCATTGGCCGTGGTGTGCACCAGGACGCTCCATCCCTCGCCTGCTCTTTCTGCAGTCACGAGCGGAGTGCCATCCGCCAGGCGTGCCCAGGTTTTCTCGGCAAGATCGAGCGCAGGTTCAGCCAGTACCTGCTGGCGAACCACGACGTCATCAGGCACCTGCAATCCGCTCAGGGGTCCCTCTTCGGGAAAGGGTCCGAGCCCGGCTGGTGAATCCCAGGCGAGGGCACCGCCCAGGGTTCTGCCGCCGCTGCGCAGCTGAACCGGCAGCAGCCCATCGGCATCCGCTTCCAGCAGACGCGGTCCGGCAAAGCGGAGCAGCAACCCTCCCGCCTCCATCCACTCCCGCAGGGCAGTCTCCTCGGCGGAAGAGGCGAGCAGGTGGTCGGCCAGCACGATCACTGCCGGATCGCGCTCGATGAGGGCGTCCAGTTCGGCGCGATGGATCTCCGTAAAAGGCTCCAGAGCGCGGTCCAGGTAGTAAAGTTCGTCGAGAAGCGGCTGGGCGCCCTCTGCGGTACCGCTGTCCACCAGGCCGACAGCTCGGCGCCGCCAGCGCTCATCCAGCAGCAGGACCGCTCCCGCACCCCTTTCACGTTCGAGCCGCAGGCGCTCGATTCGGTTGCGCAGTTCCAGCGGCAGCGCCAGGGGCGCGGCCGCCTGCAGTTCTCCCGCCTCGAATGCGAGATCCAGGCTCCCGACCTCGTAGCCGTCAGAGTCGATGGCTCGAACCGTGACATTTTCAGCGTAGTCTGACGGCACGCGCAGAGCCCGCACCACGAGATTTGCCACCCCTCCTTCGGGCGGCAGCAGCAACACCGGATAGTCTTCCCTGTCGCCCCGCAGCATCGTGATCGGCCCCAGGCGGCGCAGGCGTTCGACAAAGGAAGCGGTTCCCTCGCTCTCCAGCCCATCGCTCAGCCAGAACACGCGGGCGGTCGCTCCCAGCCGCAGCCCTTCCAGGCGCTCGACCAGGGCCCCCCGCGCGACCGGCCAGGGCTTGGGCACGAGGCTTGCGAGCTGCTGCTGCACCTGCGCCGCCGGCAACGGGCGCAGTTCTTCGCGTTCGGCATCAGAGCGGTCGGCGGGTGCAGTGGTGATCAGCAGGACAGGGCGACCCAGGCGATCTGCCTGTTCGAGCAGGCTGGTCGCTGCCTCCATACGTGCATCCCAGTCCCGGGCCGAGGCCCAGCCGTCATCAACCACCAGGACCACGGGCCCGTGACCACCCCAGGGAGCTGCCGGATTCAGGATCGGGCGGGCGAGCGCCAAGATCAGGAAAGTCACAATCGTCAGTCGGAGCAGCAGCAACCACCAGGGCGTGCGAGCTGGCGTCTCCTCCGGCGGACGCAGACCGATGAGGAGACGAATCGCCGGGAAGACCTGTCGCTTGGGAGAGGGGGGCGTGACCCGCAGCAGGTACCAGAGCAAGGGCAGCGACAGCAGCGCCAGGAGAATCCACGGACTCGCAAAAGCGAGGAAGCCGAGATTCAGCATCAGCGCCGCCCTCCCGTGGAAGGCGCATCGGCAACGATCTGGTAGAGCTGGAGCAGCGCGCTTTCCGGCGAGCGATCGGTTCGGTGAAAGCTGTAGGACCAGGAAAGGCGTCGTGCGAGCTCCGCCAGCCCCAACTGCTGGCGCTCCAGGCGCTGCCGGTAGCTTCTGCGCACCGCCTCGCTGCGGCTGACCAGCCAAGGCTTCTCCGCTTCCAGACCCTCGAAGTTCAGGCGGCCGGAAAAGGGAAAGGAAAGCTCGGCTGGATCGAGTATCTGCACCAAATGCCCACCGATCCCCCGTGCCGCGTAGTAGCGCAGCCGCGCAGAGATATCATCGAGGGACGCGAGAAAATCACTGAAGAGGACCAGGCGGCCATGGCGGGGCAAAAGCTCCTCGGACGGCAGGTCCTCCGTCTCTGCCACCTCCCTCTGGAGGGTCAGCGCCATTCGCAGAAGGGCCTGCCTGCCGCTTCCGGGATTTAGCCCGCTCCCCAGAAAGGTGACCCTTTCTCCTCCCCGCAACAGCAGCGCTGCCAAGGCCAGTGCCAGCAATTCGGCCCGGCTGCGCTTGCTGTCACGCGCCTCTACCGATTGCCAGGACATGGAGCCAGAGGCGTCTCGCCAGAGCCACAGCGATTGGGCAGCCTCCCACTCGAGATCCCGGACAAAAACCCGATCGCTCTTGGCCGTCTGACGCCAATCGATGAGCTGGGGCCGGTCGCCGGGCTCATAGGGACGAAACTGCCAGAAGGTCTCCCCAAGCCCGATCCGCCGCCGCCCATGCACACCTTGCACGACTGTTGCGGCCACACGCTCCGCTGCTGCCAGCAGCGGCGGCAATCCGGCTGCCAGCGCCTCCGCGCGCTGCTGAAGCCGGGCCGAAGAACCGCTCGCCTGTCGGACAGGAACCATAGTCATCCCAGGTGGCTGTGGGTCAAAGGACTTTGATCAGCGGTAAGGCTCCATCAGGCGTTCAATGACCTCCTCCAGAAGTACACCGTCGGCACGCGCCGCGAAGTTCAGGGCCATGCGATGACGGAGAATCGGTGCCGCCATGGCGACGAGGTCATCGAGAGAGGGGGCGAGCCGTCCTTCCAGAAGCGCCCGTGCCCGTACCGCAAGCATCAAAGCCTGGCTCGCGCGCGGCCCCGGCCCCCAGGCCACATGCCCGCGTACCTCGGGCAGATCGCTCATCTCCGGCCGGCCGCGGCGCACCGTGCCGAGGATGGCATCGACCACGCTATCACCGACGGGCACTCTGCGGACCAGCCGCTGTGCGCGCAAGAGTTCTTGGGCGTCGAAAACCTGCTCCGCAACCTGCTCCGCTGCGCCGGTGGTCATCACCAGCATCTCGCGCTCGGCCTCATACTCCGGGTAGGTGACATCGATCTGCATCAGGAATCGATCCAGCTGCGCCTCGGGCAGCGGATAGGTGCCTTCCTGTTCGAGCGGATTCTGCGTAGCCAGCACATGGAAAGGTGCGGGCAGTTCACGCGCCTGCCCCGCGACCGTCACCCGCCGTTCCTGCATCGCCTGGAGCAGGGCCGACTGGGTACGCGGGCTGGCACGGTTTATCTCGTCAGCCATCAGGACCTGCGTGAAGATCGGACCCGGAATGAAGCGGAAGCTGCGCCGTCCATCCCCGCCCTCCTCCAGCACTTCGGAGCCAAGGATGTCTGCCGGCATCAGGTCCGGCGTACATTGCACCCGCCTTTCCTCGAGACCGAAAACCTTGCCCAGGGTCTCCGCCAGGCGGGTCTTTGCCAGCCCCGGCACCCCTACCAGAAGCGCATGGCCGCCGGCGAGGAGCGTGATCAGGGTTTGATCGATCACCTCCTCCTGCCCAAATATCATGACACCGATGGCGGAGCGGATCTTCTGCAGACGCCGACTGAGGCTCTCGATGTCGTCGGCGAGGCGCTCGGCTTCGGCTTGATGGGCTGCTGAAGTACTGCTTTCCACGGCCTGTCCCTATTGCTGGGGAAACTGTCAACTCAATGCGGAGGGATCGATGGCGGATCCAGTCCTTGCTCCAGCATCCAAGACTTTGCAGGCGAATACCAGCGCCCTGCCGGAAGTCCCGGAAGAGCTCCTGGGAGGCGGCGAACTCGACATGCGGATCGCCGCCGACGGCACCTGGTACTATCAGAACAGCCCGATCCGCCGGCACAGTCTCGTCAGGCTCTTTTCCACCGTATTGCGGCGAGAGGATGACGGTAGTTATTGGCTGGTCACACCGGTCGAGCGCGGCCGGGTGATAGTCGAGGATGTGCCCTTTCTGGCGGTAGAGATTCAGCACCAGGGCAAGGGTCGAGAGCAGCGGGTCCGCTTTCGCACGAACCTTGACGACTGGATCGACCTCGATCGGCAGCATCCGTTGAGAGTTGAAGAACGAGCCGACAACGGCGAGCCGCGTCCCTATATAGTGGTGAGGAACGGCCTGGAAGCACGGCTCACGCGGTCCGTCTTCTACCATTTGATCGAACTGGCCGAAACAGAAGACCGGGGAAAGGAGGAACAGATCGGAATATGGAGCAACGGGAGCTTCTTCGCGCTGGGCAAGACGTGAACCCCAAAATTCTTGCGACTGCATTGCAGGCACGGCCGCCGCGTATCGCCTCAATCCAGCAGCAGTCGGGCCTGCGCGGTGACCACGACCTCAATCCGGACCTCTATTGTGCCGGCGAAGGCGCCCGGGAGGCGGCAGTGCTCGTCCCGCTGGTGGCCCGTCCTTGCGGCATACAGGTTCTGCTTACCCGCCGCAGCCAGCACCTGTCGAGCCACCCGGGGCAGATCGCTTTTCCGGGAGGCTGTCGCGAACCGGGAGATCAGGGTCCGCTTGCCACGGCCCTGCGGGAGACCGAGGAAGAAATCGGCCTTTCCCCGCGCAGCATCGAGCCTCTGGGACAGCTCGACCTCTATGTGACCGGCACCGGCTTCGCCGTGACCCCGATCGTCGGCTGGGTCGAAGAAGACTTCCCCCTGGAGGCGCTGGCGTTGGATCGGCGCGAGGTGGAGGAGGCCTTCGAAGTGCCCCTGCCCTTCTTTCTCGACCCTCTCAACCGCCAGCGTCACAGGCGTCGCTACCGGGGCCAGGAGCGGCACTACTACGTCTATCCCTATCGCGATTACTACATCTGGGGCGCGACGGCCGGCATGCTGAACAACCTGGCTGAAGTTCTAGCCCGAGAATGCTGAGACAGCTTCTAACGGTCGTTCTGCCCCTCGCAGCACCCTTTCTGGCCTGGTGGCTCTACCTGCTGTTTGCGCGCCATCGAACGCGGCGCGCGGCGGAAGCCGATCCGCCCGGCTGGACCCAGGCGCCCTGGCTGGCGATCGTTCTGGCCAGCCTCCTGCTGTTGGTGGTCTCCTTGTTCTGGTTCCACGGCAGCCGCGGCGGTGAAGCCTGGCGCGACTATAGCGCCCCTTCCCTCGAGGACGGCCAGATCGTCCCGTCACGGATCGGTGAACCAACCCGCGAGTGACTCACGGGTGAAGCTGCGCCGGCCCTTAAAACTCCGCGTCTCGCGCAACGCTAGCTTTCACACGACACCTTGCGGTGCCCTCTCGAGGGCCTGGGCCAGCTTTTGCACCTGCCGATCCATCACCTCCTCCGGAACGGCTGAAAAGCCGAGAAGAATCGCGTTGGTGCCGCCGAGGGGCGGATCTTGATAGTAGTAGGCAGACAGCGGCGACACCAGAAGACCTGCGGCCGCCGCGGCCTTGCTGGCCGCATGATCCGAGAGTCCCTCGATCTTCAGGCGCCCCAGGAGATGCAGGCCAGCCTCGCTGCCGGAAAGATCGAGCAGGCCGCTGAGGTGGCGTTTTGCTGCCTCAAGCAGTGCATCCTGCCGTGCCTGATAGAGCGCGCGCATCCGGCGCAGATGCGCCGCGAAGTGACCTTCCTGAATGAAGGCGGCCAATGCTGGTTGCAGGGCCAGTGCCGGATAGTCCTCCAGCACCGCCCGTGCCCGCGTGACCGGCTCCACCAGGGAAGGGGGCACCACCAGATACCCCAGCCTGATCGAGGGAAAGAGAACCTTCGAGAGACTGCCGACATAGACTACCCGGCCCGCCCCCTCATCGAGAGACTGGAGAGGTGCCAGAGGGCGGCCCGCATAGCGGTACTCGCTGTCGTAATCATCCTCCACGACCCAAGCCTCGGTCGCCTGCGCCCAAGCCAGCAGTTCCAGGCGGCGCGCCAGCGACATCGGCAAGCCGAGGGGGTACTGGCGCGCTGGGGTCACCGCGGCCATGCGTGCCTGCGGCGCCTTTCGCACTCCTTCACTTACATCAATGCCTTCGGCATCCACGGACAGCGGCACGATCTCGGCACCGGCCGCCAGCAGGGGACCGCGAAGCCCCGCATAGCCGGGATCCTCGATCCAGACTTCATCTCCTGGGTCCAGAAGCAGACGAGCGACCAGATCGAGAGCCTGCTGTGCGCCCGAGGTGACAAAAATCTGCTCCGGTTCCACCGGCAGGGCCCGCACGGCGCGCAGATAGGCGGCGATCGCCTCCCGCAGCGGCCGAAAGCCCCCCGGTTCCCCCGGCCGCAGCAGTTCGCGTGGCGGCACCCGCCAGAAGCGGCCGACAAGCCGACCCCAAACCGGGAAAGGAAAGAATGCCGTCTCGGGCATGCCGGGCACGAAGGCGCGCGGGGCGTCGGCACGCCGCGCCGGCAGGCCAGGAGGATCGAGCTGCGCCAGCCGCTGCCCCCTCCTGCCGAGGCCCGGTCCGGCCGCTTCCTCTGCAGGTCGCTGGGTGGCGATCGGCCGCGCAGAAAGCAACTCGTCCGGGAGTACCCGTGAAACATAGGTCCCCGATCCGACATGTCCTTCCAGATAGCCTTCGGCCAACAGCTGCTCGAAGGCGCCGACCACGGTGTTACGCGAACAGCGCAGCTCTGCCGCCAGGACGCGGCTGGACGGCAAGCGAGCTCCCGGCGGCAAACGACCCTCCAACACTGCCAGGCGAACCTGATCATAGACCTGGCGATAGAGCGGCGGCGCATTGGCGTCGCGCTCGAGCGTCAGCGTGAAAAGGGA
>Ga0209487_1002227_pt1 | contig 15884 bp, 12 predicted proteins | sample Poulit2012_FD_187524 | JGI IMG/M metagenome (GOLD analysis project Ga0209487, IMG submission 187524) | Agricultural soil microbial communities from Georgia to study Nitrogen management - Poultry litter 2012 (SPAdes) (version 2) | ecosystem: Environmental > Terrestrial > Soil > Agricultural land... | reverse complement strand
TACCCTGCGATACATCGGCACGCACCCGATGGCCGGCCGGGAACGCTCCGGCCCGGTTGCCGCCCGCGGTGAGCTATTCACCGCCGCCCCGTGGGTGTTGTGCATCCACTCCGAGACGCCCCGTCATGTCATCCATGTGGCATCAGACGTAGCTCGCTTACTTGGCGCCACGATTTACCACATGAGCCCAGAAGAACACGACGCTGCGGTGGCACAAATCAGCCACGTGCCCCAGATTGCCGCGTCACTGTTGGCCTCGCGGCTCCAGGGTACCTCCGCACAAGCACTTCAACTGGCTGGCAACGGGCTGCGCGATACCACCCGTATTGCGGCCTCAGACCCAAGTTTATGGGTGCAGATCCTGACAGCAAACGCTGAACAGATTCTGCCTGAGCTCCACGGTATGAAAGCTGACCTGGATCGGCTGATCAACACGCTAAGCAATCCCACCGCCTCGGGTGCCCGACTCGACGTAGCGCAACTGATGGATGAAGGAAATCGCGGTCAGGCACGCATCCCTGGGAAACACGGCGGGCCCGCCCAAGGCTTTGCCGTGGTCACGGTCTTAGTTGACGATACCCCGGGGGCTATCGTTTCTGCCCTACAAGCGGTAGCCGATGCAGGGGTGAACGTGGAAGACTTGCGAATGGAACACTCCTCCGGATATCAGGTCGGTATGCTGGAGATTTCCGTGGTCCCCGGTCACAAAAAGCACCTGGTCGATTCCCTGACCGATCTTGGATGGAAGGTACTGTAAATGTCAGCACAATCTCGGCTCGTCATCGCCATCGATGGTCCGTCCGGAACCGGCAAATCTACGGTCGCCCGCTGGGTCGCCCAAGACTTAGGTCTCAGCTATCTGGACACCGGTGCAAATTACCGTGCCGCCACCCTGTGGTGTATGAAAAACGGGCTCGACCTTGACCACCCGGAGCGCGTGGAAACCCAGCAAATCACCGAACTCATCACTACGATGCCGCTGGCACAAGACCTGAATCCGAATAACGTTTCTTTAGCGTTGGATGGCCAAGACATTACCGACGCCATTCGAACTGACGAAGTCACCGCCCGGGTCTCTGTCCTGTCCACGCGTGCGGAAGTACGCGAACACCTCGTGCAGCTTCAGCGTCAAGCAATCGAAGCTCGACCACGCATCGTCGTCGAAGGCCGGGACATCACCACGGTGGTCGCCCCCGATGCTGATGCACGGATTTTACTCACCGCCTCCCCAGAAGTTCGGATGGCACGACGAGGCCAACAGCTTCGAGAAACACACCAGGATCCCTCAAATGTGGAATCTGACGTGCTGGAACGCGATGCTAAAGATTCCACCCTGGTCGATTTTATGACGCCGGCTGACGGAGTAGCGGAAATTGATTCAACCGATCTTTCCCTCGAAGATACCGTCACCGTCGTCCTGGCAGAAATCCAGCGTCAACTCAATGCCAGCGGCTCTTAAGAAAGCGTTATGACAGAAGAAGAATACATCCCCACAGGTGCCGATACGGTCGATGAAGACCTGGCACACATGACCGAAGAAGAACATCAGGCTCGTGCCGAAGCGTATCTTGCTGGCCTACAGCAATACGAGTTGGCTGAAGAAGACAGAGAGGTCCTCGCGTATGCCGAGGACGACGATGTGCCTGAGACCCGGGATTTCATCCCGCCAGTGGTTGCAGTGGTGGGTCGCCCCAACGTCGGGAAATCTACCCTGGTGAACCGGATCATCGGTCGACGCCAGGCGGTCGTCGAAGACGTTCCCGGGGTGACCCGAGATCGGGTGTTCTATGAGGCAGAGTGGAATGGCAAGCCGTTTACCGTCGCAGACACCGGTGGCTGGGAATACGGAGTCAAGGGCTTGGCCGCAAAGGTTGCTGACCAAGCAGAACGTGCAGTCGAAGTGTCCGATGCGGTCCTGTTTGTCGTCGATGCTACCGTTGGGATTACCGCGACCGACGAAGCTATCGTCACCATGTTGAGGAAATCCAAGAAACCCATTCTGTTGGTAGCCAATAAGGTCGATGGTCAGTCCCAGGAAGCCGACGCGGCACTTCTTTGGGGACTTGGATTCGGCCAGCCCTATCCCGTCTCGGGTCTGCACGGTCGAGGCACAGCAGACCTGCTTGATGTCTTGATCGACACGTTGCCTGAAGAGGCTGCCCACAGCGACGTGTTCTCGGCTCACGGACCCCGCCGTGTGGCCCTGGTGGGCCGACCCAATGTGGGAAAATCATCGTTGCTCAATAAGCTGGCGGGAAGCGCACGCGCGGTCGTCGACGAAACTGCGGGGACCACCCGTGATCCGGTCGATGAATTGGTAGAACTTGATGGAAAAATATGGGAATTCGTCGATACCGCAGGGATCCGACGACGCCAGCACATGGCCTCCGGTTCAGACTACTATGCCTCACTGCGAACCAGAGCTGCGCTCGAACGAGCCGAAGTTGCCGTCGTTCTACTGGAAGCCTCCCACCCGTTGAGCGAACAAGATGTACGCATTATCCAGACCGTCCTAGACGCTGGGCGCGCATTAGTGCTGGCGTTTAACAAATGGGACTTAATGGATGACGATCGTCGTCACGATCTCGAGCGGGAGATTGATTTAGATCTTCAGCACGTCTCGTGGGCGCCACGCATTAACATTTCCGCTAAGACCGGTTGGCACAAAAACCGTTTAGTGCCGGCTTTAGAAACGGCTCTGGAATCTTGGGAAACACGCATCCCGACTGGAAAGCTCAACTCGTTCATCGGTGAACTGGTCGCCGCCCATCCGCACCCCGTACGAGGCGGTAAACAGCCGCGAATCTTATTCGCCACCCAGGCCTCTACCCGGCCACCTAAATTCATCCTCTTTACTACCGGATTCCTCGATCCGGGTTACCGCCGCTTTATCATCAACCGGCTTCGTCAATACTTTGGTTTCGAAGGCAGCCCCATCGAAATCACAATGCGAGTACGCGAACGACGACGTCGCTGAGATAAAATCTACGCTGTGATGCCGCCTGCTAGAACGTGAATAGCGCTTTGGTCTGTGGCATCACTGTTTTGCCACCAAGATCCTGCAGTTCCATGACTACCCCGACGTCAGCGATCTCAGCACCAACCAGCTCGATGAGATCTGCCCCGGCTTTCAGAGTGCCACCCGTGGCTAAGATGTCGTCGATGAGCAGGACCCGCATGCCCGGTTCAAGTTCGGGAGAAACCTCGAGAGCATCGGAACCGTATTCTTTCTCATATGAGATACGGTGCGCCGGTTTTGGTAGTTTGCCATGTTTACGGATGGGGATCATACCGGTGCCCGCAATGGCTGCCACAGCGCCGGCAAAGATAAAACCGCGTGCCTCCACGCCGGCAACGACGTCAAAGCCTGTGCTTGCTTGCGCGAGGAGACCGTGAGCAACCGCCCCCATCGCCCGACCATCGGCTAACAGGGGAGTGATATCCCGAAACAGCACTCCCGGTTCCGGATAATCTTCGATGGTTCGGATCAGTGAACGTGCATACGCAATATTGTCGGTCTCCGAGGGGGTGATAGTCATATGTAATAGCTTAGAGCTTCACAGATCGTATTACGACGTTCATCGACACACACGGATTCGGCGTTTTATTATTCATGGTGTAGAGTATCCGAGGATACTGGCGCTGACCACCAGCGCTAGAACGGGCTGTGGCGCAGCTTGGTAGCGCACATCTCTGGGGGAGATGGGGTCGCAGGTTCAAATCCTGTCAGCCCGACGAATACATCCTTGGTTGCGTAACGAAAACCAAGGATGTTTTTTATTCTCGCCAGCACTGTAGACTTCGTTCCGCTCTGCAATGTTGACGAAGAGTTTTTACTCTGAGCATACATTGCGCGAAAAGCCAAGACGGCAGGCTGGTACAGGGCTTTATATGTGGTGTCAACGAATGAATTGGCAGCACCAATCGGCTAAACTAAGTGAGCCAGGGTGACTCAAGAACACGAGTCGCCAGCAATAAGTTGTACAACAAGGAGCGCTCAAGCATGACAAAAGATAACCCCGTTCCTGGTAACTCAGAGGACGAATCTGAGTTGGAGCCAACGACAGTTGGGTTGCCCAAGCTTGAACCGCTTCAGGAACTACCGCTGAAAGCGGAAGAACGTTCAGCGCTTGATGCCCTACCCGTCGGTTCAGCCCTGCTTGTAGCACACGAGGGTCCCAACCGCGGAGCACGATTCTTGCTTGACCAGGATCGAGTTACCGTGGGGCGGCACCCGGATGCAGATATCTTCCTAGACGACGTCACCGTATCTCGTCACCATGCGGTATTCGAAAGAGAAGGCAATGACTTCCGTGTCGTGGACACCGGCTCGCTCAATGGTACGTATATCAACCATGATCGCGTAGATTCACTCATACTGCGGACCGGTATGGAACTTCAGATTGGTAAATTCCGGCTGTCCTACTATGCAGGGGTGCAGCAGCCCGAAAAGTAATGCCATGATAAGTTCATCAGTCGCCGGTTAAATACCGGTGACTATTTGTATCTAGTCCTCCGTCTTGAAAAGGTCTGAGTGAATTGTCTGCTTCCCCAAAACCTCGATCGGTTTCCTCGGTATCTTCAAACCGAGGTCGTGCCCTCATGAGTATTGGTGAAGTACTGGAGCATATCAACACGGAGTTCCCTGAGGTTCGAGCCTCCAAAATCCGCTTTCTAGAAGAACGCGGATTAATGACACCAGCGAGGACGGCGGCAGGATACCGTAAATATACTCAAGCTGACCTCGACCGCCTCCGCTTTATCTTGGCTCTGCAGCGAGATCAGTTCCTTCCGTTAAAAGTCATCAAGGATTATCTTGATGCCATCGATGCAGGAAAACGACCCGAGTCATTGCCCGGGGGCCTGCGTCTGGAACCCAGATCAGTGTCGCAACAACTCGCTCAGGAACTTAGCGGCCACATTCGGCCCCTGTCCCGGGCGGAACTTCAGGGAATTTCCGGTGCCTCGGATGAGCTGATGAAAACTTTAGAGTCGTATCGTTTGATTTGGCCGGATGAAACCGGACGGTATAACGATCACAGTCTCAAGGTGGCTCGCGCGGCGGTCACCTTGTCTGAATTTGGATTCGAGCCTCGCCATCTACGTGCTTTTCGTATTGCAGCGGACCGAGAACTCGGAATGGTTGAACAAGCAACTTCAGGTTTAGCGCGAAATAACGGGGGCATTTCGAAAGAACGCGCGATGGAAGCCGCCCGCGAGATCACTCAGGCCTGTTTGAGCTTGCATGCTGGAGTTGTCAGTGCTGAAATTACTGATATGAACGACTAGCCTAACTGTCGTTACGTGCCACTCAGAAAAGGAGCTTCGCCATGGCCGATATCGTACTGAAGGTCCTTGAAATCCGTATTGTACTTCCCGGCAATCAGCCGATCTTGCTGTTACTACACCAGCAATCACAACGCCTACTTCGGCTGTGGATCGGTCCGTCAGAAGGCACTGCTATCGGCCTGGCACAGCAGGGGATAGAGACGCCACGTCCTACAACCCATCAATTGTTGGTCAAAGCGCTCCAGGTAGCCGGAGATGCTTTGGAAGCGGTTCGTATCTCCAAAGTCGATGACGAGGTCTTCTACGCTGAGCTTGTCCTTGCCTCAGGTAAGACTGTCGATTCGCGCGCCTCAGATGCTGTAGCTGCTGCGTTGTTTGCCGAGGTGCCTGTTTATACGACCGAGGACGTCTTAGAAGTGGCAGGGATAGACCTCACGGAAGGGGATATTGCTGCTGAGCTCAATATTGAGCAGCCAGAGATTCAGCCGGAAATTACTGAAGAAAGCGTCGACCAATTTCGGGAGTTCCTCAAAGATCTCACTCCCGAGGACTTTTTAACCGCGGAAGAATCTTCACAAGACTCCCCAGAGACACGTGATGATGACGACCAGGATGAGAACGGTAATTCTGAAGAAGAAGAAAAATAATTCCGACACGGTCTGAGTTTTTCTCCATGGTCTTTGACCAGAGTCGATTCACAGAATAGCGTTGGGCACTATACGTTCCATTGCACGATGTGAGACCATTATGAAGTAACCGAAACAGATTATGGTTACACATGATGTGCTTGCGTAAAACTTCCCCGCATGGAACAGATCGGCAGGAGGAAAACCCAGGTGTCTCACATAGGTGATTCAGGGCAGAGCCAGGCTCTAGACGCTGGCAATCAAGGTGTGTTGTTTAATGACGACGCACCATGGCTAGACAACGATCGAGGCTACCGCGGCCCGACTGCTTCAAAGGCAGCAGGTATCACCTACCGTCAACTGGATTACTGGGCGCGCACCGGACTAGTTGTTCCATCCCTGAGGGGAGCCGAAGGGTCTGGCACACAGCGCCTCTATTCGTTCCGTGACGTGTTGGTTTTAAAAGTTGTAAAGCGACTCTTAGATACCGGCGTATCACTGCAGCAAATTCGAAGCGCCGTAGAGCATCTCCGTGAGCGAGGCGTAGAAGACTTGGCACAGATTACCCTGATGTCTGATGGTGCCTCCGTTTATGAATGCACCTCAGCTGATGAGGTCATCGATCTTGTGCAAGGTGGTCAAGGCGTCTACGGCATTGCAGTAGGCCGTGTATGGCGCGAGGTCGAGGGGACCTTGGCCGAGCTTCCCGCTGAACGCCTCATAGACGGTCACACAGAAGGCAACTTCCCAGAAGATGAACTCGCCGTTCGGCGTCAGGCGCGTCGAAAAACCGCTTCGTAGTTGTCGTATGAACAGTTAAAATTCAAATGAAAAACCCCGCTATGTATACATAGCGGGGTTTTTCATCTTCTTGAGGCCGACACAGCCGGTCGAGGTTAGCTCCGTCGAGCCCGTCGTGGCGGCACTACCGGCTCGTAGAGCCCTTTGAGTAATTCATCGAACGTCTTAGCCGCTGTCGCTGCGGTATCACCCGGCCAAGCATGTACCGGCCACGCAGCGCCTTGAATTTGTTGCCAGTTCGATGTTTCAGGGATTTGAGCTTCTAGCATCCGATTGCCAAACATGCGGCGCATCTCAGCTAGACGGTACTTATGTTCGGTCGATGCCGCTCTGACCCGATTTACCACGACTGCGGTATTTTTCAGCTTTGGTGCATACTCGCGCTGAAAGAGATCTAGCGCCCGAAAAGTGCGTTCTGTGCCGGCGACGGAAAATAGGCTCGGTTCGGCTACTAATAAAACATCGGTAGAGGCTGCCCAGGCCATGCGAGTCACCCCATTCAGGGCCGGTGGGCAGTCGATCAGCACAAGCTCGTATGCCTCAAGGCTCTCCAGCAGTGTCGCAAGGCGGTTGATCTCCTTGCGTCGGGTCGTAACTTTTTCAAACAAAGAGGTCTTCGCTGAACCGCGAATCACGTGAAGAGTTCCGGCCTGTTCCCCGTCTTGCTCGGTCTCCATCCAGCCAGAAGGCACAGCGTGTTCGGCGACGCGATACTGCTTCGGTTTCCGCAACATCGTGCCGATATCGGTGCTGGGAGCATCGTGTTTAATGCCTAACCCGGTAGTTGTATCAGCATGCGGATCCAAATCGATGACCAAAGTCGAAATGCCCGCAGCCCATGCTGCAGATGCCAAACCCAGGGTGATAGAAGTTTTGCCAACGCCGCCCTTGAGGCTGGAAATAGAAATAACCTGCACTACGATTGCACCTAATTTATGGGATAGAAGATTGGTCGATAACACATTCTAACAAGCACAGGCCGAACTTCTGGGACTAGTCCATTCGAGTACATAATTTTTGCAATGAGCCACAACGTGGGTAGTATCACATATGCTCAATGTATACATCACGGGTATCGTTGAACTTACCTGAGCGCCTGTCACTTTCTGTGACAGCACAAACACCATGGAGGTACCTTGGCTGAAAAGCAAGAGAACTCGGCCCGACACAGCGGCGGCAATCCTATGTTTAATAAAGTATTGGTAGCCAACCGCGGCGAGATCGCTGTCCGTGCATTCCGCGCGTGCCACGAACTCGATGCCAAGACTGTTGCCGTCTTCCCCTACGAAGATCGCAATTCGATTCACCGTCAAAAAGCTGATGAGGCCTATCAGATTGGCGAAGAAGGCCATCCTGTACGAGCATACCTTGATGTCGACAGCATCATTAGGGTCGCGCTGGAATCTGGCGCGGACGCTATTTACCCGGGCTATGGTTTCTTAGCCGAAAACGCCGAGTTAGCGCGGAAGGCCACAGAAAATGGATTGACATTTGTCGGACCACCGGCGGAAGTCCTTGAAGAGACCGGTAACAAAGTTGCCTCCTTGCGCGCTGCGGAACGAGCAGGCGTACCGATCTTGAAGTCTACTGAACCCTCAGCCGATGCCGACGAGCTGATCCAACAGGCCAACGATATTGGTTTCCCACTGTTTGTAAAGGCAGTGGCTGGCGGTGGTGGCCGTGGCATGCGTCGTGTTGAAACAGCCAAAGAGCTACCTGATGCCCTCAAATCAGCCATGCACGAGGCAGAAACAGCGTTCGGTGACCCTACAGCGTTCCTCGAACAGGCAGTCCTGCGGCCGCGCCATATCGAGGTCCAAGTTCTTGCTGACCACTACGGCAACGTCGTACATCTGTTCGAACGTGACTGCTCCATGCAGCGTCGGCACCAAAAAGTTATTGAAATTGCCCCTGCTCCGAATATCGACGATGAGCTGCGACAGCGGCTTTATGACGATGCGGTGAAATTTGCTAAAGCCATGGACTATCGCAACGCCGGTACCGTGGAATTCTTAGTTGATACCGAAGGCGAACGAGCCGGTCAGCACGTCTTCATTGAAATGAACCCACGCATTCAAGTTGAGCACACGATCACCGAGGAAATCACCGACGTCGATCTGGTTGCTGCTCAATTACGTATTGCAGCTGGTGCCTCCCTGGAGGACCTCGATATCCGGCAGGAAGACCTGGAGATCCGGGGTTCAGCCATTCAGTGCCGTATCACCACTGAGGATCCAGCCAACGATTTCCGACCGGACACCGGAAAAATCACGGCTTATCGTTCCGCCGGTGGCTCTGGAATTCGGCTCGACGGCGGTACCATCTACACCGGTGCAGAAATTTCCCCGCACTTCGACTCGATGCTGGTCAAAATGTCTGCCCGTGGACGCGACTTCCAAACTGCGCAACGACGTGCACGACGGGCACTTGCTGAATTCCGGGTCCGTGGCGTTGCCACCAACATTCCCTTCCTCATGAACGTCTTTGATAATCAGCACTTCATCGACGGGGATGTCGCAACCGATTTTATCGATAAGAACCCTTATCTCACCCAGGTTAATCGTTCCAAAGACCGCGGTTCACGCGCGCTGGCCTATCTCGCCGATGTGACGGTAAACCGCCCGTACGGGCCACGCATCGAAGGCATGGACCCGCGCAAGAAGCTGCCACACTTCCCGGGCGATAAATCGGATGAACCTGATCGCAGCCCATTCGACGGTCCATCACAGGTTGCCCCTCCGCCTGGCTGGCGCGACATCTTGCTGGAACAAGGGCCCGAAGGGTTTGCGCGTGCGCTGCGAGATCATGAAGGCCTTGCCGTCACTGATACCACGTTCCGTGATGCCCACCAGTCCTTGTTAGCGACTCGCATCCGTACGCGGGACATGTTGGCTGCAGCCCCAGCAGTATCGCACCTACTACCACAACTGTTTTCCGCAGAGGTTTGGGGTGGTGCAACTTATGATGTCGCCCTGCGCTTCCTCTCAGAAGACCCCTGGGATCGCTTAGCACGTCTTCGTGAGGAAATGCCAAATATTCCACTGCAGATGTTGCTTCGCGGCCGAAACACTGTGGGATACACGCCCTACCCACAACGTGTTACCGAGGCCTTCGTTGAAGAGGCCGCTCAAACCGGTGTCGATATCTTCCGCATATTCGACGCCCTCAATGACGTCAACCAAATCATTCCCGCGATTACTGCGGTGCGAGACAACACGGAATCCGTCGCTGAGGCGGCCCTGTGCTACACGGGCAACCTGCTTGATCCCAACGAGAAGTTATACACCCTGGATTACTACCTCAATCTGGCGGAAGAAATGGTTCAGGCAGGCGCTCACATCCTGGCCATCAAGGATATGGCGGGTCTATTGCGCCCAGCTGCCGCAAACAAGCTGGTCGGTGCGTTACGAGAGAACTTCGACCTCCCAGTACACTTGCACACCCACGATACGTCCGGTGGTCAACTTGCCACACTCATGGCGGCCTCGGCAGCAGGCGTGGATGCTGTAGATACAGCGAGCGCAGCCCTGGCAGGAACTACCTCTCAGGTTTCCATGTCAGCTCTGGTAGCAGCCACCGATAACACCGAACGTGAAACCGGACTCGACCTGGAACACGTGGCCGGACTCGAACCATACTGGGAGGCCGTACGTGAAATTTATGCACCGTTTGAATCCGGGTTACCGGCACCAACTGGTCGCGTGTACGCCCACGAAATCCCTGGCGGCCAGCTATCGAATCTTCGCCAACAAGCGATCGCCTTGGGCCTGGGGGAGCGCTTCGAATCCATCGAGAACATGTATGCAGCAGCGAACGATATCCTCGGTGACATTGTGAAAGTCACGCCCTCGTCCAAGGTCGTGGGCGATCTAGCGTTAGCACTCGTGTCCGCGGATGCCGACCCAGCTGATTTTGAAGCAAATCCACGAAACTACGACATCCCGGACTCAGTCATCGCATTCTTATCGGGTCAGCTTGGTGATCCTCCAGGAGGCTGGCCAGAACCGTTCCGGACGAAGGCGCTAGAAGGTCGTCAAGCCACCGGAATTGAGCTTGAAGACATCTGTGAAGAAGATGCAGCGAAATTGGCCGAACCTGGTGAGACTCGCCGGCGGACTCTCAACCGGTTGTTGTTCCCTGGCCCGACCGCAGAATATGAGGAACACGTTCGGTTGTATGGCGACACCTCCGTCCTACATACCCGGGATTTCCTGTATGGCATGGTAGAAGGTCAAGAACATGTCATCTCGTTGGGCAAAGGTGTGCGCTTACTCACCACCTTGCAAGCCGTCTCTGAAGCCGACGACAAGGGGATGCGCACCGTCATGGTGACACTCAACGGCCAACAACGCCAGGTTGAGGTCCGCGACCGTTCGGTGGAATCCAATGTTCACGAAGCTGAAAAGGCAGACGCCTCCAAGCAGGGCCATGTACCGGCTCCATTCTCTGGCACCGTCACAGTGTCTGTCGAAGAGGGGGAAAAGGTTGAAGTCGGCGATACTGTTGCCACCATTGAAGCCATGAAGATGGAAGCAAGTATCACCGCTCCGGTGGCCGGCACCATCTCACGAGTCGTGTTACAAAACCCGACCCCGGTAGAAGGCAATGACCTCATCGTGGTGATAGACCCGGCATAACGTCGGATTAACCAGGAAGCCGAGACCGGATTCGGAACCATTACACTGATGGCATGAACATCGAACACTACGATCTTGCCATTATCGGTTCCGGATCCGGTAATTCCGTTATCACCCCCTACTGGGATAATAAAAAAGTCGCTATCATCGATTCCGGTATCTTTGGCGGGACCTGCCTCAACGTTGGGTGCATCCCAACCAAAATGTTTGCCTATCCGGCTCAGCTGGCCTCCAATTCAGCAGATGCTGCACGGCTCGGAGTGGAGCTAAATTTCACTTCCGCAGACTGGCCAGGTATTCGGGACCGAATCTTCTCGCGCATCGACGCGATTTCTGAAGGCGGCAAAGTTTACCGTGATAAAGAGCTGGACCACACCACACTTATCACTGAAGAAGTACAGTTCTCAGGTCCTAAGCAACTCACGACCTCTACTGGAAGAATAGTGGAGGCCGACCAGATTGTGATCGCCGCCGGCTCACGTCCGAGCCTACCTGACGTGCCGGGTCTGGACCTGCCGGGGGTTCATACCTCTGACACCATCATGCGCATCGATAGGTTGCCTAAACGCATCATTATCGTCGGCGGAAAGTATATTGGCTCTGAATTTGCGGCCATCTTTTCGGGACTTGGCTCAGAAGTCATCCATATCAACCGCTCAGGGCAACTCCTGTCGAATCACGACAACACCATCTCTGACGAATTTACACGTATCGCCAAAGAACAGTGGCAGGTCGCGCTCAACCGGACCCTCCATTCGATTGATCAGGAGCATGGCAGACTCCGGGTGAATCTCAGTGCAACGGGGCATGAGACCAATGAGGTCGTGGATTATTTTACTGGCGATGTTGTGCTGCTCGCTACAGGCCGCGTACCAAATACGGACCGCTTGAACTTACCGGCGGCGGGTATTGATACGGATGCTGGATTCATTGCTCGCGATGAGTACTTGCGAGTCTTATCCGATGGCGAACCACTCGAGGGGGTCTGGGCGCTTGGAGATATTGCGAATCCGCAGATGCTCAAGCACGTCGCAAATCATGAACAGCGGCTGGTTTCTCACAACATGGAAAACCCGCACGCCATGAAACCTGACACGCTGGCTCCAGTGCCGGCGGGAGTTTTTACTCGGCCGCAAATCGCAAGTGCCGGGATGACCGAGGAAGAAGCAAAAAGCCAATATGGTGAAGATGCCATCACCGTAAAAATCCAAGACTACGGCGATACTGCGTATGGGTGGGCTATGGAAGACTCTGACGGTTTCGTCAAACTTATTGGCGAAAAAGCCACCGGTCATATTCTTGGCGCGCACATTCTGGGTTCTGAAGCCACAAACCTTATCCAGCCCGTTTTGACCGCCATGTCGATGAAGATCCCAGCTCACCACATGGCACGGGGGCAGTATTGGATTCACCCTGCGATGGCGGAAGTCGTAGAAAACGCACTGCTTGGCTTAGAAGTACCAGATTCAGGCTGCATTTAGACGCCCATCCCACGCTAGAACGCTCCGAACCAGGTAAGCGGACCGGAGCGTTCTAGGGTGAGTTAACTGCGGAGCGTTACTTACTTGCCGGCTGATATATATCGTCGATGAGTTCCGAGTAGTCTCGTAGGATCGTTTCACGCCGAATCTTCATCGAAGGTGTCATATGTCCGCCCTCGATTGTAAAGTCACGGTCTGCAATGCGGAATTCCCGAATCGATTCGGCACGTGATACTGAGTCATTTGCTTTATCAATCAGCCCTTGGACATGCTGCAACACAGCAGGATGGGTCGCCATCTCGGTCATGCTCATATTGGGGTCAAGATGTCGCTGTTTCAGCCATGCCGGCGCGGTCTCTTCGTCCAAGGTCACGATCGCGGCCACAAATTTCTGGTTGTCGCCGATCACCATGACTTGGGAAATAAGCCCATCGGCACGAATCTGGTCTTCGAGCTGAGCTGGGGCGACATTCTTGCCACTGGCGGTGACAAGAATTTCTTTCTTTCGCCCGGTGATCGTCAGATACCCATCGTCATCCAGATAGCCAATATCTCCGGTGTAGAGCCAACCATCGACAAGCTCTTCGGCGGTTTTGTCCGGCAGATTGTGATACCCCTTGAAGACACATACCCCGGTGGCAAGAATTTCACCATCATCAGCTATGCGAATGCCACAGCCCGGAGCTGGGAGACCAACTGTCCCGACGCGAGTCTTGCCGGGCCGGTTAACCGTGACGGGTGCCGTGGTTTCTGTTAGGCCGTATCCTTCTTTGATATTGACGCCAACACCCCGGAAAAAGTGGCTGAGATAAGCACCTAAAGGCCCACCCCCTGAGATCGCATCCTTGACATGGCCACCCATAGCTGCCCGAATTTTTGAATATAGCAACTTGTCGAAAACCCAGTGCTTGAGTCGCAAGCCCATGCCTATATGGCCGGCTTCTTTGGCCTTGGAGTATTCGACAGCGGTCTCGGCGCCGCGTTCGAAAATATTGCCTTTGCCACCTTCCTGCGCACTCAGCAACGCAGAATTGTACACTTTTTCGAAGACTCGTGGCACGGCAAGCAAGAAATCAGGTTGGAAAGACTTTAAGTCCGCCACCAGATCTTTAACATTAGGCGTGTGGCCGACCTTCGAACCTGAAGCTAGGGTCTGGAACGAGATGAAACGCGCAAAAATATGAGCTAAGGGAATGAACAGGATCGTTTTACTCTGTCGCGTGAGCACCTCACGCATTTCGGAATGCAACACGTTTAACGACAGGTTGACTAGATTGCCGTGGGTGATCATGCATCCCTTTGGAGGGCCCGTGGTCCCAGAGGTATAGACGATCGTCGCGACATCGTCCAGATTTGCTTGGCTACGTCGTCGTTCCATTTCTTCTTCGTCCGGGCCTCGTTGGGCTAAGCTGCGTAAATCATCAAGCCCGTTTTCCATGATCCACATGCCATGAAGTTCGGGGAGGGCTTCGCGTTGAATCGCGGTCTCAACCGTCTGGGCGTGTTCAGGTTTTTCGACGATAACTGCTTTGACCGCGGCGTCTTGGACGATCCACGCGATTTGCGAGGCGGAGGAAGTTTCATAGATGGGCACCGTGACGGCACCGGCATACATGATCGCAAGGTCAATTAAGGTCCACTCATAACGCGTCGGACTCATAATCGCCACGGAATCTCCAGGTTTGATCCCCACTGCGGCAAGTGCACGAGCTATAGTTTTGACGTCGTCTCTGAACTCTTGGGTTGATACGTCGGTCCATTGCCCGGGCTGTAGCTGTCGAGCAAAGAGTGGATGATTAGGGTCGTGCTTGAACTGATTTTCAACTAGATCTGTTGCGTTTTGATCGTGCGGTGCTTCTGCAACCGGTGGAATGATGATCTCTTTCAAAGTGGCTCCTTTGTCAGCGGAGTGATGCGATGTAAATCACATTCTACTGGCAGGTAGCCTAAATAACGAGACGCTTTGTAACCGGCACGCCCGGTATTAAAGCTTGGCTCCGCCGCCGTAGTTCTCGTCGTCGAAAGGATCGCGATGTGCCCATGATTTCGGCAACAGGAAGAACAAGCTTACTGCTCCGCCTAGGAGCCCTACCAGAGTAACCGTAGCCAGCCACCATGGAAGTGGCCAGCGCAGCACAGCCGCGAGGATCCATACCGCAAGGGCACCTATAACTCCGAACCACGACAACACTGCGCGGGGACTGCGACTTGCTATCGGCTGTGGTTCCGGGGGTTGAAAATCTTCAACGATCTCATCGGCGACCTGATAATCGCGTGGGCCAGCCGGGGAGTCTTCAGGTGACTCCTCCTGGTGTGATGTAGGAGGTTCTTGAACAGGTTGAGCGTGGGCTTGTTCCGGGGTGCCGCCCAATCGACGTACAAGGTCTTCCCATTGTTTGTCCTCATTGGGCTCAAGAGGTTTCATGACGGTCTCCGGACAATTCGAGCAGTTGGTCAATACTATGGCGATAGATGAGAGGAGCATCGTAATCTAAGGTCGCAACGTGAAAACTATCTTCCAACACAACGGTCGTCAACAGCTCTGGAGCCAGACTCCGACGCAAAATTCTGGCCGATGACTTCGGTACGATTTGATCACGCGGCGACCAATAATGCACAACTGGTGACTCGATTTTATCCAATCGCCGTCTCGTGGTCGCGAACAGGCGAGCAAGCTGATGGACCGCCGCTACGGGCGTTCGCTCGTAAGCCTCTTCCGTGACACCGGGCTTATTGATGTCACCGGCAAGCGGCCCAACGGTGGGGATTATTTGGTCAATGAGTGGGGCGAAAAACACCCCCAGCTGATCCTTGGGTTTGAAGCTCAAAGCAGGATTGACCACCAACGTGGCATCGACCGGTCGATGCCTTGCTGCGTCAAGGGCCAGCGTGCCACCCATTGATAATCCAGCCACAGCGATTTTATCGAAACCCTCCGTGAATATGGCATCTAACGTTCGTTGTACCCCTCGACGCCATTGTTCTGCCGTAGTCTGAGCCAAATCGGCAATACGGGTCCCGTGGCCGGCAAGCAGAGGTACCCGCACGGT
>Ga0209487_1002226_pt1 | contig 15887 bp, 11 predicted proteins | sample Poulit2012_FD_187524 | JGI IMG/M metagenome (GOLD analysis project Ga0209487, IMG submission 187524) | Agricultural soil microbial communities from Georgia to study Nitrogen management - Poultry litter 2012 (SPAdes) (version 2) | ecosystem: Environmental > Terrestrial > Soil > Agricultural land... | reverse complement strand
TGCAATCGCGTCACTTCGTATCCTAAGTAAGAACACATTCTGCGGATTTGTCGGTTCATCCCTTCGGTGAGAATGATGCGAAATTGATAAGTGTTCATTTGTCGGACTTGACATCGTTTTGTTATTTTCCCCAGGATCGGAACACCTCTTGCCATTCGTTTTAGAAATCGTGGGGTGATGGGGCGATCGACGGTGACGATGTATTCTTTTTCATTGTGATTGTCAGCCCGGAGGATTTTATTGACGATATCGCCATCATTGGTGAGAAATATCAATCCTTCAGAGTCTTTATCCAATCGACCGATATGAAATAACCGTTGTGGGTGATTGACAAAATCAACGATATTGTCGGGTTCTTTCGGATCGGTGGTTGATACGATACCGACCGGTTTGTGAAGGGCTATATAAATAGGTCGTGGCTTGGGAGCCAATTTTTTTCCATCCAGTAATACCAGATCACCTTTATTAACCCGATTTCCTGTTTTTGCGATTTTCCCATTCAATAGAACTCTTCCGGCTGCAATAATTTTATCGGCCTCTCTTCTTGAACAGATTCCGGTGGAGCTGATATATTTATTCAGACTGATCGACTTCCTTTCTTGATTTTCCAAACCTTTGTCTTTTGACCTTAAAAGTACAAAATCCTGAAGATTCGAAGCATATGGAGAATCCAAGCAGAGTCACTCTGGTCTTTGACATAAAATTAACGTTTGTAAAAACTACCGGTTGATTTTTCAAACACCTCATAAGATGTAAAATCTCTCAAAGGGTGGATCTGACTATCATGCAAACGAATAAAAGAAATTGATTTTTACTGAAATAGGAATTTAATTTCTCGGAAAGGTAGTGAAGCGAAATCTATATCCAGAGCATTGTTGTTGAGCTTTTTTTGTATTCGAATGTGTTTCTTACCTTTGCACCTCTTTAATGCCATGTGACTTTTGAATGATTCATCAGGTGCAGTGGTGTCAATCTCAAAATTACAGTAGATAGATGAAGGTTTTGGTAATCGGTGCCGGTAATATGGGCCTTACTTATGCTATGTCTATGGCGAAGTCAAATCTCTTGAAAAAAGGAGATCTTTTGGTCATGGATGCCGCTCCTGAAAAGGTGGAAGAACTGAAAAAGCAGGATGATTTTGTGGTGTATGATGATGTCGGGGCGTGTATTGAAATGGCCGATATGATTTTGATCGCTGTGAAGCCATACCATAGCGCGGATTTATTTTCGACCATCCGTCATCAGGTGCGCGAAGATCAGATATTTGTTTCGCTGATGGCAGGAGTGAAGATAAAAACCATTCAAGAGGCGCTTGGTGCTAAAAAGGTGGTTCGGACCATGCCCAATCTTCCTGCTTTGGTTCAGAAGGGGATGACTTCTTTTACCTGTACAGAAAGTGTGTCAGATGAGGAAAGGAAAAAAGTGAGAGCTTTGCTGAGCACGACCGGTCAGGCATTTTATGTGAAAGATGAAAAGAGTATCGATGCCACGACGGGGATTTCCGGAAGCGGGCCTGCTTATGTGTTTTATTTTATGCAGTCGATGATGGAAGCAGCCCATGATCTTGGATTTGATCAGGAGGAGGCAAAAACCTTGGTACAGTCTACTTTTGAAGGAGCACTTGAGCTTTTCCGTCTCAATGATTTGTCCCCTGCAGAATGGATGGATAAAGTGGCTTCCAAAGGAGGAACGACCGAAGCGGCTCTTGGTACCTTGGAGCGAAATAAAGTAAAAAACCGAATTAAGAAGGCGGCGATCGCTGCTTTTGATCGGGCAGAGGAGATCGGTCGGAATTGAAGCAAGATAATTTTCTATAAATTTAAATTTTTATCTGAATGTATTCGAAAAGAATCGTCATCAAGGTGGGAACCAATGTAATGACGAATCGTGATAATAGGATTGTGAGACCGGTATTGAAGAGTCTTGTACGGCAAATCGCTGCATTGTACGAAGAAAATGTGATGAGCATTTTAGTTTCATCCGGATCGGTGATTGCAGGAAAAGAGGTTTTGGGAGAGAGCAAACTGGAGAGCAAGACCATTCGGCGTCAGGTGTTTTCATCGATCGGACAACCTCGGATGATGAGACTCTATTACAATATTTTCCGGGATTATGGAATGAAGTGCGGGCAGGTGCTCGCCACCAAGCGGGATTTCAATCCGGGTGTGCATCGGGAGAATATGATCAATTGCTACGAAGGACTGATGGCAGAAGGAGTGGTACCCATCGCCAATGAAGATGATGCGGTTTCTGTAACCAAATCCATGTTTTCAGATAATGATGAGTTGGCGAGTCTGGTCGCGGAATTGATTCATGCAGATATGCTGATTATTTTGACTGATATCGATGGTTTGTACACCGGACATCCGGAGGCAGAAGGAACCACGGTCATCAAAGATGTCAAGATCCATCATGATGTGGAGAAGTATGTGCAAGAAAATGAAAAAGGAGAAGCAGAAGGCCGTGGGGGAATGGGATCAAAACTGAAAATAGCAAAGGAATCTGCTGCAAAAAATATTCCTACTTTCATAGCCAATGGAAACCGGGAGAATGCCATTATCGATATTGTCAACGGCAAAAATGTCGGTACCCGAATATCGATGTAAGTGGGAGGAGATGTCGGTTGCTGAAAGTTGACTATTAGCTGTTGGTTTTTAGTTTCAGCCAAATGACCAATGGTCATATTTATCCACTCATCATAAGCTATTTTTCTATTAACTGCTCATAATAACAACATCAGAAAGTAACATCCATGTACCATTTTGCAGGAAATACTGTCATACCGGATTAACAAAACCGAGGAGTGGGGCTAAAGCCCAAACTTTTTTCAGCATTCTTTTTCCCGGGTTGAAACCCGGGGCAATAAAACCCGGAGCAATAAAACCCGGGGCAAACATTTATCCACCATCCACTACTCCAATCACCGCGTCCCCTTTGGTGACTGGCTAACGAAGGGTTCATAGGGATAAACATCGGGAACCACTACAGTCCCTGTGGTCAACTTGATGGGTATGGGACCAATCCCCGGGAAAGTAAGCTCCACAAAATAGGCAGTCCATCCCTCTTCTGGTTCATCAATTGAAATGGTGTATTCTCCGTTTTCCTCCAGTGCGATCTCAGTAGATTCGTACGCTTTTCCGATCTCCTGCAATTGAAAATTTCGTGCAGTCGGATTGGTTGCTTTCCAGAGATGAATAGCGGAAGGAGGGAAGTTTTCGTCTGTTTTTATGTAGGTGACTCCATCTTCTACGCGCCAGTCAAAGTCGGGTCTTTCCTGATCAGCCAGGATCATTTGATAAAAAGAAATCAATGTTTCATGGACGTCACTGTCACGCATGCTGTGATCCGTATTGGGCACATATCGCAAATGTTTCTCTCCTTTTAGATCATCCCAGTAAAACTGCCATGAGTCGGGCAGAAAAAATTGATCTCCGGCTGCATTAAGGATCAACTTTGGGATTTGTAAGTGATCGAGAAAAGTATAAGGTTCGGTCATGGCTGCCATACTTTTAAATTCTTTTGAATCAATCCAATCCATGATTCCTTCATGATTGTAGTCATAGATGGCATCTGCCCACCGGCCATAAGCCTGCCAGTGGTGCATGAATGAAGGAACCATATTGAGAAGATCGATGACGATGGGAGCGATCGCCACTACCCGCTGATCGACTGCACCTGTGGTCCATGCGGTCCAACCTCTTTTTGATCCTCCTGTTACCAAAAATTTGTCTACAGTGGTCGGATGATCTTCTTTGAGTGTGATGTCCGTGATCACGTCCATTGCTCTGACGACCGCTTTGGTCATGGGAAGGCGCGCCATCCATTCTGCGTTTTCATCTCCGCCACCGGCTTCCATGAATTTTCTCCAACCAAATGCGATCAATTCATCCTCTTTTCTTGGTCCATAATCATCATCCAGAAAAACGGTGGGTTGATTGGGGATGTTATGGATTTCTGCTGCCACTGTATTGGTGTGTTTTGCGATCTGCAAGATCCGATCCGTCGCTTCTGTTGGCATTTCTTTATTGCGATTTCCGCTTCCTATATAAACCAGTCCTGTTTCAGGTATTTCGCCATCGGGCACTACCATCGTCACCCAATGCCACCAGACAGGATCGGTTACTTCTTCACGTGTCAACCATTCCTGAGACACCATGCGGATCACATAAAGGGTGTATCCATCCTTTTTTTCTTTGTGTGAAATCTCATATTCAAATGCGTCATCCGGGGTAAATACATAGTCCGCAAGAGGATTGGACGTCTTGCGATGGTCCTGTTGGGGTTTGGATCCTTCTGATCGTGAAGAAACGGACTGGCTTTGCTGACAAGAAAAAGTCACGCCCAATAGGAGGACCAGAAAAATAAGGGTAAGAGGTATGGAAGGGAGAAGTTTATCCATTCTTTGATGTTATTTTTTGTTTTGAAATGACTGATTTATTGAACCAGAGTCAAATTTAGTAAAATGATTGGGTATTTCTGTTATTGTGAGGTTAAGTATTCATGTTTGAGTCGAATTTCGTGTACTATGTGAGGTTTTAAAAGTTTTGGTGAATGATGCAGGTAAGATCAAGCAAAGAGGATTTCTCCGGGTGAAAATTTATTTACTCTCGATTTTCTGAAGAACATTGCGCAACGCTTGATATACCATAGGTGCTGTCTCCGGACCCAATGAGTTGACTTCCCCATATGTACTGCTTTTGTCGTGGTACAACCAGGGTTCCTTGGCATCCCATTCACTTTTGGGAATGATATAGCCGATTTCATCATTGGACAATCCGATGTAGTAGTGATATTTTGCGGGCATGAATTCCTGCAATGGAGGTATCTCGACGGGATCTATGGGAAAATCCTGGCCGGGAGGTGCTTCGATCCCTCCATAAATTATTTCTGGATAAATCTCCCCTGGAATACTGAGAAATGCTGCAGGTCCAATCCGGAGTGCCGCTACTTCTGAAGTGGTTTTGAACCAACCGGTCATTCCTCTTTTCAAAAGACCGATGGAGGAAGCAATCCTGAAAATATTGTTTTTTACAGGCAGAGTAATTGTTTTTGACTCCAGACCAATGGCTGGCATTTTCAGAAGAGAATCTCCTTCTGCAAGTGAAGCGACTGCCCATATTGCTACTTGTTCTCCGATGGCTCTTGCTTTTTCGAAAGATGGTTCGGAATAAGACTCATTGCGTAGAGAATCGAATATGGTAAGAGAGGGATGAGGAGCCATCAGACCACCGATCACACCAGTGAAAAATACGGATGTTCCTCCCAGTCCCTGGAATAAAGTGTCTTGTCCTTCGATAATTCCTTTTTCGAGTGTTTCTCTGACATAATGAGGGTAATCCGAACTGATCAGGAGGTTTTTACTCCATAAGGTTTCCGGATGGTTGGACCAGTTGATCACGGTCCCCAGCGTCGTGTCTTGTTCGGCATCCAGCACTTGCATGATCTGGATTCCGGTCGCTTTGACGATTGGTTTTCTCGTATCTTTGATGAGGATAGAATCTCGGCCGCTCAGATCCTGACCAAAGACAAACTTCGCAGGACGCAGAGCTTCACAAGCATCCTGAATAGAGTGAATGACCTGTTTCTTTAGCCATTTCATGTGGACAGGATCCACGCCGGATTGGAATATTCCGGGACCCCATATTCCGATAAGATCATTGCTTTCATGGGTATGGGTAGATGAAATCAAAACATAATCAATCCCCAGTTCTGCAGGGATAGCTTTTCGGATGTCGATTACATCGGGATACATAAATCCGATAGCATCCAGAGAAACCAGAGCTATCCGAGATGTACCATCATCCAGCACGATGGCTCTTGACCATACATCATCATGGACGCCATTCGCGGGACGATTATTGTGAAAACCAGCAATCCAGACGGCGTCAAATCGTCCATTTCCATTATGATCATTGTATGTTTCTTCTTTATCATACCGCGCATTTCCATTGTCATCATTCCAGGTGTCCGTGATGGTAGGAGTGATCACTCTTTTACCGAATCCGACAGAAAAATTCTGTGCAGTTTGTCCTGTCTGTACAGATAGATCCATCGTATAGCCCGGATGTGGATTTCTGTTGTTGTAAATCGCAAAAATGAGCAGACAGCTGATTATAACCGTGATCGCGATGAGAAACCATTTCAATAGATTCTTCATTTGGGGCGTATAATATTTTATGATAAAAACTATCTATTCGACTATTCAGGTTCAAATCCAAGAAGTACCTGGAACTTTCCAAATTCGGTGAATTTTGCACCTGTTGCTTGCAAGTTTGGTTTGTCCCAACCGATACCATAATCGAATCCGATCAGACCAAACATGGGAAGGAAAACCCGTAATCCCAATCCGGTCGATCGTTTTATGTCAAATGGATTATATTCATCAAAGGAATTGAATGCATTTCCACCGTCCAGGAAACCGAGAACATATATCGTAGAACTGGGATTGAGCGAGAATGGGTATCGCAGTTCGACTGAAAATTTATTGTAAATACTTGAACCACCAGCTGATCCTCCTGTGCCCACAGCGGGGAAATCCTGAATCTCGTATCCACGCATATTGATTTGTTCCTGTCCTGTGATCTGGAATTGATTGGAAAGTGGCTCCGCTCCAAATAAGAATCGCTCAAAAGGCGAATCTCCGATTTCCTCATTATAATATCCCAGGAAACCAAATTTCGCACTGGCTTTGACTACAAATTTTCCAAAAACCTGCTTATACCATTCTGCCTTGATTTTCCACTTATGGTATTCTACCCACTTATATTTTTCCTGAATGGACAGGTTTGCATACGATTTGTCATTGAGCAAACTATAAGGTGGTGTCAGTTGTAATGACAGACTAAAAGTAGAACCCTCGGTAGGGAAAATCGGTTCATATATTGTGCTTCGGGCCAAGGTGGATTCCAGGTAAATGTTGTTGAACAAACCCTCATTGACCATTTGGCCATTGGGTAATGAGAAAATACCAACGTATCCGGAATTATTAATTCTCTGATAATTCAGGGAATTATTGATCACAAAATTGTTGTCCGGCCATTTTAAGGGAGAACCAAGTCCGGCCGTCAACTGACTCATCCGAACCGCCTTTGAAATATCTTGCCAACTGGTGAATTTATTCGTATAAGCTGCCAATGTCAGGGAGTTGGGGGATTTATTTCCTAACCAGGGCTCCGTAAAGGAAAAATTGAATGATTGATAGAAATTTCCATTCGATTGGGCGCGCAGACTGAGGCGCTGACCATCTCCGGTAGGGAGAGGATGCCACGATTCTCTATTGAATATATTTCGCAGAGAGAAATTATTGAAAGTAAGTCCCAAGGTACCGATCAGTCCTCCGCTACTGTAAAAGCTTTCCGGTTGATACCCCGCTGAAAGTTCGAGTTGATCGGAAGACTGTTCTTCTACCTTATATTCGATATCAACCGTACCTCGATGTTCGTTCACCGGCGTGTTGATGTCAAATTTTTCCTGATCGAAGTAACCGAGTGCGAGTACTTTACGTTGGGAGCGGATGATATCAGACCGGCTGAATTTTTGTCCGGGACGGGTGGTGAGTTCACGTCGGATTACATTTTCGTGTGTCCGGTCATTACCTTCCACGACGACACGATCGATGGTTGCCTGAGGTCCCTCGTAGATCCGAACTTCGATATCGACCGAATCCTGGACGACAGCAACTTCTATCGGCTGCGCAGAAAAAAACAGGTAACCATCATCCATATAAAGCGCAGAGACATCGTTCCCATCTAAAGAAAAACTTAATCTTTTTTCCAGTTCATCGAGATTGTAAATGTCACCTTTTTTCATTCCCAGAACCTGCTTCAACTGATCTTCCGAATAAAGTGTATTTCCTTTCCAGGTGATATTTCTCAGATAGTACTGGTCCCCTTCTTCCAGATTGATCTGGAGCATGATGCGGCCATCGTCATTTCGCCAGATACTGTCACTGAGGATCCGAGCATCTCTGAATCCCAGAGATTGGTAGTATTCGATGATCTTGTCTTTGTCATCTTCATATTTGTCCTGGATGAGTTTTGATGAAGAGAAAAGCTTTCTTTTCCGGTGTGTATCATCCATTTGCTTCCGGAGTTTTCGGTCTTTGACCTGCGTGTTTCCAGTAAAGATGATATCGTGGATCTTTACTCTTTTTTTCTGGTCTACTTTTATGCGCAGCTGAACTCCATTTTTGATCTTTTCCTCCGGCACTTCTTCGATCTCCACTGTGGCATCTAAAAATCCTTTTTTAGTATAAAATTTCCTGACGGCAGTTTTTGCATTGCTCAGTGAACTGGCTGTTACGATAGAGCCTTTTACCAGATAAGGTTCGACAGCTTCTTCCAGGTCTTTTTTATGAGAGTTTTTATTACCTTCAAAGAAGAAACGGGTCAGCCGGGGTCTTTCTTCTACATGAATATCGATGAAGACTACATTGTCAATTCTTTGTCTTTCTATAATCCGGATATCGGAAAAGAGATTTAATTCCCACAGATTATTGAATGCTTCCTGGATATCATCCGGCATGGTGAATCGATCTCCTGTTTTGAGTCCGGTGACTACTTTCAAAGCTTGTGGATCCGTGTGTGTAGCACCGATGATATTTACTTCCCCTACTTCGAGTATCTCCTGCTCTTCCAGCTGTTGTGAATAGCTATATAGACTAAAGACTATAAAAATGCTGACATGCAAAAAGCTCAGGAAAGTTTTTAGACTCAGATTCAGTATCCTCATAGATTATATCAACCTTTTCTTCCGGAAAAACGTATCACCAGCACCACTCTCTTGAAATAAACCACGGATTAACAATTTATTAAACAACTTGTTCACTCGTTTTTCCAAATCTTCGCTCTCTGTTTTGAAATTCGTGTATTGCTTCGTAAAAATCCTCTTTTCTAAATTCCGGCCACATTTTGGACGAAAAATAAAATTCGGTATACGCACATTGCCAGAGTAGAAAGTTACTAAGTCTCATTTCGCCGCTTGTGCGGATTAGTAATTCCGGGTCTGGCATAAAACGGGTCGCAAGGTAATGAGAAATAGTGGATTCGGAGATATCTTCCGGGTTTATTTTGCCTTCTGCGACTTCTTTGCCGATAATTTTCATGGTTTCAGTGATTTCCCAGCGGCTGCTATAATTTAAGGCCAGGGTTAAAACCATGTGGTTGTTGTTTTTTGTTTTATCCAGTCCCACCTGAAGTGCTTTGTAGGTACGGCCTGGAAGTTTGTCCAGTTCTCCGATCGCTCTCAAACGGATATTGTTTTTGTTGAGGGTCTCCATTTCCCGATGGATGGTTTCTACCAAAAGACTCATCAAAGCAGAAACCTCGCGCATGGGACGGGACCAGTTTTCAGTGGAAAATGCATACAAAGTCAAAAACTGAACACCCAGCTCAGCTGCTGCTTCTGTGACATCCCTTACCGATTGTACACCATTTTTATGACCGAAGATGCGTGGTTTTCCATATTGTTTTGCCCATCGTCCATTCCCATCCATGATGATGGCAATGTGCTGGGGCAATTTGCCCCTGTCTATCTGATGATATAAACTTTCTCCTTCCATGTTCGGCTGTTATGCACAAAATTAATAAAGAATTTTGTACCGTATCCCATTCAATGATCTAAATTGCTATTTTCTTTTAAAACGGAAGAAGTTTGAAAAGAAGTATTTTTTATGTTTGTCTGTCGTTCAATTGAAAACGAACTTATTTCATGGTAACTGGATCGAATGTACCGAATTTGTTGAGAATCGCATTATTTGTTCTTTTATTGTGGAATTATGGCTGTGATTCTTATTCCTGCGGATCGGGACCTCAGGAGCTGATAGTCAATATGGAGGAGCTGATCTTGGACATTGAGACTAAAGATTATTCACCGAAATCTTCCCGTTGGGAAAAATATGATGACCGATTTCGCTATTATTATGAGGATTGTTTTGATCTGTGGGAGTCGGAGATGAGAAGGAAAGACAAACGGAAATTTGGAATGTTGGCCAGTCGCTATATCGCAATCCGATATGGTCGGTCCTTTTTTAAAAACCTGTTTCGTGGGGATGATGCGTTGGAAGAGGATGAGGTGCCGGATTATATACAGCGCATGAAAAGTATTTTAGAAATGGAGTTTTAATGAAGTCAGGCTGGAGGAATTTTAATTGTTCGAGAGCTGCATACATATATCCCTGAATGAAGCTGGTTTGATGAGTAATAAATAAAAATACATTGTACGATATCATATTAAGTTTTATCACCGCTTTGACGGTCACTTATTTTTTGATTCCTTCGATCATTAATGTAGCGAAAATGAAAAATCTGGTCGATGTGCCAGGTGATCGAAGAAGTCATGATGTGATCACCCCTTCATTGGGGGGGATTGGGATTTTCGGTGGAGTGATGATTTCTATCGTTTTGTGGACGCCATTTAATCTTTTTGGAGATCTGCAATATATACTTGCTGCATTCACCATTATATTTTTGATCGGAGCGAAAGATGATATTTTGCCCATGAGTCCGGCCCGCAAGTTTTTGGGGGAGCTGATCGCAGTGTTTATTTTAGTAACCAAGTCCAATATCAGGTTGACAAGTTTCCAGGGCTTGTTTGGCATTTATGAGATTCCATATTGGTTTAGTATTTTGATAAGTCTCATCACGGTCCTGATGATTATCAATGCATTCAACCTGATCGATGGGATCAACGGATTGACGGCATTTATTACTGTTTTGATTTGTGTTTTTATGACAGGCTGGTTTTTTTTGGTAGATGAGCTGGCGCTTTCACTGATTTCTTTTAGTACCGCTGGAGCATGTGTGGCATTTTTGTATTATAATATGACGCCGGCAAAAATATTTATGGGAGATACGGGCTCCTTATTCATTGGGATGATTTGTTCTATTTTGGCCATTCGTTTTATTGAAGTGAATTTGATTATCGCGGGAGAATCAAAATATGCGATTCAGTCCGCGCCGGCAGTAGCTATTGCCGTGGTGTCCGTTCCAGTGCTGGATACTTTGAGGGTGTTTTTTCTGAGAATCATACGTGGAAGATCGCCTTTTCAGGCAGATCGCCATCATATCCATCATTTGGCGGTTGATTCAGGTTTTAGCCATATGGAAGCAACCATAGGATTGACGGTGTTCAACGGATTAATGATTTATCTTGCCATCTATTTCCAATATATTGGAGTGAACACCATATTTTTCTTATTGATTTTTATTTTTCTTATTTTTTCATCCTTCTTGTTATTTTTATCAAGGAGAGAATATAGAAAAAAACGAGTTTTGGATTCGAAATGATTGGATGAAATCGATAGGAGGCCGGGTCTCAATCCTTCTGTCACACGAGATATATTCGATCATTTGTTTTCAAAATATTTATCCTGAGTCTAAATAGTGAGGTCGGATGTCCTGATTGACTGAAATGACGGTGGAAAAGTTTTATCTTTACTTTTTGTTTGTGAAAATACTTGAATTCTGGACAGTACAGTATCAATACGATCTGAAGCATATAGGAAGCAGGTTCATGAAATGATAAAGAATGGACGTATGCCGCATGGGGTTTTATTGTCCGGGAGCGAGGGAGGATCGGTGTTGATGGAAGCGTACTATACGGTGCTTTGTCTCATGTGTGACCAGTTTTCTGCTGCATCAGAGCCTTGTCTTCATTGCAAAAACTGTCAGAGGGTAAGCAGGTGGGTGCATCCGGATGTGCATTTTGTGCCTCCTTCTTTTGATGCAGCTCATGAATCCAAAGATCTGTTGCCTTCATGGAGAGAGTTTGCCGGAGAGAACGATTTTTTTACCATCGCCCAGTGGGCGGAGAAGATGGAAAGTACCCGTCATCCGAATATCAACCGGAGGCAGACGCGTGAATTGATACACCATTATCATTTTAAGGCCTTTGAAGGCGGGAAGAAGATTTTTTTTATCTGGGGAGCCGAGTATCTTGACAAGGAGTCAAACCGGATGCTGAAGATACTGGAGGAGCCCACCGATAATACTTATTTTATTTTGGTGTCGTATGATAAGAATCAATTGCTTCCCACCATTTTGTCTCGTATGCAGCAGTTTGATATACCAAGAGTGCCTCAAGAGCAAATGGTGCAATATGCGATGGAGCAGGGGCAAAAAGACCAGGAAAGAATACGGGAAGTAGTACATCTTACAGATGGAAATGTCGTTGAGATGATGCAGATTCTGCAGCAGGACAAGCAGGTGTTTTCGGAGATTTTATTGGAGGTATTGCGATCGGCATTTAGTCGAAATGGAGTGAGAATAGCGGATTGGGCAGAAAAAGCAGCTAAAATGTCCCACCGGGAATATTTTTATTTTGTTCGTTATCAGTTGCATTTTTTACGTGAGACTCTGGCGGGCTATGCACAAATGGGATATGATAAAAAATTGCTTCCCAGTGAGAAAAAAGCAGCAGAATGGTTGTTGGGACGAGTTGAGTTCGCAGACTTATTTCGGCTGGTCAGCGCGATGGATCAGTTTAGTCGTGCTCTGCGTCAGCATGGGAATCTTAAAATTTTGTCGATGAAGATGGCGTTGGAGTACAAGCGTTTATTTCATAATAATTAAAATCAATATATATATGGGATGTGAATCATGTGGGAGTGGAGGAGGACAACCGAGAGGTTGTCAAAATAATGGAACTTGTGGTACCGATGGGTGCAATAAATTAAATACTTTTGACTGGCTTTCTTCTTACGATATATCTGACGATGACGGATTTGATTTGGTTGAAGTCAGTTTTAAAAATGGAAATCATAAATATTTTTATCATAAACCGGCTCAGGTGAGCGCGGTTACGGGAGATATGGTCACGGTTGATGCCGGAAATGGATATAATGTGGGCCGCATTACCTTGTCTGGTGAATTGGTTCGGCTGCAGATGAAAAAGAAGAAAATTTCTCCGAAGAATAAATTTTATCGCATCATTCGTCCTTCGACGGAGAGGGATATGGAGAGCTTGCGACGTGCACGGGAAATGGAGAAACGGACGATGGTTCGTGCTCGGGCGATTGCGCGTTCATTGGGCCTTGATATGAAAATATCCGATGTCGAGTATCAGGCGGATATGAAAAAGGCTATATTTTATTTTATAGCCAATGGACGGGTGGATTTTCGCGAATTGATCAAGGAATATGCTCGTGAATTTCGTATAAAGATAGAAATGCGACAGATCGGCTCGAGACAAGAGTCGGCGCTGGTGGGAGGTATTGGATCTTGCGGCCGTGAATTGTGCTGTTCGACTTGGTTGACCAATTTTTCATCGGTCTCTACCACAGCAGCCCGGTATCAGAATCTTGCCCTGAATCAGGCAAAACTCACCGGTCAATGCGGGCGCTTGAAGTGCTGTCTCAACTATGAGCTCGATATGTATATCGAAGCTCTAAAAAAATATCCATCCAAAGCGAGATATTTGAAAACTAAAACTGGGAAAGCGGAGTTTATAAAAACTGACATCTTCAAGAAGGTTATGTATTATGGATATAAAGCATCTTCGGGTCTTTTTCAGGTGATCATGATGGATCCTGTAAGGGTGCAGGAAATATATGAAGCAAATAAAAAAGGAGAGATCCCGGATGATTTTGGTGAGAAAAGCTTAGATACGTTTTCTCCAAGTGGTGATGATGAACTAGAGTTTGAAGAAGATCTGACTGGGATTATCGAATTGCCCCCTGATGAAAAACAACCATCCCGGAGACGTCGACGATCAAAAGGTCGTAAAAGTAGAGGGAGTAGATCCGGCTCGCGCCGGAACAGATCTGGAAGAAAAAGAAATCGCGGGCGTGATTCAGAGCCGGATAATAAAAAATAATTATAAATTCCGCTTCAGGAATGTCTGAAGCATTACCTTTTCTAAAATAACTGTAGACTATGCAATATGATCTTGCTATTATTGGTTCGGGACCAGGAGGATATGTAGCTGCTATCCGAGCCGCACAATTGGGGATGAAGACTGTTTTGATCGAAAGATATAACACTCTGGGGGGTACTTGTCTCAATGTGGGATGTATTCCTTCCAAGGCATTATTGGATTCTTCCGAACATTTTTACAATGCGAATACCCATTTTGAAAGTCATGGGATTGAAAGTGACGGGATTTCTGTGAATATGGATCAGATGATTGATCGTAAGAATCAGGTGGTCAGCCAAACATGTGATGGTGTGGCTTTTCTCATGAGAAAAAACAAGATCGATGTCAAGTATGGGCATGGAAGTTTTGTGGATGCCAATCATATCCTTGTTCAATCGAATGAAGGTGAGGACGAAACGATCGAAGCAAAAAATATTATCGTGGCAACCGGATCCAAGCCCTCGGTTCCTGAAATGTTTAACTATGATAAAAAGCGGGTGATTACATCTACGGAGGCTTTAGAGCTTCGGGAAGTTCCGGGAACTATGCTGGTGGTCGGAGGAGGAGCGATCGGTCTGGAGATTGGATCAGTCTTCAATCGATTGGGGACAAAAGTGACCGTTGTAGAATATCTGGATCGCATCGTACCGGGGATGGATCGGGATGTGAGTAAAGAGCTTTTGAAAGTGTTAAAAAAACAAGGGATAGAGTTTTTCCTCGATCATCAGGTCACTGCTGTAAAAGGAAATAAAAAAAGTGCTTCTGTTTCATTTGAACCCAAAAGTGGTGGTGATGAGATCAAAGGTAAATATGATTATGTGCTGATCTCTATTGGTCGGCGTCCGTACACCGATGGGCTTGGATTGGATAAAGTGGGAATTGAAACGGATGAAAAAGGATTTATACCGGTCAATGATGAGTTGCGTACTCAGGTAAATAATATTTATGCGATCGGAGATGTGGTCGGCGGAGCTATGCTGGCTCATAAGGCAAGTGATGAGGCGGTTATGGTGGTCGAACGGCTGGCAGGGCTGAAGCCAACTATTTCATATCATCTGATTCCATCGGTGGTATATACCTGGCCTGAGGTGGCTGGAGTAGGTTATACGGAAGACCAGCTCAAACAGCAAGGGATAGAATATAAGGTGGGGAAATTCCCGTATATGGCTCTGGGACGTGCGCGGGCGAGTATCGATACTGACGGAATGGTGAAGATTATAGCGGATAAGAATACAGATGAGATTTTGGGAATGCATATGGTGGGAGCCCGTGCTGCAGATATTATTGCCGAAGGCGTAGTGGCGATGGAATACCGTGCTTCAGCAGAAGATATAAGCAGGATGTCACATGCACATCCTACTTATACAGAAGCAGTCCGTGAAGCAGCGATGGCAGCCACTGAAAATCGACCTTTGCATATTTGACGCTCTGTTGTTTTGAGAGCTGAACTCAGCTTTTATAATATAAGGAGAGAAAATCAACCGCCTTCTCAATTGTTGGGAAGGCGGTTTTTTTGTGGGGTCATATGGACGAACCCTTCTTAAACCGCATTATTCACCACAACACGGTTTTATTTGTCCTATCTCCCCGATTGTTAGATGATTGTCGTCATTTATGAGGAGTTGAAATTCATCAAAAATGGACATTATTTGGCTTTGCTTCATCTCGTTTTATGGCCGAGGTTCATCATCCTTCGTTGCAAAAGCCATGCAATAGTATACTATTCCTGCAGATTTCATCGTCTCGGATCAACATGCAGCAAAACTCATGAATGATCCGGGTCAAATGAAAGCGATTTTTCTCTGCTTGATCATATTAAAATAAAACTATATGGTATTGTTTTTGACGTGGAATAGATAAAAATATTGTTGATGAAGACGAAAAACCATTTTACTGTTCTGGACGATCATCGATTTTGGCTCATAGCGGCATTGATGATTATTTTTTTAAGTCAGGTGTTAAGCTCTTTTGTGTGAGTCAAAAATAGTAAGACAAAGAAAGGTAAGTGGGGGATAATCCGGATCAAAACTTCTCAT
>Ga0209487_1002225_pt1 | contig 15887 bp, 15 predicted proteins | sample Poulit2012_FD_187524 | JGI IMG/M metagenome (GOLD analysis project Ga0209487, IMG submission 187524) | Agricultural soil microbial communities from Georgia to study Nitrogen management - Poultry litter 2012 (SPAdes) (version 2) | ecosystem: Environmental > Terrestrial > Soil > Agricultural land... | reverse complement strand
CGCCGACTCGACTCCGGCAAACCGGGAACGGGCGGACAGGAGCTCGCCCGGGGTGCCATAGAGCGGATCGGTGAAGGACGGGGTCGCCGATCACACCGTGGCGGATTGTCACATAAACGATCGAATATATGACAGGAGAAACGCTGGTGCTGGTTGGGTATGCACGAGTTTCAAAAGCAGACGGGTCCCAAACCACTGACTTGCAACGGGACGCGCTGCTTGCTGCCGGTGTTGATCCGGAACAGCTTTATGAGGACAAGGCATCGGGCAAGCAAGATGATCGGCCACAGCTAGCTGCGTGTCTGAAAGCGCTGCGCTCCGGGGACACGTTGATCGTGTGGAAGCTCGACCGGCTGGGTCGGGATTTGAGGCACCTAGTTAATATCGTCCATGACCTGACCGACCGTGGTGTGGGGTTGAAGGTGCTCACCGGCCAGGGGGCGGCCATTGACACCACCACGGCCTCCGGCAAACTGGTGTTCGGGATCTTCGCGGCCCTGGCAGAGTTCGAACGCGAACTGATATCCGAACGCACCAAGGCCGGACTCGCCTCAGCGCGAGCACGCGGCCGCAAAGGGGGACGACCCTACAAAATGACCCCCGCCAAAGTCCGGCTGGCTGCGGCATCTATGGGGCAGCCTGGCACCAACGTTGGCGAGCTGTGTAAAGAACTTGGCATCACCCGCCAAACCCTCTACCGTCACGTCTCCCCGACAGGGAAGCTCCGACCTGACGGCAAAAAGGTCCTCGGCATCGGTCTGTGAAGCCGTCTTCTGCAATCCGTGCAGTCAGCTTCTGAAAATGACACCCGAACCCAAAACAAATGTGTGGACCGCCAGCTGGCGGTCCACACATTTGTGTCTAACCGGGTATTCCCGTTCCTCAGACTTGTGCATGACATGGTGTGCGGCGGACAGATGTGTCCAGCGGTTACCAGCAGGGACACCCGTAGGGGCGTTGCCTGACAGTGGGATATGGCGTCCCAATTCCCGGTAGCTCCTGACTGACAGAACGGGGTGCCAACAAGCCGATCCGCAGCCGACAAGGGGCGGGTGTGCCAGGTCTATATATTTGCTCGGCAGCGACCCCACCCGGTGCTGGTGTGCACGGGATGCCCGGGGCTTGGGCAGCACATGCGGTTCTTGAAGACCAACGGGTCTAAATCACTGAGCGGGCTGATCCATGGATTTTGGTGCATGCCAGATATCTTCTCCGCGGCTGATCGAATCGAAACCGCCGTCAACATAAATGATCTGTCCCGTCATGGAGCGGTTCAATCCGGAGACGAGGAAGACCAACACGTCTGCGATATCTTCCGGCCGTTGAGCGCCATTATATGGTGCAGGCATCGCGCCAAAAGCCATTTCACGGCCTTCTTCGGTGGACAATAACTCTGTGGTCATCGGTGTTGCGACGACACCTGGGCCCACGGCATTGATTCCGATGCCGGCTCCTGCGAAGCTTTCTGTCGGAGCGACGCGTCGGACCCAGGTGGCAATTGCTCGCTTGGAAGCTGAATAGTTGGTGTAGCCTGCCATGTCGCCCTGGTCAGCTAATGATTGGCCGTATTCCAGTGCCTTGTCACGTTCATCGTCAAGCAGTAGCTGAACAAGTTTCGTGTCAGTGGGCTGCAGGCTTGCGGCAGAAGCTGTGATGGCCACACGTGCATTGTTAGATTTTTGAAGCAGCGGAAGGAAGGCGGTCACCGAATTTCGGGCCCCAAAGTAATTCACCTTGAGATCAAGCGGTGAGTTGGATTGCGTTCCGGCATTGGCAATGACGCCGTCTACATGACCGTATTGTTCTTCGATCTCTGCAACCACCGTTGCCACCGCATCAGCATTAGAGAGGTCTACTTCAAACTCTGCGTTTCTTAAGTCAAGTCCAATGGCGTGATCTCCCCGGTCTTCTACGAGTTGAGCACACATGGCACCGATCCCGGATCCTGCACCCGTCACAACAATATTTCGTGTCATCAGTAGTCCTTTTCTCTGGGGCCCACTAGAAAAGTAGGCCTGTGAATATCGTCAAGCTGGCAAGTCCTATTGACCGGACCAGGTCAGGTGTTCACTCGCGCCTCATTGAGTGACTGCCATCTCTCAGCATCGGCCACGAGACCTGCAGGGCAGTAGATGCTTTCTTCTACCATATTCACACGGTAGACCGTGGGCTAATAACACGCAATAGAGTTGATCGTCAGCCTGCTCAAAACAGCCTATAGCGGGGACGCCTGGGGAGTCCATGACGCAGCGGGATCAGAAATGGACGACCTCGTGATCAATAAATCCGACGGGCTGATTACCGTGGATGAGGACTCCTGGGGTGAGGGCGGCTGGACTTGTCACGATCATGTTGGTGTGAGGTTGGTTCACACATTAGTGGGATCTAGCCGTTAGCAGTAGCTTCGGCCTTATCATGAACAGTTATGCCGAGCTACTGACGGCGGGTGGCCCTACAAAATGACCCCCCGCCAAAGTCCGCCTGGCGAAGGCCTCGATGGGGCAGCCTGGCACCAACGTTGGCGAGCTGTGTAAAGAACTTGGCGTCACCCGCCAAACCCTCTACCGGCACCTCTCTCCGGCAGGGGAGCTGCGTCCCGATGGGGAAAAGGTTCTTGGTATCGGCGTATGAAGTCGCCTTCTGAAATCCATGCAGTTAGCTTCTGAAAATGACACGCGCCAGGTGCTTTCTGATAGTGAAGCTGTCAAATATCAAAGCCCGCCTAGTGTCTAATCGGGTATACCTGCTTTGCTATCCTCAGATGATTTGGCGGCACGTGTTTGATGCACCGACTGAAGATCCACCGCTCGCCGGATCTTCGAGGAAGGAACGGTCACGACTCAATGCATACGCCCCCGCGCATGTCTCCAAGCGCATCCTGTGGTAGGGCATTGGATTGTTCATCTTCGATGTGCTTGCACAGGTGTCTCCACCAGTTTGTGTATTCAAGCGGCGATGGTGTCTGATCCGATCGGTAATCCATGGTATTACTGGGTTTTTCTAAAAAGTGTCCAGCTGTTTGGCTTCGTTCGGTAAGACGAATTCCTCGAATATGGATTGTCTTCCACAGGGTGTAGCTCGGCGACGAGGATTCCAGCTCTCGCGTAGCGCACTTTTGTGAATATTCTGTTGACTCGGACTGTCTTCAGCGCTTTTCACAAGCCGCCTGGAAATCGGCCATAGCCTGATGGGTCAGCTCAACATCTGCCCGGTGCACTGCGCTGAGCAGGTCCACGCCGGCCTCGGATAGGTCAGGATAGTCGGTCCGAATCTGACCGTTTGCTGCGCCGGTCGCAGACGCAGCAACCATCGCTAGCATGCTGCCAGCCGAGTCCGGCCGATCTGTCCACTCGCTCGCTTCGCCATGCGTCTCTTGAATGTAATCCGGCAAATTACAGGCGTAGTCCAGTTGGTTCTCGTGCGATACATCGATCGATTGTTCGACACCTTGAGCTTCGCATTGGGCTTGAGCCTGCTCCACACCGGCTTCCATAGCCTCCAGGTCGACTCGTTGGACGCTGGTCAAGAGGTTCTGCCCCGTGTGCTGCCAGTCGGGATCTTCGGCGGCTCGAAACAGGGTGGCAAACATCGCGATCTCACGCACGGATGGGTCCGCATCTTCACCTACCATGACAGTTTGTTCCCCTGGAAGACCGTGCTCTTGAACGACATGTTCCACGAGACTGCAGCCAAAGTCGAGTCTGCCCTCAGGTGATGCATCGGCTTGGGCCGCGGCCCCTGCACAACCGGTTAACAGGCCTAGAGCACTGACTGCTACAAGACCTGTGACTATGCGGCCTGCAAAAGTGTTGTGGTGTGAGTGTGTGCGCATAACGGACAGCATAGCAATGCGCTGTATGACGATGCGTCAGCGGCCTGACGTGCAAGTTCCGACATACCACGATTCAACCCTTGTTATGAGCCGTTCAATATTGCAATAATGGGAACCATGAAGGCAACACCAGAAACCGGCGAACTTTCGCGCGCCCCAGAACACGCGGAATCTTCAAGGGACTGGCGCACGAAACTTCGAGATGCAGGACTGCGTGCGACGAAACAACGTCTAGTGGTCCTTGAGGCGATCGAAAATCAGCCACATGGCACCGTGGACGACATTCTCCACGACGTCCGTATGGTTCTGCCCACTATCACCATCCAATCGGTATACGTGGTCATTAGTTCACTCGTCTCAGCAGAGCTCGTCCGAAAGCTTGAGCTCCCCGGATCGCCGGCACGGTATGAACTCGAAGTCAACGACAATCACCATCACGCTGTGTGCCGACACTGCGGCCGGATCGAAGACATCGCCTGCGTGACCGGTGAAGCCCCTTGCCTTCATCCAGAAGCCCACCCCGGTATGACCATCGAACTCGCCGAGGTGGTGTACACAGCCGTCTGCCACGAATGCGCACTCGCACGACAATAGGAGTCCCATGCGCTGAAGCAGACTGCAACCACACAACCAACAGCAACAACAGGCTGCGCAAAACGCGCGACGAAACACTGAATAGAAAGGCACAGTCTCATGGCAGACAAAAAAACACCGCACGCCACCGGTTCAACAACTCAGGCTGGTATTCCTGCGGTAAGTGACCGTCATTCGCTGACCGTCGGTTCAGACGGTCCGGTCGTGCTGCACGACCACCACTTGATCGAAACCCTGCAGCACTTCAACCGGATGAACATCCCAGAGCGCCGCCCGCACGCTAAAGGTTCGGGTGCCTTCGGGAAATTCACCGTAACCGAAGATGTCTCGAAATACACCAAAGCGGCAATGTTCCAGCCCGGTGTCGAAACCGAGATGCTGGCACGCTTTTCCACGGTTGCCGGTGAGCTCGGCTCACCAGATACCTGGCGTGACCTGCGCGGGTTTGCGCTGAAGTTCTACACCGAAGAAGGCAACTTCGACCTGGTCGGGAACCACACCCCAATTTTCTTCGTGCGCGACACCATGAAGTTCCCACACTTCATTCGCTCGCAGAAGCGCCTGCCAGAAAACGGTCTGCGTGATAACACCATGCAGTGGGACTTCTGGACGCAAAACCCCGAGTCAGCACACCAGGTCGCCTACCTCATGGGCCAGCGTGGACTCCCACGCACCTGGCGTCACATGAACGGCTACGGATCACACACCTACATGTGGGTCAATGCTGAAGGTGAGCGGTTCTGGGTCAAATTCCACTTCCTGACCAACCAGGGTATGGAATTCTTCACGAACGAAGAAGCCGAAGAAATGGCCGGTGTCGACGCTGATTACCATCGTCGTGACCTCTATGAGGCCATCGAACGCGGCGACAACCCATCGTGGGATCTGTGGGTACAGATCATGCCGTATGAGGAAGCCAAGACCTACCGGTATAACCCATTTGATCTGACCAAGATCTGGTCGAAGAAGGACTACCCACGCATCAAGGTCGGCACCATGGAGCTCAACCGCAACCCAGATAACTGGTTCGCCGAAATTGAGCAAGCTGCGTTCTCACCAGCCAACATGGTCCCAGGCATCGGCGTCTCCCCAGACAAGATGCTACTGGGGCGCACCTTTGCCTACCAGGATGCGCAGCGCTACCGCATTGGCACCAACTTCCAGCAGCTGCCCGTCAACCGGCCAAAGGTTGAGGTCCACAGCTACAACTTCGAAGGTGCTATGAACTTCGAGCACACCGGCCACCGCCGCCCATACGTACCGAACTCCTTCGGTGACTCCTGGTCGGATGAAGAAGGCGCCATCGACACCACCTGGGAAAACGACGGGGAACTCGTCCGCTCAGCCCAAGCCCTACGCGAAGACGATGACGACTTCGGTCAGGCACACATCCTGGTTCGTGAGGTCATGGACGATGCACAGCGTCTGGAACTTATCGATACTGTATCCGGCTCACTTGAAACAGTGATCGAACCTGTTCTCTCCAATGCCATCCAGTACTGGAAGAACATCGATCTTGAAGTCGGTCAGCGCATCGAAGAGAAAGTCCGTGCAGGCGCACCTCAGGGCGAACAGCAGCCCGGTGGCGATCCACTGGATCTGAAGCGCTAACACAACCGAACCCTACAACAATGAGTTCCGGTGCCCCTTTCCGGGGCGCCGGAACTTTTTTAACACCTAAGGAATCGATTGTCTCAACACCTTCCTGCAGACTGGAGCCCCTGGCGGTCGTCTTCCCCGCTGGAAGACCGTCGCCCCACAAAAGACGACTTTGCCACAGCGATAGATTCCGGTCTCGGGCGCGAAGATGTCCTGCCCTACCCCACTGATGAGCAGTCCGCAGACATGCTTCGGATGTTAATTGTGGGCATCAACCCCAGCCCATGGACTGCCTCAGTCAACGCACCGTTTGCTCGGCCCGGCAACCGATTCTGGCCCTCGCTTGCAGCAGCCGGCATCACCCCGCACACCGTGGATGCGTCACGAGGCTTATCTGAGGCAAACGAGCGCATGCTGGCCGAATTGGGTGTGGGCATCACAAATTTTGTATCACGCCCCAGTGCTCGTGCCGACGAACTCACCGGCGATGAGCTCCAAGAAGGCGGGCTACGTCTGGTCCAACGGGTCAATGTCCTCCAGCCGAACGCCGTTGCGATCGTCGGTATTACAGCCTTCCGCACCGCGTTTTCCTTGCCGAAGGCGAAGCTTGGGCGCCAAAATGCAGCCGATATTTCTGGGTGGCCGCAGGCGGTTCAACTGTGGGGCCTGCCAAATCCCAGTGGGCTCAATGCTCATGAGACCACCGAATCTCTTGCTGAAAAGTGGCGTGCCGTCTGGGAGGCGTCGAAATCACGCTGACCGTAAACCTAGCTGCTTAGCCGCTGAGCTGGCTCATCGTGAACGCCAGAAGGAAACCGGCCGAGGCGATCAGACCGGTCCAGGCATGGGTGCGTTCGAATGCTTCCGGGATCATCGTATCGGACAACATGGTCAGGATCGCGTCGGCCGCAAAGGCAGTGATGAGGGCTACAGTATCCTCCGAGGCATCACCAAGCATCAGATAGCCCAGCGCGGCGGCAAGGGCACTGGCTGCGGCGATGCCGCTCCACACGCCGAACACATAGCGAGCACTGCGTCCGGCCTGTTTCATCCCGGCAGCGCTGGATAATCCCTCGGGCAAGTTTGAAATAAACACCGCTGCAACCACCGCCGTACTCACCCCACCACCGCCGAGCAGACTAGCGCCCAGGACCACTGACTCCGGTACGCCATCCAGTAGGGCACCGACGGCAATCGCTCGTCCGCTACCAGAATGCTCACGTTCTGTGGGTTGCTGGTCTTGGGATCACTTACGATGTCGCGCACCGAACCTGTCGAGGAGCTTGTTAGCAAGCATGTACGTCACTGCACCGCAGGCAAAACCGGCTACGACCGGTGTCACACCTGCGCTGTTGGCAGCCTCCTGCACAAGATCGAACGCCAGAGCCGAGATCAGCACCCCGGCGCCAAAGGCCATCACCCCGGCCACTACCCGGGCGGGAACCTGAATAAACCACGCGATGGTCGCACCGATGACGAGTGCGCCACCGGCCAGTAATCCCCAGGCCCCAGCGACCAATGCACCCATCAGAGGCTCATTTGCAACGCCCGGCGAATGTGGTCGCTGGATACGAAATCCTGGGGAGGTACGTTTGTCGCGGTGCCCGAGGTTCGTCCGGCTTCGGGGTACCAACTCAGTTGCTGCCCGGTCGTCAATCGTTTCACGCCAGCTCCTCCATGATGTCTGCGAGATTGCTATGCACGTTATCAGCACTTCGGCCGGGCGCTGGGAATTCGATCAGACTGGTCTCGGGCCCGAGCCTGGCTGTGGTAATAGTGATCGACGCGGTACTGACGGTGTTCGGTCATGAACACGGACCCGCGATTCTAGAAGCGAACCATGCTGGAAGAAAACCCTGACGGCGAGCATTGGTATCTAGGCGAACACGTGCCAGGGCTGGTTACTGCGGGCTACTTGCCTACAACTGGGCTCACGAGGTGTGCTCACGTTCGGCACACACAGCCTGGAATTCCTTGAGGCTAGTGTCGAGGTCGTCCGGCTTGTTATATTGCAACGTGGTCAAGAGGTCGACACCCGTCTCCGAAAGCTCGGGATGGTCAATCGACACCTGGCCGTTGGCCGCTCCAACCAGCGCTGCAGCACCTGCCACTTCACCCCAAGCTGCTGGTTCGTCTTCGTCCAGCCATTCGGCAGACGCACCATACTCTTCTGTAACTCGGTTGACCAGCGTACAGGCGTAGTCCACCTGCCCTGCATGCGACACATCTCCTGCTGGGCTGATGTCGGAGTCATCACAGACTGCTTGGAAATCAGCAAGACCAGAGGTCAGCCCCTCGATATTGACTCTGTTTATGGCGTCGATCAGATTGACACCGGCTTCTGCAAAAGCCTCGTCTTCGGACTCGTAGACGAGCATACCGACCGAAGCCGTTTCCCGTGCTCCCGGATCTGTGTGGTGGCCTATGATAGCCTCCCAGGAGTCCGGAGTGCCGTGTAGTTCGAGTACATGATCTGCCAGAGCACAGGCATAAGCCACCTGACCTTCTGTGGACACGTCAGCTTCAGCAGTACCACTACAACCGACCAGTGCGAATGATGCAGCCAATACAACACCCGGGGCGAGACGTTTGGCAGAATTGACAAGAGATCGTTCGGTGTGAGAAGTTCTGAGCATAGAGACTTACCCTAGCAACGCCTCCTCGATGTATCGGCAGTGCTACTTAAGCCGAATAAGCCCCTGAGCCGCACTCATTGTGTTAAGAACCAGAGCCCCCAGAAAACCGGGGGCTCTGACACTCATCACTCACACCTTGAAGAGGTAGTTACTACTATAAGAAAGCTTTATTGGGAAACACTTGAGAATTCCTGTAAATTCCCTCAGAGTATTTTTGCTCGAGGTATGCTGACGGCAGCAGGCCCCGAGCGAAAACTTCGAAAGTTCCGTTCGGGGCCTGCTTATCACTCACACCTTGAGGTGCTTCAATAATAAACATATCGGTCTTGAAAACCTCAGGGAACGAGCTGACTAAAGGCTGTGAATGTTGCTATACGTAGTGTTGTGCGATGTATTCGCGCAGTGCAGCGGCGTCTACGCCCATTTCTACGGTGTGCTGTTCCAGTTCTAATAGTTTCGCGTATTCTGGCAGTAGCTCCGGCTCGAAGCCGACCGCCTCATGGACGATCTCACCGAATTTTTCTGGCTTGGCGGTTTCCAAAATCAGCATGGGCTGATTGGGTTTTTGGTAACCGCGAGCGACCGTCACACCATCGGCGGTGTGCGGATCGATGAGCACCTTCGATTTTTCGTATACTGCACGGATCGCCGAAACGCGGTCTTCGTGGGTCGAAGTACCTGAGACCATGCCGAACTCTTCGAGGAATCGCGGCTGGTGTTCTGACAGGTCTAATGTGCCGTTGGCATCCAACTGCCGCCAGGCTTCCGCCAGTTTCTCCTGGTCTTGGTCTAGTACTAGGTAGACGAAGCGTTCCAGGTTCGATGCCTTAGAGATATCCATAGACGGCGAGGAGGTGGCCAGCGTATTTGCCGCTGAGCGCGGCTCATATTTGCCCGACCGGAAGAACTCATCCAACACGTTATTCTCGTTGGTTGCTAGCACCAAGGTGTCAATCGGTAGACCCATTTGGCGTGCCAGCTGACCTGAGAAGATGTTGCCGAAGTTGCCTGAAGGTACAGCAAACGAGACACCGAATCCCTCCCGCTGATCAGCGGGGATTCCGGTGGTCACCCGGAGCCAAGCCCAGAAATAATAGACGCACTGAGCGATGAGTCGGCCAAGATTGATCGAGTTCACGGTACCCAGCGAATGAGCCGCCTTGAACTCGAGGTCGCCGTTGAGTTCCTTGACCAGATTCTGGGCATCGTCAAAGACACCATCGATCACAATGTTATGGATGTTGTCATCCGTCAGCGTGTACATCTGAGCCCGCTGAAATTGCGACATCCGGCCCTTGGGCGACAGCATAAACACCCCAATATTGGGTTTCGACCGAAACGCGTATTCGGCAGCAGAGCCGGTGTCACCGGAGGTCGCACCAAGGATGTTGAGCGTCTGGCCGCGTTGCTTGAGCACATATGGCAGTGCTTCGCCCAAGAACTGCATCGCCATATCTTTGAAGGCGAGTGTGGGACCTTGCGACAGGTCCACAAGCGCGGCCATCTGATCGATTGGCGTCAATGGAACGATAACGTCGGCGTTGAATTGTGCACCGTATGCGGCACTGCACAAGTCTGCGAGGTCTGCCCGTGGGATATCGGTCCAATACAGTCCGATAACCTCGGTGGCCAGTTCCGCATAGCTGAGATCGCGCCACGATTCGATGGTCTCCAGCGTTACGGCTGGAATCGTGTGCGGCACGACGAGGCCGCCATCTGGAGCCAGTCCTTCAAGTAGGACGTCAGAGAAGTTCGACGGGACCATGCCGCCGCGAGTGGATACATATTGCATAGCGTTAGTCTTCGTAGACGAGATCGCGAACTTGGATAACTTCATCGCGGCCTGGACCAACGCCCACACCGGAAATACGCACGCCCGCCATTTCTTCCAGCGATGCGAGATAGTCTTGCGCGTTCTTGGGGAGTTCCTCAAGCGAGCGGGCACCAGAGATGTCTTCGTCCCAGCCAGGGAAATATTCGTAGATCGGTTTGGCGTGGTGGAAGTCGGTTTGTGTCATGGGCATCGCGTCGTGACGGACGCCGTCGACGTCATAGGCCACACAGACCGGGATGTTTTCAATGCCGGTTAACACGTCGAGTTTCGTCACGAAGTAGTCGGTGAATCCGTTGATCATGGCGGCGTGGCGAGCCATGACAGCGTCATACCAGCCGGTGCGGCGTGGCCGTCCGGTGTTGACGCCGAACTCTCCTCCGGTGGTGCGCAATTGCTCGCCCATCTCGTCAAAGAGTTCAGTCGGGAATGGACCGGCACCTACGCGAGTGGTGTATGCCTTGATGACGCCAATGGTTCGGGTGAACCGGGTTGGACCGATACCAGAACCCACCGAAGCGCCGCCCGCCGTCGGGTTGGACGAGGTCACAAACGGGTAGGTCCCGTGGTCGACGTCGAGGAACGTGGCCTGACCACCTTCGAGGAGTACGACTTTGTCATCGTCGAGAGCTTCGTTAAGCAGTCGCACTGAATCGACGACCATCGGGCGCAGGCGATCTGCATAGCCCATGAAGTAGTCGACGATCTCATCGACGGTGAAGGCTCGGCGGTTATAGAGCTTGATGAGCAGCTCGTTCTTTTGGCGCAGTGCACCTTCGATTTTTTGACGCAGAATCGATTCGTCGTAGAGGTCTTGGACCCGAATACCTAACCGGGCAACCTTGTCCTGGTAGGTTGGCCCGATTCCGCGGCCTGTGGTGCCGATGGCACGTTTACCCAAGAATCGTTCGACGACTTTATCGAGCGTCTGGTGATACGGCGCTACCAAGTGCGCATCCGCTGATACACGCAAGTGCGAGGTGTCGTGTCCGCGAGCTTCTAGCCCGTCGATTTCCTCGAAGAGCGCTTCCAAGTTAATGACGACACCGTTGCCAATCACAGAAGTGGCTTGCGGCGACAGAATTCCGGCGGGTAGCAGCTTCAGCTCGAACTTCTCTCCGTTCACAACCACGGTGTGACCGGCATTGTTTCCGCCGTTTGGTTTGACCACATAGTCGACGCGTCCACCAAGTAAGTCCGTTGCTTTGCCCTTGCCCTCGTCGCCCCACTGGGCTCCCACGATTGCGATTGCTGGCATAAATTCATCTCTCCCAAGGGAACGGCACTGCCGTCCCGCAACATAGAAAGGTTCTCGCACCCGCAGCACGCAAGGTTAGGGGCCGAGAACAGTTACAACCAGAGTTTACCAAACCCCGCTATGTCCTCGAAGAATACGAATGGCGCTCGTCACACAAGTTGCCCCACTCCCCTTGCAGGTGTACTGGCGGGGTCATGAATCGGCACCCTACGCTTCACAGACCAGTATTTCAGCTCAGAGGAAACATCTCCCCTCCCTAGGGCCTTGCGACCTAGGTATCGCATGACAGAACGTTCGGCAAGTCAGGCACGATAATGCAGATCTCAGCCACTATCGACTTGCATCACGCTGGCTCATGGGGTGCATCACTCACCCACCACATCGCCAGATTTTGGGCTAAATCGCCGCAAAAAGCCCCTCACTGAGGCAAACGCAACTGCAGCTGCGATTCAATTCGTATATGATTTCTTGTGCTTCACTGTTTGTTGTGAAATAGCTCACCGCACTGCGTGCGTCAAGACCTGAGAACCTCAGGGAAACAAGATGCACGAAGACCTCGAGCACTAAGGAAAACACATCATGGAAAAACTGATCCGCGGCATGGCCCGTACGCTTGCCGTGCTGTCAGCAGCCTCCATTGTGGTCATGGTTATCGCGATCTCTATCGACGTGTTCGTGCGTAACGCCACTGGAGGCTCACTGGCCGGGATGATCGAGATCGCTGAAACAGCGATGGTCACCTCCGTCGCCTTCGGCCTGGCCTGGGCCGGCGTAAATGGCGAGCACGTGGCCGTCACGCTGCTAACAGACCGCTTTGGCCCACGTCTAACCCGTGCCGTCCATATCTTTGTGTGGATACTGACCGCGTTCTACACCGCCTGGCTGTCGTACGCCAACATCCTGCATTCGATCGATGCCACGCAATTGGGCGAGGTGCGATTCGGCCTAGTGCAGTGGCCCATGTACCCGATGCGCTGGGTGCTCACGCTCGGGTTCATCTCCCTGTTTCTCGTGGCACTCGTCAACATCTACCGCAGTATCCGTGGCGTGGGACCGATGGGGTTCGCCGATGAGCTCGAAGCAGCCCTTGCTGATGAGACAACGCCGCCGAGCGACGATGTGCCCATCACTGATACTCCGGCAGAAGGAGAGCGTCGATGATAACCGTCAATACCGTTATCGTTCTTGTCCTGGTAGTGATGCTCGCCCTGCTGCTACTGCGGGTGCCTGTTGCCGTATCACTGGGGCTTTCCGGTGCCTTAGGTTTGGTCGCGCTGCGGGGCATCAACCACACCACAAACGTGCTGGGTGCTGAACCCTTTGCCCAAACCGCGACGTTCTCGTTGACCATCATTCCGATGTTTATCTTGATGGGAATGTTCGCGGTGCGCTCCAACGTGGCGGCCTACATTTTCGAAATCGCCGATCGCGTGCTGGGGCGTTTTCCCGGCGGGCTCGGTATCGCCACCGTCGCGGCATCCGCTGGCTTCTCGGCTGTGTCCGGGTCGTCGATTGGGACCGCTGCTACCATGGCCCGGCTTTCCGTAGCTGAAATGCGGGCGGCCGGTTATCCAGCCTCGATGGCGACAGCGCTTGTGGCCGTCGCGGGCACGCTGGGGTCCATGATTCCGCCTTCGACGTTCCTGGTGCTGTATGCCATCTTGGCGCAAGTTTCGGTGGCAGAAATGCTGGCCGCCGGTATCGTTCCGGGGATCCTATCCGCCTTGGCTTATGCGCTGTGGATCATGTTCGCTGGCTGGCGGATGAACCGCCAGGGCAAGACCGTCACAGACGCCGACAGCGTCCAGGACGCACTGGACCAGGCCGCCGAAATCAACGAAGAACAGCGGCAGAAAACCCCACTGGGCCAGCTCCCCTGGCGCGGTCTGGTCTACATCGTGATCTTGTTCCTGATCGTGCTGGGCGGTATGTACTCGGGTGTGTTCACCGCAACCGAGTCGGCAGCCTTCGGTGCAATCGCCGCGGTCATCATTTTGCTGTACGAACTGCGCAAAGAAGGTGCCAGAGGTATTTGGCGAGGAATCACCCAAGCGCTGGAAAGCACCGCGTCCACGACGGCAATGGTATTTTTCATCGTCATTGGTTCCGCGATTCTGTCTTCGTTCTTTATCGCTGCCCAAGTCCCCAACATGATCACCGAGGCCGTACTCGGATGGAACATTCCACCGCAAATGGTCATGCTCATCCTGTTATTGAGCCTCATCCCGCTGGGGATGGTACTGGAATCGCTGTCCCTGTTGATGATCTCGGTGCCCTTACTGCTACCGGTTGCCCTCGAGTTTGGTTTTGATCCAATCTGGCTGGGGATTTTGATCGTGAAGTTCATCGAGATCGGGATGGTCACCCCGCCGGTCGGCATCAACGCGTTCGTGGTCGCCGGAACCACCGGCATCCGCTCCGAGACGGTATTTAAGGGAATTATGCCCTTCTTCGTCATCGACCTGGTACTCATCGCGATATTCTTCTTCGTTCCCGACATCATCCTGTTCCTGCCCAGTTTGGTGCAAAGTTAGGAAAGCTTCATCATGAAATCGAAAATCCTCTCTCGCGTTGCCAAGTTCGCGGCGGTCGGTGCCGCTGCCGCGCTGTCACTGACTGCATGTGAACAAGGCATCGTGGAAGGCGCTGACAACTACTTCACGGTGGCAAACGGCGCGCTCGACGGAACCCAGCACGCGCTAGTTGCCGAAGAGTACTACGATGCCGTCGAAGAAGCCAGTGACGGGCGCATTCAGTTCAACCGCACATCATTTGAGGCAGTCTGTGGGATGGCTGAAGTTGCGGACTGTGTCCGGGATGGTCGGGCAGATATCGGGCTGACTGTCACCGACTACACCCCGCACTTGCTACCCACCTTGTCGGTCATGTCGATTTCGTTCTTGAATAACGACATCCAAGCCTCGGTTGAAGCGCTCTACGATGTGCATATGAATTACGAACCGGCTCGGGAGCAGCTGGAGAAGAGCAACCTAGAATACATTGGCGCCTGGCCTGTAGGGGTGTTGTTGATCGGTGCCAAAGAACCCATTGACGAATACGAGGATCTGCGCGGATTATCAGCTCGTGCCGCCGGTCCGGTTACCCAGCGCACACTGGAAGCCGCAGAAGTCAACGTCAATGCCATCACTGCAGCCGAGACCTATGAGTCACTCCAACGCGGTGTGATCGACTCAGTGGCGGCCTCATTGGACTTCGGGGTGAACTATGCGGTCACCGAGCAACTGCCCTATTGGGCTGATCCCGGAGTTGGACAATATACCGCCTATGGCATGTGGTGGAATAAAGACTCTTACGAATCCCTGAGTCCCGACCTACAAGAAATCGTCGACGAAGTCACCCGCGAGTTCAATGAAGAACGCATCATTGAAATCTCGAACGGCGAGCTTGAAAACATCTGTCAGGGCATGTTGGATTCGCCAGATGTGGAGAACTTTGAATCCTGGCCGGAAGAAGAAACGCAAAAGTGGATCGACGATGCCGGTGAAGAAGCTCAACAGACCTGGCTACAGCTCATGGAAGACTATAACTTCGCCAATGCAGATGCCTATCTCGACGAATACATTGCCGCCTATGAGCGCCACGAATCAGAAGATAACCCACTAGATGCTGGAATCGCGTGTGCTAGCAAGTGGCAGGAGCAAAACAACTAGCTCTACCTGCTGACAGAAGCAGTTGTGGCGGTGAACCGAGTCGGTTCACCGCCACACGTGTTTTCAGCTGTGTTCTGCAACTAGAGCAGAGTAGCTATTAGGCAATACCAAGGATAGATTTTGCCTCGGCAGCACGATCGCTGGGGACGAGCACTTCATAGCGGGAGGCTTCAAGCCCCCTGGCTGAGGAGAAATCGCGTTTACCGCGAGTCATCGCATGACCGACGGCGCCGGCAATTGCTCCAAAAATCGCGCCGAGGACTAGCGCGGTAATGACGATGGTCAGCCACCCTGCCAGTGCAAAAATGGCGAAGAGTAATCCGACAAATAGGCCGAACCACAGACCGCTTAGTGCACCGAGGCCCGCGGCCTTACCGGTGGTCATCCGGCCGGTGACCACTTCGACAGACTTCATATCGTGGCCGACAATTTTCACACCTTCGACAGGAAAACCAGCATCCGAAAG
>Ga0209487_1002224_pt1 | contig 15899 bp, 17 predicted proteins | sample Poulit2012_FD_187524 | JGI IMG/M metagenome (GOLD analysis project Ga0209487, IMG submission 187524) | Agricultural soil microbial communities from Georgia to study Nitrogen management - Poultry litter 2012 (SPAdes) (version 2) | ecosystem: Environmental > Terrestrial > Soil > Agricultural land... | reverse complement strand
GGTATTTTTTTATCCTTTGCTTTATTTAATAATGTTTCAGGTACTGATCCCCCACCAAGTAAAATAGCTCTTAGTTTAGCCGGCGATGTTTGACCTTCTAACGAGTCAAGATAATCTGCTAACATGAGCGTTACTAAAGATGCAATTGTAATTTCTTTTTCATGTAAAACGTTAGATAAACGTTCTTTATTGTAGTGAGGTAATAAGTAAACAGACATACCATAAATAATGCTTTTAATAAAAACAGATAAACCACCGACATGATACATTGGGAGTGGCGACAACCACTTATCATCTGCATGAATACCTAGATTTAACCCTGAACTAATTGCACTCCACCAATGATTTCCATAAGTATGACCAACAGCTTTTGGTAATCCTGTTGTTCCAGATGTGTACATAATCGTCCATATATCATTTAAATTAACCGATTCATTTAAAGGTTTATCCACATTTTGTTTTAATTCTTTTATTTCTGTAAAAGTTTTTACTTTATTAGTTTCTAACTTCTTTTCCTGACATAACTCTTCAGTAGTAATGAGTAATGTCGCTTCACTATTTTTGATTTGATAATTTAATTCTGAGCTTGTTAAACGAGTATTTAATAATACAACGATTGCATCTAAATAACTTAATGCATGAATTGTCATTAGCATATCTAATGAGTTCGTTGATAAAATGGCAATTCGATCTTTAGGATTTATATTCAAATTATTTAATTTTTGTGCTATTTGTTTACTTTTATTATACAACTCTTTAAAAGTTAAACTTATTTCTTCATCAATTTCAAGCGCTAATTTATTAGGTGCTAAATCTGCTTGTTTTGTTAGCCAATGAGGAATCGTTTCTGACATAGGTTAACCTCCTTATTAACATTTAAAAAACCTTTGCTAAAATAGCAAAGGTTTCTTTATTTAAGGGAAACGTGGGAATTGATCAAAGTCTGGTTTACGTTTTTCTTTAAATGCATTACGCCCTTCTTTTGCTTCATCTGTCGTATAATAAAGCAACGTCGCATCGCCACCTAATTGCTGTAATCCTGCTAATCCATCAGTATCAGCATTAAACGATGCTTTTAAGAATCGAAGTGCTGTTGGTGAATTCTCTAAAATCTCAGAACACCACTGTAATGTTTCTGATTCTAATTCTTCAAGCGGGACAACTTTGTTAACCATACCCATTTCATAAGCTTCTTCGGCACTATATTGACGGCATAGGTACCAAATTTCACGTGCACGTTTATGACCTACCATACGTGCTAAATAACCCGCACCATATCCAGCATCAAAGCTACCAACACGTGGACCTGTTTGGCCAAACACGCCATTATCTGCTGCAATTGTTAAATCAGAGACAACATGTAAAACATGGCCGCCACCAATTGCATAACCTGCTACCATTGAAATTACTGGTTTAGGTATTGTACGAATTAAACGCTGTAAATCTAATACGTTTAGACGTGGAACTTCATCCGTTCCAACGTATCCACCATGACCACGTACAGATTGGTCTCCTCCTGAACAAAATGCTTTTTCTCCTTGACCTGTTAAAATAATGACACCAATTTGTGAATCATCACGTGCATCTGAAAATGCTTCAATCATTTCATTTACTGTAAGCGGTGTAAACGCATTCCTTTTTTCTGGACGATTAATCGTTACTTTAGCAATACCATTATGTTTTTCATAAATAATTTCTTCAAATTCTTTTACCTTATTCCACTGAACTGTCTTCATCTATTGCACCTCTTTATGTATTTTTTTCATGACTTAATTTAATATGATCACGAACTATTTGTTTAAATTCTGCTTCTTTTTCTAAATGAACGCAATGTCCCGCTTCTTTTATTGTATATAACTTTGCATCTTTATACAACTGATTTATTTGCTCATTAATTTCAATAAATTTCGGATCATATTCACCAACAATTAAAGTTAAGGGATAATCAATTGTTTTTAAGCTATCCCACCAAGAAGGTTGAGTTCCTGTTCCCATAAAAACAAGTGCCATACTTAATCCCCATTTTGTTTGATATAACCGTTCTTCTCTTATTTTAGATTGAACTGTTTCTGGTAAGTTTTTCTGAGTATCAAATAAGGGTAAGTCTTCCCAGTAATCAACAAAGGCTTCCACCCCTTCTATTAATATCTTTTCAGCTAAAGCTTTATCCGCTTCTTTTCGCCTTTGACGTTCAAAAGGATCAGCTATTCCAGGTGAAGCACTTTCTAAAATAAGGGAATTAATTTTTTCAGGGTAGTAATTAGCAAAGGATAAAGCAGTTCTTCCTCCCATGGAATAGCCTAATAAATGAATTTTAGTAATTTTTAATGAATCAAGTAATGCATTAAAATCATCACTAAATTCCTCCATTGTTTTATTAGCTTGAACCATTGTCTCTCCATGTCCAGGTAAATCAATTGTTAATACTTGATACTCTGTAATTAACTCATCATAAATATTATCCCACGTTGTTTGAGCACTCGTAAATCCATGAAATAAGACGAGTACTTCACCACGTCCATCAATCCGGTATGCATATTTATCATCATTAATATGAAAATATTCATTTGACATTTTTTCACTTCCTTAAGATGGTTTTTTCGATTTCCTCCCATTGTTTACGATGTATTTTTACATTTTCATCTCGATTAGTCTGTACTTCAATGACACTTAGACCAGGAGTTGAATAACTTGTGTTTAGCGATTCAATTAAATGAGTCACATTTTTAACAAGTGTATAATTACCACCATACATTGCTACACTATGAGAAAAATCAATGCCTAACGAAGTTCCGAATAATTTTTCAAAATATGTTCCTTCTTCTGCTTGAGGTAGAAATGAAAAAATACCGCCACCATCGTTGTTAATTAATACAATTGTTATATCAATATTATAATGTTTAGCAGCTAAAAGCCCATTTAAATCATGATAAAAAGATAAATCGCCAATAACTAACGTTACACGTTTAGCATTTGCCGCTGCTATACCTAACGCTGTTGAGACAACTCCATCAATTCCACTAACACCTCGATTACCATAAATATAAATGTCTTTTTCACTTGTTTGATAATACGTATCTAAATCACGCACAGCCATACTATTAGCAATAAATAATTCACTTTGATTTGGTATGTAATTTAGCACTTGTTTTACTGTATTACCTTCTGTTAAGTCATTTAAACCTGTCTTTGTTAATATTTTTTGCGCAAGTTCGTTATATGTGTTCCATTTAGTTGTCCAACGACTTGTTTCTAGTTGTACATTGTTTTCTAAAAGTGATTGTATAAATAAGTACTCATCTGTCAGCAAATAAGTTGCTTGTTGGTTTGTTGGCTCTCTCACATCTTTATCCGCTTCAATCACATAATGAGGCACATTTTTATTTTCTTTTAAATAAAATAAATAACTTTTAGATATAGGCATCGCACCAAAACGAATAATCATATCTGGAGCTAATGATTCACGGATTTCTTTTGATTTTAATATTGCATCGGACGCATCAATAATACTTGCACCTGTTTGTTTTGTTGAACGTATTTGTGACAAAGGATCAGCAATAATTGGTATGTTTAATTTTTTGCTTAGCAAAATAATCTGTTCACTCAACACTTTATCTGTTTGAGGTCCACATACAATAATAGGTTTTTGTTTATTTTTTAATACATCAATAAAGTTGTTAATTTCTTCGGTAGCAAGAACTTTTTTCCCAATCGTCACTTTATCTTGACGCATACTAGGTTGACCAAATAATGCTGGTAAAGTTAAATCAGGTGTAAGCGGCTCTCTAATTGGAAAATTAAGTTGTACGGGGCCAGGATTACCTTCTTTTGCATAAAAGTATGCACGTTGCGCTCTATTTCTTACGTAATCAAGCATCTCTCTTGATGCTTCTGGTAAACTCATTTCAAAGAAATATTTAACAAAACTATCATATAAATTAAGTTGATTCATCGCTTGTGGCGCTCCGACATCTCTTAATTCGTGTGGTCTGTCAGCTGTTAATAAAAGCAAAGGGACTCTGCCGTGATAAGCTTCTATTACAGCTGGATAATAATTTGCAGCTGCTGTTCCTGATGTACAAATTAATGCAACGGGACGGTTCGTTTGTTTCGCTAAGCCAAGGGCAAAATAACTTGCAGAACGTTCGTCGACTAAAATCCAATCCCGAATTGATTCATTCTCCACTGCAAGCATCGCAAGTGGAGTTGATCTTGAACCAGGTGATATTACGATATCTTTTACACCTTGGTTACTTAATTCATCAATAAAGTTACCGATATAATACGTTAAACTTTCTATATGCGTCATTAATTTTCCTCCAATACGTTTAACATCGGTAAGAATTTAACATTTGTTTCTTCATATTCGTGCTCAGGTACTGAATCTTTCATAACACCACAACCAGCAAATATAGATGCTTCATCTGCCTGAATTAAGCCTGATCGAATTGCAACAGCAAACTCCCCATTGAAGCGGTCATCTAACCAGCCTACTGGCGCACCATACCAGCCTCGATCGAGTCGTTCGTGATCTCGTATAAATTGTAAGGCTGCTTCACTTGGTAAGCCTCCCAGTGCTGGAGTTGGATGAAGTTTTTTTACTAAATCGATAATCGTATTCCCTTCTTTTAAATCGGCAGTGACTGGTGTATATAGATGTTGTAAATTTGCTAAAGGATAAATCACTGGTTTATCCGGTATGTTAATATTCTCACATGCTGGGTCAATACTTTCTTTGATCATTTGTACGACATATTTATGTTCTTCACGATTTTTAGCATCATTTAGTAAGTCTGCCCCAATTTTTTCATCTACTTCTTTTGTTTCACCTCGTGGTGCAGTTCCTGCTAAACATGTCGATAACAATTCATTTCCTGTTACTTTTACTAAACGTTCAGGTGTAGCTCCAACAAAACAGTCTGAACCTTTTTCAATTGCAAAAATGTAACTATTTGGTTGTGTTTCAATAAGTTTTTCTAATACATCACCAACAATAAGTTCATCTTCAAAAGATAGGCGCATTTCACGTGCTAAAACAATTTTTTTAGCTTTTTCTGCAATAATAGCATCTCTTGCTAATTTGACTGACTCTTTCCATTCTTCTGGTTCAATTTCAATTTTATTTTTCACTTTACGAGGCTGAATTGTAAAATCCATATCTTTCGTTAATAACACATCTATTAAAGCACGCGTTTCTTTTGTAATTTCTTCAATATTCGACGTCGCTTCGACTTTTAAATTAATTGTTAAATAAGTTACCTCACCTTGAGTAATCGTAATTTTAGGGACAATTAACTCATAAGCTGGGTAATTTTCCCATAAAGCTGTTTTTTCTTTTTTTGGATCAAATGTAAGTCCACCCATTGCAAGCATGCCTGAGCCGATTTCTTTATACGTATTATGAATTGTTGTCTTATTAATTAATTCTTTCCAAGCATGGTTGATTTCTTCAGATGAATCATCTTGGTTTGATATAATAGCTGTTTCACCTATTCCGACTGAAGTAAAATTATCGCTATAACTATGCCAAAAAGTTCGGTTTTCATTAAGATCACGCGCACGCTTAAATACATCTATTAATTGAATAGATGTTATTTCTTCTGTATAACTTGCATATAAAGTTTCTTTAGCTTTTTCTGCATTTATTTTAACTTGTTTCAACAAAGATTCTAATGTCTTTTCTTTCAATTCAACCATGTCTAAACCTCCACTAAATTTAAAGCTTAAGTTCTTATCTATTTTAAGCTGTTTTTACTTCTTTCTCAAGAAATTGAGAAGATTACTGCTTTTTAATTGATTTTAAAGAATATAAATTGACACCCCCTCATCTATTATCTAAAATTAGATTGATGTATAAGAATGAAGGAGAGATTTCGGTGCCACAAAATATAGATATTAAAACAGCCTTAAATGAAAAAGATGGCTTGCAAGTATGGTGGCGTCTACTTAGACCTCACACTTTAACCGCTTCATTTATTCCTGTTTTTGTAGGGACAATGGGAGCTTATATTGTTCAAAAAGAGTTACATGTTTTATTATTCATTGCAATGTTGCTTGCAGCTCTGTTAATTCAAGCAGCAACTAATATGTTTAATGAATACTATGATTTTGTTCGTGGTTTGGATACCGAACATTCTGTTGGTATCAGTGGTACAATTGTAAGAGATGGTATTAAACCTGTAACTGTTCTTTATATTGCACTTGCCTTTTTCGGAATCGCTATATTACTCGGTCTTTATATTGCTTCAGCGACGAGTTGGTGGATTGCATTAATTGGTGCAGCTAGTATGGTTGTTGGCTACTTATATACTGGTGGGCCTTATCCAATTGCTTACACACCATTTGGTGAAATTACTGCTGGGTTTTTAATGGGGACTGTGATGATTGCGATTAGTTATTTTATTCAAACAGGGCATGTTACTTCTGAAATTATTTTAATATCTGTGCCGATTGCAATTTTAATCGGAACAATTATGCTAGCAAATAATATTAGAGATTTAGAAAATGATAAATTAAGTGGGCGAAAAACAATTGCAATTTTATTAGGCCATAAAAATGCCGTGAAATTATTCGCATTATTATTTATTATAACTTACTTATGGACCTTAGGGTTAATAATCATAGGCATTTTACCAATTTGGTCACTTCTTGTTGCGCTTAGTATTCCTAAAGCAATCAGTGTTATTCAAGGTTATATTGGCAAAACAATGCCGATTGAAATGATGCCTGCAATGGTCAATACAGGTAAAACAAATTCTATTTATGGTTTTTTACTAGGTATTTCTTTGTTAATTGGTACATTCATTTAAACATAAGGAGGACTATTAATGGATAATATGAATATGGATTTAATGACGTCTTTAGGTATCGAATTCATTAAAACAGAAAAAGATAATGTCACGCTCACAATGCCAGTTGATGAACGCACGCATCAACCTGCTGGGTTCCTACATGGTGGTGCAAGTGTCTTACTTGCTGAAACAGCAGCAAGTATTGGTGGTTTTATGAATATTAATCAAGAAACAGAACTTGTTTTTGGTATTGAAATTAACGCGAATCATATTAAGAGTAAGCGCGAAGGAATTGTCACAGCAGTAGCTACGCCTATTCATATCGGTAAAACAACGATGGTATGGAACATTCGTATAACAGATGAAGAAAACGATTTAATTTCTATTTCTCGCTGTACTTTAGGTGTTGTTCCTAAAAAGAAATAAGAGGTGATTGCATGTGTTTAATCGCATTTAATACAAATCAACATGAAAAATATAAATTAATTATGATTGCTAACCGAGATGAGTTTTATGCTAGACCTACTACGAGTGCTGAATTTTGGGATGATTATCCTTATATTTTAGGAGGTCGTGATTTAGAATCCTATGGCACTTGGATGGGTATTTCTAAATCAGGTAAAATTGCTGCTCTTACAAATTATCGTGATCCTGAACTTGAAAATAACAATAAAACGTCACGCGGTGACATTGTTGCTGATTATTTAATTAACACAGAATCAACTGAAGAATATTTAACTGAATTAACTAAGTCTGCAACTAACTATAATGGCTTTAATTTAATTTCAGGTACCGTTAATCAATTATATTATTACAGTAATCAAATTAATGATTACTACGCACTTCAACCAGGTACGTATGGATTAAGTAATCATTTACTTAATACGCCTTGGCCAAAAGTAACATCAATAAAATCTCAATTTAACACATATATTGAATCTAATTCGCAAATTTATGCAAATGACTTATTCTGTATTTTAATTGATAATACAAAAGCACAGGAAAATGCTTTACCTAATACAGGTGTCTCAAAAGAGTTTGAAAAGCAATTATCTCCTATTTTTATTCAAACAGAAAATTATGGTACCCGTGCTTCAACTGTTTTATTAGTTGATTATGATAATAATGTTAATTTTATTGAACGTACATTTAATAAAGGCCAATTAAAAAAAGAAAATACTTTTTCTTTTAAAATCAAATAAAAAATGGTCGATTAAAGAGCTTTATGCTTTTTAAATCGACCATTTTTATTATATATATTTTAACCGTTGTGATTGTATCCAGTCACCTAATTTAATAAATAAAGGAACAAATAAGAGACTAATGATTATGCCCTTTAAAATATTAAACGGTAAGATACCAACTGCAACTGTCGTTAGCTTAACTGCTGGTGTCATTTCAACACCTAAAAAGACGGCATATGCTGGTAAAATGAATAGATAGTTCAATACACCCATTACGATTGTCATTGCTAATGTTCCTAAAAGAAGACCTAGAAGTACTCCTTTAACACTTTTCATTTTATGATAAAAGTAAGCAACAGGGAAAATAAACACTGAACCTGCTAAAAAGTTAGCAACAACACCTACAGGATCTGTCGCCCCTGAGATAACAAAATAAAGTCCGTTTTTCACTAATATAACTAACACACCTGCAATTGGTGAAAAGATAATTCCAGCAATTAAGGCAGGAATATCACTAAAATCAACTTTTAAATAAGGTGGCAACATTGGTAATGGAAAACTAATAAAGAACAATATTAATGAAATAGCCCCTAATAATCCGATGACAATTAACTTTATCAACCTTGAAGACTTTGCTTGATTTGACATTATAAATTCTCCTCCATCTTTGTTAATATCGATAAGTAATTTCGATGAAGGCTTGCTAGTTACTTAAAATAAAAGCCCCTATAACAAAAATGTTATAGGGGCGTTAATTATTAAGTTAATAGAGATATGCTTAAATAAGCAAATCACTAGCAACATCTTCTCCCATCCAGACTTTACTGTCGGCTCTAGACTTAAACTAGATCAACTACTTGCGTAGGTCACGGGCTTTTGATTATTAATCAATTACCGTCGGTCGGGAATTACACCCTGCCCCGAAAATGTTATCGATATTATATTGTAAATTAAATATACATTATTTTTTAATAAAGTGCAAGTATTCAGTTTATATGATTATGAGCTTAACTAATTGTTTCCTAAAGTATTTAGTGATACTATTTTGCTTAATGATAACTAAAGGAGTGGATTTAATGGATTTAAATAAATGGTTTGATCAAGGTATCTCTAAACAAGCATATAAAAATACATTAACTAACCATAAAGACGCTTTTAATCATATATATGAACACTTTAGCTTTCCTAATAATAATGAATATTATTTAGAGAAAATAAAAAATCAAAATTTACGTGTGTTAATTATTGCTCAAGAATTCTGTGGTCATTGCATGTTAGATGTACCAATTATGTTTAGATTAGCAGAAAAGACGAACATGCCTGTAAGTGTACTAGTTCGCGATGATAATTTAGATTTGATGGATCAATATTTAACAAATGAGAAACGTGTCATTCCTATATTTATCTTTATCAATGAAAATGGTGAGGAAGTTGCTAAATGGGGACCTTTTGCACCTGAGATTAAAGAGTATGTTGATAACTTAAACAGAGATATGCCACCTAAAGACGATCCAAATTTTGATGAAGCATTTAAATCTCTCATTGAAGAAGTTGGTCATACATTTAAATATAATGAAAAGTACTGGCAATACGTTTATGAAGATTTAATTAAAAAATTAACTAAATAAATGTTTACGATTTATTTTTTAGGGTAAACTTACTAATAGTAAGACTTTTTTAAAGATTCCCCTTCTTGGCAAGACACAATTTTGTGTCTTGCTTTTTTTATTTCAATGATTTAATTAAAAAAGATTCGTTTCTTTTTTATTTTGCTTCCTATACAATAGAAAATAGATATAAATTTATTAAGGAGTGATTTTATGAGTTTTGAATACAATAATGTTTTAATCGCTGTAGACGGTTCAAAAACGGCAGAAAAAGCATTAGATAAAGCAATTCAAGTTGCAAAAAATAATCATGCAGACTTGATATTAACTAATGTCATTGATACAACAACTTTTTCAATGATCGAACCTTATGACAGCTCAATTTATGAACGTTCACAAAAAGCTGCTCATGAAATGTTAGCAGACTATGAGACGAAGATAAAAGCAGCTGGATTTCCTAGTGTGAAAAAGATTGTCAAAATGGGGTCACCTAAATCAATGATTACTAAAGAGATTATACCAGAAGAAAATATTGACTTAATCGTTGTAGGTGCAACAGGCTTAGGCGCTGTTGAACGTATTTTAATGGGAAGTGTTTCAGAATTTATTATTCGTCACGCGACTTGTGACGTACTTGTCACTAGATAAATATGATTGGAGTGTTTTAAATGGATGATTTTTCACATGTCCACAACCGAAAAGCTACATACTCATTAAAGTGGGATGAACTACAAACTGTTTTTAATACAACAGATATTTTACCGATGTGGGTTGCTGATATGGATTTTCAAGCACCTAACGTTGTAAATGAAGCTATTAAACAAAGAGCTGATCATGGATTTTACGGATATACTGTTATTAACAACGCACTCAAAGAAAAAGTTTCTAATTGGGTAAGTAAACACCATAATTGGTCGACTCAAATTGATTCACTCATTTTTAGTCCAGGTGTTATACCTAGCATTAACTCTGCACTTGAAGTTTTTACAAATCCTGGCGATGATATTTTAATCCAAACGCCTGTTTATACACCTTTTTTTAATTTAATTAAAAATAACAATAGAAACGTTATTGAACAAGAATTAATAAAAAAAGATAATAAATATGAAATCGATTTTGAAGACTTTGAAGAAAAAATAAAGTCAGGTGTGAAAGTCTTTATTCTTTGCTCTCCTCATAACCCAGTTGGTCGAGTGTGGCGTAAAGATGAATTAGAAAAAATGGCTGAAATATGTTTAGCTAACGATGTTTTAATTTTCTCTGATGAAATTCATGCAGATTTAATTTTGGAAGGGCATAAACATATTCCAATCGCTTCTTTATCAGAAGAAGTGAGTAATCAAACAATTACTTTTATGTCCCCTACTAAAACATTTAATTTAGCTGGTCTACAAATATCATATGTAATTACAGAAAATAAATCGATGCATACTAAACTTGCCACAGAGTTAAGTCGTCAAGGTATGAATATGATAAATACAATAGGCGTTGTTGCTCTAGATGCTGTTTATCCTGACGGTAAACCTTGGCTCGATCAATTATTAAATGTTATTGAAGCTAATAAAAATTATGTTGTAAAACGATTAGAAGCGGAAACGCCTTTAAAAGTAATTGATGCTGAAGGCACTTATTTATTGTGGATTGATTGTGAAGCGCTTGGATTATCTGCAGACCAAATAAATGACTTCTTTATTCAAGATGCAAAAGTTGGACTTAATCGAGGTTTTTCATACGGTACGGCCGGTGAACAATTTATGCGAATGAATATCGCTTCGCCAAAAGAATTAATCATTGAAGGAACAAACCGAATAATCAATGCTATAAATCAAAAATAACCTCTTAATATTAAGAGGTTATTTTTTCTCATCTGATTCTGAATTTGTTTCTTCTTGTTTTGATTGAATGTGTTTTGGGTATTCTTTATGTGGTTTTGCATCTTCTTTTTTTGATTTTTTATAAAATAAATACACTGCTACAATGGCACCAATGACAAATATTGATAGCATGAGTAACGATGGAATATATTCTGATTTATCTTCTGGAAAATATAAAAATTCCATATGCATACTAATCACATCCTTATCTTTATAATATAATAAAACTATGAGACAATCAATCTGTGGCACTCAAAAGATAAAATTGTTCTATATTTGCCACATAATTATTTAGGAGGAGAAATATGACACATGATATTCAAGTTGGAAGTATTGTAGAAACAGATTATAATTCTGGTACTTACATTGGAAAAGTTATAGAAGATCGTGGAAACTATTGGTTAATTGAAGTTAATGCAATTTTAAAACATCCTACTCAAGGTGACTTACACAACCCTGAACAAGCTGAAGGGGAAGGTGTTGTTTTCCATGAACGTAAAGCACTTGCTTATCGCGAAAAATTAAACGGTCGTAAACGAAAAACAAAAGTTTACACAGGTGAAGTGCCTAGTTATGTTGATTCTTTAAAAAATTCATTTAATCAATTAAAGAAAGAACTTGAAGCAAGAAATGATGCTTATGGTAATTTAGCTTTAGAAAAGCTAGCAGATTTAGATCAGTCATTTTATCAAAAAATTTATGATAAAGCAGGTGAACATTAAATGAGTGTCCATATTGAAGCAAAAAAAGGTGACATAGCAGACACTATTTTATTACCAGGAGATCCCTTGCGTGCTAAATATATCGCAGAAAATTATTTGGACGACGTTATTCAATACAACAATGTTAGAGGGATGTTAGGTTACACAGGTACATATAAAGGTAAGCGAGTATCTGTTCAAGGAACGGGTATGGGCGTTCCGTCAATCTCGATTTATGTCAATGAACTTATACAAGAATATGATGTTAAAAAACTTATCCGAGTTGGTACATGTGGTGGCATGAAAACCGATGTTAATATTCGTGATATTATACTTGCTCAAGGTGCGACGCATGATTCACAAACTAACAAAATGATTTTTGGCAATATCGAATACGCTCCTTTAGCTGACTTTAATTTATTAAAAAACGCCTATGAAATTGCCAAAGATAAAAATTTAAATACACATGTCGGAAATGTCTTTACAAGTGACACGTTTTATCGTGATAATGCTATAGAAGTAAATGATTTACTTTCTTCTTACAACATTTTAGGTATTGAAATGGAAGCAGCTGCTTTATATACACTCGCTGCCAAATATAATTGTGAGGCATTAGCAATTTTAACTGTTTCAGATCATATTATTACAGGCGAGGCAACTTCTTCAAAAGAAAGACAATCTTCATTTAACGATATGATGGAAGTAGCATTAGAAACAGCTTTACAATAATTTAAAACAAAAAACTTTTGCTTAAGTGTCACTCTAAAACGAAAGAGTTAACACACTTTTGCAAAAGTTTTTTTAAAACATCTGATAACCGGCTTTTCTTAAAGCTCGCATAACAATTCCTGCAACAATTGTACCGATAAAACCAAATATAATATTAATTGCTTCGACTAACGTCATACTGGTAAATATTTCTAATACAGCTGGAAAAGCATTTCCAGGTTGTGTAAAATAATCTAAAAATGAATATTTACCTACAACAAGGATGATGATAAATGGGTAAAGTAACGTAATAACCCATGTTTGTCTAACTAGCATATTAATGATAAAGGCAATTCCGAAGAATAAAATAAAGAATAAGACGGATCCTACAATAAATTGTACTATTTCAACCACGAGACATATACCCCTTTCAATTACACTACATATTTTATAGACATATGGACCAAAATGCAAAGACTTAGAACTTTCCCTCTAACTTCCTCACTACAAAACGTATTAGTTTATGATAGAATAGATTTGATGTAAAATGGACTTACTTGAGTGGAGGAGATTTAATGAGTAAAGATATTTATGACGTAACAATTATAGGTGCAGGGCCAGCTGGACTGTTCACTGCTTTTTACGGTGGTATGCGTCAAGCAAAAGTAAAAATCATTGAAAGTTTACCTCACGTTGGTGGACAATTAACTGCTCTGTATCCAGAAAAACACATATATGATGTTGCCGGATTTCCTGAAATCAAAGCACAGGATTTAGTTGATAACTTAACTGAACAACTTAAAATTTTTGAATCTACAATTGTATTGAATCAATCAATTGAAAAAGTCGAAAAAGATTCAGATAATCTATTTGAATTAACCTCTCATACTGGTGAAGTTCATTATTCAAGAACAATTATTATTACAGCAGGCAATGGAGCTTTCGAACCACGCCGCTTAAATATAAATACAAGTGAAGATTTTGAAAATGTTAATTTACATTACTATGTTGATGATATGAATCGTTATGCTGATGAACATGTTATGTTACTTGGTGGTGGTGATTCTGCAGTCGATTGGGCATTAATGTTAGAGCCAATTGCTGATAAAGTCACGCTAGTTCATCGTCGTAATCAATTTAGAGCCCATGAACATAGTATCAAGAAATTAAAAGCTTCTAGCGTAAATATACTCACACCTTTTATTCCTACAGATATTGAAGGTGATGAGAAAATAAATCGTGTCATTTTACAAGAAGCACGTGGTGAAAAGATACTTAGTTTAGATGTTGATTCTGTTCTATGTAATTATGGTTTTGTTTCTAAATTAGGACCCATTAAAGATTGGGGATTAGAAATTGAACGTAATAGTATTGTAGTTAATCAGAAAATGGAAACAAATATTGAAGGAATTTACGCAGTTGGAGATATTAATATATTCCCAGGGAAAGTAAAATTAATTGCTACTGGCTTTGGTGAAGGACCTACTGCAATAAATAATGCGATGCAATATTTAGATCCTACAGCACGCATTCAACCACGTCATTCGACAAATATGTTTTAATTAACGTAGACAGGAGATTAGTAAGATGAAAAGATCCATGAAACTTGGTGATTTATTAGCTGATTTATTTACAGTTAATGAATCAGATAAAAATATAGAAATTACGGGTATTTCGATTGATAATCGAGACGTAAATAAAGGTGATTTATTTATTTTCCATAAAGGAGAAAATTTTGATCCTCATTCAGATTATCAAGCAATTGAAAATAAAGCGCACGCTTTTATTAATGAAAAGCATTTAAATACTGATTTACCACAATTTATTACAGAAGATACGAGTCATTTAATTGGTTTAATTGCTGCTCGCTTTTATGGTTATCCTACTGAATCTATGACAAACATTGCTGTAACAGGCACTAATGGGAAAACGAGCGTTATTAAATTAATTTCCCATTTATTACGACCTACTAATAAATTAACAGCTGATATTGGGACGAATGGAATCTTTTTAAATGACTTAGAAGTAGAATCTAATACCAAAACACCTACTACTCCCCCACCATTAGAATTACAAAAAATTGCTTATGATCTAAAAAACAAACAAAGCAATTATTTATTAATGGAAACGACAAGTCATGGACTTCATATGGGGCGTACTTTAGGTATTAATTTTAAATACCGTCTATTTACTAATTTAACAAAAGATCATTTGGATTATCATCAAACTATGGATAATTATCTCGCAGCTAAGAAAATCTTATTTGATACAGCGAATTCAGATGAGTTTGCAATTATAAATGCTGATTCAGATTATGCTGAAAAGATAGCTAAAGATACCAAAGCTCAGGTTTTAACCTACGCACTAGAGGGACCAGCTGATTTCCAGGCAATTAACCTTGAAGAGGATGAACTTATCACCCGTTTTGATTTAGTTTATAAAGATAAAATAATTCCTTTTGAGACTGAACTAATAGGTAGGTATAATGTTCACAACTTGCTTGCTGCAATTATTGTTGCATATAAAGAAGGTTTAAGTTGGCAAGTTATTCAAGATTCAGTAAAAAGTTTTCACGGCATTAAAGGACGATTAGAAAGAGTAGAATCAAGTAATGTTTTTATTGATTACGCTCATACACCCGATGCTTTAGAAAACGTCTTACGAACTGTCAAAAATGTAACAACAGGTAGAGTAATCGCAGTATTTGGAGCAGGCGGTGACCGGGATAAAACGAAGCGGCCTGAAATGGGCTTAATTGCTGAGGAGAATAGTCATATCCCTATCGTTACATCTGATAATCCACGTACTGAAAATCCTAGTGAAATCATTACTGATATTGTTCAAGGAATGACACAACAACCAATCACTTTTGAAAATAGAAAAGATGCGATTGAACATGCTATTAAGCTTGCTAAAGCTGAAGACGTCATTGTTATTGCTGGTAAAGGACAAGAAGAGTACCAGGAAGTTAACGGCGTTCGTTATGATTTTAGTGATTATAAAATAGCAAAATCATTTTTATAAACTGTTAAAA
>Ga0209487_1002223_pt1 | contig 15900 bp, 14 predicted proteins | sample Poulit2012_FD_187524 | JGI IMG/M metagenome (GOLD analysis project Ga0209487, IMG submission 187524) | Agricultural soil microbial communities from Georgia to study Nitrogen management - Poultry litter 2012 (SPAdes) (version 2) | ecosystem: Environmental > Terrestrial > Soil > Agricultural land... | reverse complement strand
CCCGCCGCTCCGGCACGGTTACAATACCGTCGTGCTGCAACATGTACGAGTCCTGTGCCGGCTGGCACTGCTGCTGGTGCTGGCGGGCTGCGCCAGTGAACTGAACACACCCGGTGAGGCGCTGCGGCTGCTCGGCGGGACCCTTGAGGATGCCTATGTCGGCGAACCGTACCAGCAGGCGCTGCGACCAGCCGGGGGTTTGCGGCCCTACAGTTTCGACGTCACGGGAGGCTCATTGCCGCCCGGCCTGGAACTTAAGGACGGTGTCATCCGCGGCACCCCAACTGCCCTCGGCACGTTCACTTTCACGGTCAGTGTCAGTGACGGCAACCTGGCCAGCAACTTCCTGGAACATCGCCTGCGGGTGCTGGAACTGCCTCCGCCGGCGCTGGACCTCGTCATGCCTGAGACCGAGGTCCGTGCGCCCTTCACCGTGCGTGTCACCGTCGAGGAAGCCCGCAAGCTGCTCGGCCTGAGCACCCGCCTGCGCTGGGATCCGGAGCGGTTCAGCTACGTAGAGGGCAGCCTGCGCTCGACATCCGACAGCTTCGCCCTGTTCGCCGACACCGGAGACGACTGGTTGCAGGTAGATCTTGCCTGGCTGGGCAGCAGCTTCAGTGGAGAACGCCAGCTGTTCACCTTCCAGCTTGTCCCGAGTGAACCCGCCAGACCCGGACTGGCTGCTGTCACTGACTTCGTCTCTGAGGGATCAGACACAGGTCATTTCGCAGCCAGCCAAACGGGCGCGCGGGTGCCGGAGCCACGCCGCGCCCCGCCTGCAGACACGGAACCGGCGCCCCTGGTGCAACCCGAACAGCCGGGCGACGACGAGGCCGCAGAGCCGGTCGCAGGTGAAGATGACCATGACAGCGCCACCGAACAGCCTGAGGAACCCGCTGCCGCTGAACCGGAAGCAGAGGAAGCAGACGGCGCAGAAGACGCCGCCGGAACCCCAGTCCCGCCCGAGGCCGCTGACGATGCCGAGGATGAGGACGAGGCTGCGTCAGAAGAGCAGGAATCGCCATGAGCAGACTCCGCAAACTGGTTGCAGCCTGCCTGCTGGCGGCCCTGGGCTGGGTCAGTGCCACAACGGTGCGGCAGCTGTCGCTCCCTGAGCTGCTCGAGGCCGCCGCGATCGGTTTCCGCGGCACCGTCAGTTCAGTGGACGTCCGTCTCATCGACGACGAACCATGGACGGAAGTGACCTTCGACATCACTGATCAGCTCCTGGCCGGCAGCGCCGACGAGGAACCGGAGGAGAACAGGGTGACCCTGGCCTTCCTGGGTGGCAGCAGCGGCGGTACGGAACTCGCGGTCGCGCTGCGCCCTGAGTTCAGCCCGGGTGACGAGGTCATCGTGCTCGCTTATGAGGAGCGTTATTACTCCCCGGTAGTCGGCTTCAACCAGGGCGTGTGGTGGCTGGATGATACCGGCACCTGGCTCGACCAGAACGGCGTGGCGCTGGCGGTGACCGAAGACGGCCAGCTCACGCGTGCAGAGCCTGATCCGGTGGCTGTCGGGCTTGACACGGATGAAGTCGTTCAGGCGCTGCGACAGGCGCTGGAGGACCGCTGATGCTGCGGAAGACGCTCCTGCTCGGTTTGCTGTTAGGCACCACGCCCGTGCTGGCCGACGGCTACACGGTTGATCCGGCAGGCGGGCCACTCACGCTTACCGAAGACGTGGAGGCGGCGTTCGCTGCCTGGCTCGAGGCCGGGCTCAGCGAGGTACCCGAACTGACAGCCGGAGCCACCACGGAGTTCCGTTTCGGTGCTGCCGAGCTGATGGGCCCTGACCTCGTCACCCTGACCGTTCAGCGCAGTGCTCCCGACGCGGCGCTGCACATCGTGGTCAACCCGGATACTTACGTTGAGTTCCCGGCGGCCCTCGTACATGAGGCCGGTCTGGTGCTGGGACTTACCAGCAGCACTGAGGGTGTCATGAACCCGCTGTTAAGCGACGACAGCGAGGGCCGCCCGCGACAGGCTGATGTCGACCGGCTGCAGGCTCAGCAGACGGCTGTGCCCGGTGACCTGACCGGTGACGGCCGGGTGGATTTCGATGACCTGCTCGAACTGGCGGCACAGTTCGGCCGCCGTGGGGTTAACCAGCCTGGTGACCTCGACGGTGACGGCACGGTCACGCTCGACGACCTTCGTCTGCTGCGGGAGAACTACCTGTTCACCGAGCCCCGTGACCGAACACTCGAACCGGCTGAAGACGAAACGGATCAGGGTGAGGCGGGCACCGCTGCGACCACACCGGAACAGTAGCTGCAGGCAGGCAGCCTGAAGTCAGATCTCAGCAGGATCGGATCCGCTCAGGCTGAGGTCTTTGGCCGCTCCATCACGCAGGTGAATCACCGCCAGCTCCTGGTCACCTTTGACGCAGATCAGCGTGCCTGGCCCGAGCGGCTCTATCAGGTAATCAGTGAACGAACCAAGCGTCCTGCCCGGCAGCATCACCACCATGCTCTCCTGAGCCGCCTCGCCTCGGCCGCGGTACTGCCTGATGGTCAGGCTGGTGTTCAGCACCTGGATGCTTAACGGCTCACCGCTGAGCGGATAGACGCTGGCTTCCGCCGCCGGCAGGTTGTCCAGCAGGGTCGACAGGTCAGCAGGAGCGACTGAAAGTGCGGTGTGGAACCGGTGGACCAGACCCTGGACGACGCCCTCGGGAAGCTCGACGCCAGCAGCCCGGGCTGAGCCGCGCAGGAAACCTTCGATCGCCACCCGCCGCCTGGGGACGTTGGCGCTGAGCGCCGTCAGGCGGGAGAGCGCCTGACGCACCAGCTCCTGCGGTTCCCCCACCACCGTGTTGGCCAGGATGCGCAGCACGATCAGCAGCTCTTCCCTGTGTTCACTCGTGAGCACGAAATGCGCCGCCAGCGCCTCGGCGACCAGGGCCGCCAGCGAGCGGCCGTAATCCTCGGAGCGCAGGTGCAGGTAATCACCCTCGGTGAAGCCGTGCAGCCGACCGCGGGCGGTCTCGACGACGAAGCTTCTCTCGAGCGGCCTTTCGTGCCCCTCGACGTTCAGGCTCCTGACGCCCGACTGCTCCTTTATCGACAGTTCCAGTCCGGCCAGCCGGAAGCGCGGCGGAGCCTGCGGGATGTTCACGGTCGCCGCACTGGCGCCTTCCGGTATCCGCTCGATAGCCAGCAGTGGGTTCAGGCCACCCAGTACCCCGCCCTGCAACTGCGGTCCGCTGGCCTCACCACCGACTGACCGGGGCAGGAAACGGGCGACTTTCTCGAAGAAGGCGCGGATGAGGCCAGTGAACTGGCGCACGTCGCGTTCGAACAGCTTGCGTTCATGCCGTTCGAAAGCGAGTACAGCCTGCAGCCGCTGCTCCAGTTCGCGCCGCTGGCTGAGCCGTTCCTCCTCGGGCAACCATTCCCGGCTCAGCTCCGAGATGGCGAGCCGCAGCTCCCGGCTGCCCGGTTCCCGCCGTTCGATCAGGGAGTGTCTGCCGGCGTACGGATCGGCAGCGACAGCCAGGGCGACGCGCTGCACGTACGCCAGGGACTGTTCACGGCTGATTTCAAGCCCTTCCAGCACGGTGCCCGGCTCACCGAGTTCCATGATGGTGGACAGGATCTCGCGGACCAGCTCCACCAGGCTGTCAAGGTCATCTACGGAGACGAGAGCGTCATCGCGGGCAGGGATCGGTTCGACGACCCGGAAGCGGGACAGGTTGGCGTCGTTACGGTATTCACCCCCCGCACCGTAGCGCAGCAGGTTCCGGTGGGTGGCATACAGCAGCCGGGCGGTGTAACGGTCACGCTCGGCACGCAATGAAGCTCCGGTACGGGTCATGAAGCGGTCGAGTTCGTGCCACCACACGGCGGTGGCCAGCCGCTGCAGCTCGTTCTGCTCGCCGGTTACCGACGGGTCGATCGCTGCCGGCCGCGGCGCAGGGCCGGCGCTGCCGAGTTCTCCCTCACGCAGCAGCCGGACGGCCGGCCGCTCTTCGGTCAGTACCGGCTCATAGCTGTCGGCGCCGGCCGGTTCCTGCTCGCCGCCTAGCACCAGGCTGTCGAAGCTGAGCGACGACTCCTTCTGGTCCTTGGGGGTCTCGCCCACCGTGCGCAGCTGCCTTGACAGCACGGTGAGCCTGCGCCGGTCTTCCTCAGACATCAGACTGGCCGAGCGGTTCAGGCGGTCCAGCAGTTCCCAGGCAGCCGCGGGGCCGCCACGCGTCACCCGTCCCTGCAGCAGGTCATCAACCTTGTACTGCAGCAGTTCAAGCGCCACGCTTTCGAAGCTGGGCATGCCATTCAATATACGGGCTGATGCGGCGGCAGACAGTGCATTACCCACAAGTCACGGTGCGCTGACTCCTTGACGGTGCATGCGCAATCATTCACAATATCTTCACCGGCGGCGACGCCGGCGGGAGGAACCTTGCCGCACATTATCGCTGAACCCTGCATAGGTACCAAGGACCGTTCCTGCGTGGACGTGTGCCCGGTTGAATGCATCTATGAAGCGGACGACCAGCTGTACATCCATCCGGAGGAATGCATCGATTGCGGAGCCTGCGTGCCCGCCTGCCCGGTCAGCGCCATCTTCCCGGAGGAAGACGTACCGACCGAGTGGATCTCCTTCATCAAGAAGAACTACGACCTCTCGGGGCTCTGACGCCAGGACCCTTTCAGCAGCGCTGGCCGGTCAGCTGACCCGGGCCAGCGCTGTTCCTATCAGGGAAGCGACCTCAGCTGCCTCGTCCTCGCTGATTATCAGGGGCGGTACCAGCCGGATCACATTGTCCCCGGCGTTGATGGTCAGTACGCCCAGGTCGCGCAGCTCTTTCATCACCTCAGCCGCAGGTACGGTCAGCTCCAGCCCCAGCAGCAGACCGCGGCCCTTCACCGACTTCACCAGGGGTGAGTCCAGCTGCTCCAGCGCCTCCCTGAACGAGCGGCCCACCTTGCCCACATGTCCGAGCAGATCTGCAGAACGCAGTTCCCGGAGGACGGCCAGGCCGGCAGCCGCTGCCAGCGCGTTGCCGCCGAAAGTGGTCCCATGCCCGCCTGAAGGCATCGCCCGGGCGACCTCGTCGGTCATGAGCAGCGCCGCTACCGGCACGCCGCCGCCCAGTCCCTTGGCCAGCGTCACCATGTCCGGCTCCACCCCGTAGCGTTCAGTTGCCAGGAACCGGCCGGTACGGCCGACCCCGGTCTGGATCTCGTCCATTATCAGCAGCGCGCCACGCTCCCGGGTCAGCTCCCTGGCCCGTTCCAGGAACTCCGGTTCTGCTTCGTTGATGCCGCCCTCCCCCTGGATCGGCTCAAGCAACAGTGCGGCCACCTCATCGGTGAGGGCTTCCTCGAGCTGTTCCACCGAGTTGTAATCGATGAAGGTCACCTCGGTGCCGGTCGGCATGAACGGCTCCCGGTACTTCGGTTCCCAGGTCAGGGACAGCGCACCCATGGTCCGGCCGGAGAATCCACGCCGCGCGGCGACGAAGCGCCGCCGGCCGGTCGCAACCCGCGCCCATTTCAGTGCGGCCTCGTTCACCTCCGAGCCGGAGCTCGCCATGAACGCACGCTGCAGCGGCGGCTGCACGAAACTGAACAGTTCCTCCAGGAACTCAGTCCGGGTGTCGTTGCCATGGCTTTGCGAGCAGATGATCAGCCGCCCGGCCTGGGTCGCGATCGCCTCGATCAGCCGCGGATGGGCGTGACCCAGGCTCGCCACCGCGATGCCGGCCATGCAGTCGTAGTAGCGGCGGCCTTCGGCGTCGTAGATGAACACGCCTTCGCCGTGCGTGAACACGATGTCGGGTTTCCACAGTCCCGGAGCGTGCCGGGCTTCCCGTTCGAGCAGTTCCTCAGTCCTGGTCATGCCTGAAACCTCTGCAGCGTCTGTCATCGTCGCACCCTCCCTGCGCCGTAAGCCGGCCTGCACCATTATCACCTCCCGCTGTGGGCGCGGGGGCGTTGTTCACGGCCGCACCACCTGACAGGCTGGTCCCGCTGACAGTCAGGCTACTTATGCTTCGGGTAGTTTGAAGGGCAACGTTGGAGGAGGCGGAAACAGCGATGAACGTGCAGACCGAAGCAGCCAGCGGCTCGCCGCGACAGGCGGGCGGACTGAAAGTAGCGCTGGTCAGCATCCACGGCCTGATCCGGGGAACTGAACTTGAACTGGGCCGCAACGCCGACACCGGCGGTCAGACGAAGTACGTCGTGCAACTGACTGAGGCGCTGGCGGACTGCGACGGGATCGGTTCAGTCCGGCTGTTCACCAGGCTGATAGACGACCCGGATCATTCCGCTGACTACGCGCAGCCACTGGAGCCGCTGAGGGACAAAGCCAGCATCGTCAGGCTCGCCTGTGGCGGACCGCTTTATGTCCGCAAGGAGGAACTGTACCCGCATCTGGACGAGTACCTGGACAACTTCCTGGCCTGGTGCGAGGAGAACGACTGGTGGCCGGACGTGATCCACGGCCATTACGCTGACGGCGCCCGGGTGGCGCTGGATGCTGCCGGACGGTCCGGCGCCACCTTCATGTTCACCGGCCACTCACTCGGCCGCAACAAGCGCAAGGTGCTGCTCGAGGCGGGTGAGGACGCCGCTACGATCGAGGAACGCTACAGTTTCGACGAGCGCATTGCGATCGAAGAGAAGGCGCTCAAGGAAGCGCAGGTGGTGGTCGCCTCCACCAGCTACGAGATCGAGACGGGGTACGAAACGTACGAGAACTCGGCCGTAGCCCGCTACCGGGTACTGGCGCCCGGCATCGACCTGGAGCAGTTCCACCCGTACTACTACGACGAGGAACCGGGCTTCTCGCGCAGCGAGGAGCAGATGCAGGCAGCGAACCGCATGCGGCACGAGATCGGCCGGTTCCTGACCACTCCGGACCGGCCGATGATCCTGGCGATCAGCAGACCGGACCGGCGCAAGAACATCGCCGGCCTCGTCGAAGCTTACGGGCGGGACGCCGAACTGCGCGAGCTCGCCAACCTGGTCATCTTCGCGGGGGTGCGCCGTGACATCGAGAAGATGGACGACAATGAGCGTGAGGTGCTGACGGAGCTGCTGCTGCTCATGGACCGCTTCGACCTGTACGGCCGGCTGGCTCTTCCCAAGAAGCACGATCCGGATACCGACATCCCCGAGCTGTACCGCATGGCAGCCCGGCAGCAGGGAGTGTTCATAAATCCCGCCCTGGTCGAGAATTTCGGCCTTACGATCATCGAAGCGGCGGCCTGTGGACTGCCGGTCGTCTCAACCGGCTTCGGGGGGCCGAGCGATATCATCGGCAACCTGAACAACGGCGTGCTGATCGACTCCAGTGACCGGCAACAGATCGTCAGCGCACTGAAGCGGCTGCTCACCTCGCGTGAGTACTGGCAGGAGTGCTCCGATAACGGCGTCATGGGCGTCCGTGAGCATTACGTCTGGTCGAACCACTGCAGCCTGTACACAGGGCTGGGCGGCCAGTGACCCCGACCTGGTGGCTGGTCAGCGACATAGACGGCACCCTGACGGGCGACAGTGCCGGTCTGGCTGCGCTGCGCGGTTGGCTTGCTGACCAGGCGGGCCGGGTCGGTTTCGGGGTGGCCAGTGGCCGTTCACCTGAGCTGATCGCTGAGGCGGTCAGGGAGTTCGGTCTGCCGGAACCACAGCTGAGCATCGCTTCAGTAGGCAGCGAGATAATAACGTCTGACCCCGGGTTCCCGGACTGGCCCGGTCCCCTGCTCGACAGCTGGCGGCCTGACGAACTGCGGGCGGTTCTCGCACAGGTCGACGGCATCGAACCGCAGCCGCCGGCCGGGCAGGGGCAGCACAAACTCGGGTACTGGGGTCCGGCCGAAGCGGCCGACCGGGCGCGCCTGGCGGTGGCGGCGGCCGGCCTGGAGGCGAACCTGCTGCACTCCGCCGGACGTTTCCTCGACGTGCTGCCGGCCGGAGTGTCCAAGGGCAGTGCGGTCCGCTTCGTGGCCAGGTGGCTTGATGTACCGCTCAGCCGGATCGTCGTGGCGGGCGATACGGGTAACGACCGGGAACTGCTGCTGTGCGGCGCCCGGGCAGTGATGGTCGCCAATCACACCGATGAGCTGGCTGAGCTTAAGCACGTTGACGCGGTTTACACTGCCAGTCAGCCGCACGCGCTGGGAGTGCTGGAAGGCCTGAGGCATTACGGCGTCGGCGGCTGAAGCAGGGAGGCCGCAGATGAGTACGGCGACCACGCGGTTGCGTGTCCGTTTCAAAGAGACCGATCAGATGGGCGTGGTGCATCACAGCGAGTACCCGGTCTGGCTTGAGGTGGCCCGGATCGAGTGGCTGCGCGACCGGGGCCTGTCATACAGGGAACTGGAAGACTCGGGCATCTCTCTGGCAGTGAGTGAACTGGAAGTCACTTACCGGGCGGCGGCCCGCTTCGATGACCTGCTTGAGGTGACGACAATGCTGAGCGAGAGTCGGAGCCGCCGGTTCACCTTCGACTACCGCATCAGCCGGCCGGCTGATGCGGTTGTGATCGCCACTGCCACCACCCGGCACGTGCCGACCGACCGCACGGGCAGGGCCGTGCGGATGCCGGATGACTGGCTGTCCGCGCTGAGTGTCCGCGTGGCATAGCGCCTGCGACCCATCGCGCCCCGGACACGGTGTACCGTTGGGGGTAAAGGAAGGCTGCCCGTGCACGGCCCGGGCAGCCTTCCCAGACCACGACTGGCAGGAGCAGGTGACATATGGCAACGGAACGTGAGACGACGCTGGAAGTACTGGCAGGCAAGATGCGCGGGCAGGCGCTGACGTACGACGACGTGCTGCTCGTCCCGCGGCGTTCGGAGCTGTTGCCCGCGGACGCTGACCTGCGTGCTTCGCTCACCGCTCAGATAGAGCTCAACCTGCCGGTGATGAGCGCGGCGATGGATACGGTGACTGAGACCCGCATGGCGGTGGCGATGGCACGCAACGGCGGCATCGGCGTCATCCACAAGAAGATGAGCGTGGCTGAGCAGGCCAGCCAGGTCCGCAAGGTGAAGCGGTCTGAATCCGGGATGATAACGGACCCGATCACCCTGAAGAAAGGGTCTCTCGTCGCTGACGCCGAGCGGCTCATGAGTGAGTACCGCATCAGCGGAGTGCCGATCATCGAAGAGGACGGACGGCTGGCCGGCATCCTGACGAACCGTGACCTGCGTTTCGTCGACGACCACTCACAGGCAGTCGATTCGCTGATGACGAGCGAGAACCTGATCACCGTACCGAGTGGAACGACCCTGGAGCAGGCCCGCGAGATACTGAGCCGCCACAAGGTCGAGAAGCTCCCTGTCGTCGACGATGACTACCGGCTGATCGGCCTGATCACGATCAAGGACATCATGAAGAAGATCGCTCATCCGAATGCCGCCAAAGACGCGCAGGGACGCCTGCTCGTCGCCGCAGCGGTCGGCGTGGCGAAAGACCTGGAGGAGCGGGCAGCTGCGCTCGTCGAAGCCGGCGTGGATGCGCTCGTGCTGGACAGCGCCCACGGTCACTCGCGCGGCATCCTCGATGCCCTGAGCTGGCTGAAGGAAACGTACAGCGTGCCGGTTATCGCCGGTAACATCGCGACGGCCGAAGCCGCCCGTGACCTGGCCGAGCGGGGCGCCGACGCTGTAAAGGTCGGCATAGGACCCGGCTCGATCTGCACCACCAGGGTGGTCACCGGCGTCGGCATGCCGCAGCTGTCAGCCATTCTGGAAGTCGCCGCGGCGCTGGCCGGTACGGGCATCCGCATCATCGCCGATGGCGGTGTGAAACATACGGGTGACATTCCCAAGGCGCTTGCCGCCGGCGCGGACGTCGTGATGGTCGGTTCGATGCTGGCTGGCACCACTGAAGCGCCCGGGGAGGACATCCTGCGTGATGGCCGGCGCTACAAGGCGTACCGGGGCATGGGCAGCCTGGGAGCGATGGGCGGCGGCAGCGCCGACCGTTACTTCCAGGAAGGCACCCAGGCCGCCAAACTCGTCCCGGAAGGCATCGAAGGCATCGTTTCCTACAAAGGACCGGTCGCTGACGTCCTCTACCAGCTGCAGGGCGGACTCCGCAGCGCCATGGGGTACTGCGGAACGCCGGATATCAGGAGCCTGCAGCGGGACGCGCAGTTCGTCACGATCACCCAGGCGAGCCTGATCGAAGGCCATCCCCACGACGTGACGATCACCAAGGAAGCACCGAACTACCAGGTGCGCTGAGGACCTGCCGCCTCAGACAGCTCGGAAGTGACGGCCCTGCTCGGGCAGATCCCGGTACAGGCGCAGTACTGCGCCTGTACCGAACTTCAGGAAGTAACTTACCGGCGAGATGACACGCTCCTGTCTGCTGCCGCGGGGCAGCAGCTGGGCCTGCAGCCGGCTCAGCTGATTCGCCAGTACGGCGTCGCGGCGCCGGACGGCCTCAGCCGCCTTATCCTCCAGCTTCCCGAGACTGTGAGCGACACGCTCACTGTGCCGGTCCACCGCTCCCTTCAAGGTCGGCTCGAAACCGAGGACTGCCTCATTAAGCGCGTTCTGTGAAGCACGAAGCTGCTTGAGGCTGTCACTGAACTGGCGGGCAGCTGCGCTTCGCTGCAGCAGCAGCCGGCGACTGACTTCTTCCGGCCGGTCCTGCAGCTCGGCGGGGTCGATGTCCAGCTGCCTGAGGATGCGGGCTACAGGTGGTTCCAGCACGGTCAGTTCGGGGCGTGGCCAGATGGTGGGCTGCCTTACTCCGTGCCGGCGGTACACGTCGCGCAGCTGCGCGAAGTAACGCAGTTCGCCCGGTCCCACGACCAGGGCGGTGGTGGGCAGGACCGCGTCCTGGGTCACCGGCCGCAGGCCGGCGGCGGGTGTGAGCCGGCCCGGTTGCGCCTCCAGGATGGCCTGCAGATCAGCGCGGCTGAAGCGGGCAGATGAAGTGTAGAACTTGCTGCCATCGAAGCGCAGCAGTTCCCGCTGTGGCAGCCCGTCGCCCGTGCTCGTCAGGAACAGGTTGGTGGCGGCCTGGCCACGGCCCAGCTGGGGCGTGAAGCCGAGGCGGCTCAGTCGGCTGCCGGCGCTGTTCACAGCCTCAGCGCTCGCCAGGGGGTCCTCAAGTTCCTGTTCAATCACCCGGCTGAACAGAGGAGCCACATCAGGCTGTGCCGGATCGATTATGAGTGGCGCGTCCGGTCCCAGCACCCGGAAGAGCAGCGCGCTGAACAGTTCGGCCCAGTTGCCTGCCACAGCGGCAGCGGACCCGTGCAGTTCCAGGAACTCCTCGGTCAGTTCGGCAGGCCAGTTGCCACTTCGGAGCTGAGCTGTGAGCAGCCGGTCCAGGCCTGCGGGAAGCGGGATGGAGCTGGCCGGTACGCCTGCCGGCAGTGGCACCTCCACACGCCAGAGCCGTTCATCCAGGTCCAGCAGCCAGGTATGGTCGATCTCGGCGATGTCATGGTCCTGACTGGCGACCCAGAACACCGGTACGGCCGGAGCGTCAGCGCGGTCGATGCGCCTGGCGATGCTGACCGCGGTCATCGCTTTGGAGAGGGTGAAGTTCGGGCCGGCCAGCAGGCCGGCCTGCTGGCCGGTTACCACTGCAACGGAACCCGGTTGTGCGAGCCGGTCGGCTGCTTCCAGAACAGCCTGATGGGCACCGAGACGCACGGCGTAACCTTTCAGTGCCGCAGCCAGCGCAGCCCTGGGCCGGTTGGCACCGGCCTCGACCGGCAGTGTGTGCGGTGGCCGTGGACAGTCGAAGAAGTCATCGAGTTCACCGAGTGTGTATGCGTCCAGGAAACGCTCCATGAGTGCAGGCACAGCCGAGCTTACCAGCGGCCCGAGTGGCGGCGCGTTGCGCAGGCGCTGTGCTAGTATCTCCTCAGCAGGACGCTTCGTACCGGTTACGGCGGGTAGCGGGGCGGACCCTGATCAGGGGTCCTTCTGTCCGCGAGAAATAGCCTTGATACGGATGTACTATGCGAATTCACGTTGAGCTGCTGCCTGCAGAGGCAGCCACTGATGTTGCCGTCGTGGTCGATGCCCTGCGCAGCTGCACCTCAGCAGCGCTCGCTTTCGATCGTGGCCTCGCTTCGCTTGATTTCAGCCAGTCGCTGCGCACTGCCCGCCGCGGCGCTGCGGAACTTGATCTGCTGCTCCTCGGGGAGCGGCGGGGGATGGTTCCGGAAGGTTTCAATCACAGCAACTCACCGGTACTGCTTCAGCAGCTGGAGCTCACCGGCAAGAAGGCAGCACTCGTTTCGGAGAACGCTCCGCAGGCTGTAGACCACAACTCTGCTGCACGGCACATACTGCTCGGCTCGCTGTTCAACGCCGCTGCCGTCGTCCGCCGCGCCGCCGAACTGGCCAGCGAGTCAGTTCACGTCGTCGCCTCAGGCTTCCGGGGCCAGGAAGACCTGGATGATTCGCTGGCTGTCGCTTTCATCGCCGCCGAACTGAGGCGGCTGCTGCCGGAGGCTGAGGTCACCGGGGCGGTGGCACTGACGGAGAGCCTGCTGCGGGCGTTTCCGGACCCGGTCGAAGCACTGTGGCATTCCACAGCCGGCCGTTACCTGCGCAGTCTCGGCCATGGTGACGACATCGGCATCGCCGGGCAGGTATCAGCGTCAGGCTCGGTACCCGAACGCTCCACCACCCTCAGCCTCAGCGAAGGCGGTCTGCTGCAGCGTTTCACGGTCAGCAGCTGAACATGGCCACGCAAGATGATGCCTTTCCGGAGACGGTCAACGTCCTCGGTTACCAGCTGGCCCGCGTCGACCTCGCCACAGCGACCGACTGGGCACTCCGGCGTTGCCGTCTGCGCGCTGAGCCAGCCCTCGTAGTCACGCTCAATCCGGAGATCATAATTCAGGCCCGGTCTGATGAACGTCTCGAAACAGCCCTCAAGAGTGCACAGCTGACCGTCGCCGATGGCGTCGGTGTGCTGTGGGCGGCCCGCCGGGCAGGCCAGACACTGCCGGGCCGGGTTCCCGGTGTCGAGCTGGCGACCCGGTTGCTGCAGCAGGGTGGTCCGGACCTGCGGGTGTACTTCCTCGGTGCTGCCCCAGGCGTAGCCGAGCGGGCAGCAGCCAGGGCCCGGGACAGCTGGGGCACCCAGGTGGCTGGTGCCGAGCACGGTTACTTCGACCGCGAGACGGAGGGGCCAGCTGTCGTCGACCGGATCGCTGATTCGCGGGCGGACCTGCTGCTGGCCGGACTGGGCGAAGGACAGGAACTGTTCCTGGCTGAGCAACTCAGTGAACTTGCCGTGCCCGTCGCCATCGGAGTGGGCGGCACCATCGACGTACTGGCTGGTCACGTACGCCGTACGCCGGGCTGGACCAGGAAACTGGGGGTCGAGTGGCTGTGGCGGGTCGGCCTCGACCGGTCACGCTGGCACCGGTTCCCTCGCCTGCTGCAGTTCATCCGGCTGGTACTGACGGCTCCCCGCTGAGGAAGGCAGAGTGTCAGAACGTCTTGAGCGGGTAGCGGACCCCGGGCGTGCTGAGTTCCAGCGCTTCCCTGACTTCCGGCTCAGGCGGCAGCCCGGCCGGATAGTTACCGTTGAAACAGGCCAGGCACGTCTCCGCCAGCCCGATCGCCTCGACCAGACCTTCTTCGCTCAGGTAATGCAGTGAATCGGCCCCGATGCGCTCGCGGATCTCCTCTACGGTCATGACCGCTGCAGCGAGTTCGCGCCGGGCCGCCGTGTCGATGCCATAGAAACAGGGGTAACGGATCGGCGGACTTGACACCCGGAAATGCACTTCAGCAGCACCGGCCTGGCGCAAGAGCCGCACGATCCGGCCTGAAGTTGTTCCCCGTACCACCGAGTCATCCACCAGCACGACCCGTTTGCCGCGCACTGCTGCAGTCGGGGTCAGTTTCAGCCGGACTTTCAGTTCCCGCTGATCCTGGTCGGGACTGATGAAACTCCGTCCGGTGTACGACGATTTGTGGAAACCGAGTTCATAGGGGATGCCCGACGCGCGGGAGAAGCCCAGTGCCGCCGCCAGGCCAGAGTCCGGGACGCCGATGACGGCGTCAGCCTCGACCGGAGCCTCCCGGGCCAGGATCTCCCCCATGCGCAGCCGGCTTTCATAAACATCGACACCGTCGATGGCACCGTCGGTCCTGGCGAAGTAGATCCATTCGAACGCGCATGGTGTCGGCTGTGGAGCGAGCACCTGCCGGGATTCCAGCTCACCGTCCGGACCGGCGGTCACCAGTTCACCCGGCCTTACGTCACGGACGTAACTCGCCCCCATCATTCCGAAGGCCGCCTGCTCCGAGGCGAACACCCAGCTGCCGTCAGGAAAACGGCCTATCTGCAGCGGCCTTACCCCGTTGGCGTCGCGCAGGCCGATTATCCGTTCACGGTCCATGAGCACGACCGCGAAACCGCCTTCCATCTCGGTCATGACCCGGGCGGTGGCGTCCGTGAACGACAGCTCGCTGTATCGCGCGATCAGGTTCAGCATCACCTCGCTGTCGTTGGTCGTCTGGAACACTGCCCCCTCGTCAAGCATCCGGGCTCGCAGGCTCAGGGCGTTGGTGAAGTTGCCGTTATGGGCCAGCGCGACGATGCCTTTGCTGGAGCGCACCGTAAGCGGCTGTGCGTTGAAGCGCAAATCAGAACCGGCAGAAGAGTAACGCGTGTGTCCCAGGGCGATGCAGGCTTCAGGGAAACGGAGCTTGTCGGTCCTGGCGGCAGTGAACACCTCGCTGATGAGACCCATGTCCTTCTCGATACGGACCTCGCGGCCGCCGGCGACGCAGATACCACACGACTCCTGGCCGCGGTGCTGCAGGGCGAACAGGCCGAGCTGAGCGAGGCCAGCAACGTCGGCCGCAGTACGGGAACGGATCGCTATCAAGCCGCATTCCTCACGGGGCTTGTCCAGCGCGGGCCGGGAGCCTGCAACTGGCTGATTAGGATGTGGCATGGGGGTTTCCTCACGAGCGGGGTTGCACAAAGGGGCCTTCGGCCTCTGTCTCAGCCTGAGTGTAGCACCTGACCCGGCTGGTCCGGCCGTCGCAGCTGTGCGGCCGGACCGCGAGTTGACCCGGGCAGCCCCCGGCTGCTAGAGTTGCTGGTCTGGCGCAGTCTTAGCGCCGGGATGGCGGAATGGTAGACGCAGTAGACTCAAAATCTACCGGGGCGACCCGTGCGGGTTCGAGTCCCGCTCCCGGCACCATCAGCTGACAGTGCGCCGCAGCAGTTTCTGTTAACGTTCTGGCAGCGGGGCACCAGCCCTTACTACGGAGGCACTGAGCGACACAATGTTCTGGTTGATTCTTATCCCCTTCATCCTCGTATCTATCCTGATGACGTTCGTCATCCTGCTGCAGGAGCCGAAACAGTCCGGACTGGGCGGCCTCGACGGCGGAGGCGGCGGTGGCATGGATTTCGGCACCACTGGCGGCACCTCAGGTGGCCTGCGCCGCACGACCACGTACCTGGCGATAATCTGGGGGCTGCTCGCCCTCGCGCTGCAGGTCGTTCCGCGCTGAAGCGACCGCATTTCACGCCTTACCGCCCCCGATCTTGATCAGACCGGGGGCTTCTTGTTGCAGCGGCACATCGGATTGCTGAATACCTATATTTGCTACCACCAATATAGTCATGTTCATATAATACGGACCGGGCAGAAGCCGGCTCTGCGACGTCAGCCAGCAACCCGTTTCGTGTGTCCTGAGGTTTGACCTGACCCCGGCCGGGTGATAGATTCTGAGACAGTGGAAAGTCAATCAGGGCAGTCCACTTGTACGGCAGTAGTCCGTCTGGTAGCATCATCGGGAATCCAAACCGGGGTGCCGCCTTCTGGGATGCTGTCGGACCCGACGACAATGTCGGTGTGCCGGGTATCTGATCCCAAACCAGCCCGGTCAATTCAACGGAGGTAGAATGAAGAAGACCCTGTTTGCCCTCGCAAC
>Ga0209487_1002222_pt1 | contig 15900 bp, 12 predicted proteins | sample Poulit2012_FD_187524 | JGI IMG/M metagenome (GOLD analysis project Ga0209487, IMG submission 187524) | Agricultural soil microbial communities from Georgia to study Nitrogen management - Poultry litter 2012 (SPAdes) (version 2) | ecosystem: Environmental > Terrestrial > Soil > Agricultural land... | reverse complement strand
CGTTGACCAACAGGAACAATTCAACAAGTTCTTTAGTGAGATACAAGAAAAGTACCTCAATCTTCAAGGTTTGGACTATATGGCCACCATTCGGAGATTGGGTTTGATTGCGTTTCGTTTTTGTATGTTGTTTTCGGCATTGCGTATTTTAGAAATGCCACACATCCAATTCAATAAGAATGGTGTGGCATTCGATGCCTCCACTGGAGAAATATATAATTTCGGCCATCAAACTGGCGATACGTCTAACAAAATTATATGTGAAGAAAGAGATTTTAATACTGCATTAGAAATGATTAAAGTGTTGGTAAAACATTCCAGTAAAGTATTTGGTGAGCTTCCACAAGAAGAAACCAAACCTACCCGAATGAACCGTAAAGAAAAATTCCTATACGCTCTACCAAGAAACTTTAACCGTCAGAAGTATTTAGAAGTTGCTAAAAGCCTAAAAATACCTGCAAAGACAGCCGAAGGATACATTACAAGTTTTGTAAAGTCAAACCTACTGCATAGAGAACAGCAAGACAATTATATAAACTTGTCAATTGAGGAAACTAAGGAAGTTGAGGAACATAAGGAAGAATAAGCCGTAAAGGCTTTTCTTCCGAAGATTCGACCACACCCGTAAAAATAAAATCGGGTGGTCATCCTAAGGATTAAATATCCTTAGTTTCCTCTATTTCCTCAAACTCCTTAATTCAACACGCAGGTTATAAGTAGTTTAAGATTGTTTGTTTTATTTTCCTTTTTTACGGTTTTCCTTATTCTTTTTTCACAAATTATTCTTACATTGGACAAAATTTGACAAGTCAAAATATGAAAGGTGATGAAATTAGGTAATCGCATCAAAGAGCTTAGAGAAAGTCAAGGTTTACTCCAAAGACAACTCTCGGCACAGTTAGAAATTGACACCCCTATGTTTAGCAAGATTGAACGTGGAGAGCGTAGAGCAAAACGGGAACTAGTGCTAAAAATAGCGGAGCTGTTAAAGGCTGATGAACAGGAGTTGTTGTCTTTGTGGTTAGCAGACCAAATTTTAGAAATAACCACAGATGAAGAACAGGCTTTGCAAGCCTTAAAAATGGCAACTAAGGATATTAAAAACAAGAAGGATTAATGATGAATGTTCAATTATAAATGAAGGAAAATATTGTTAAAAATAAAAGTTTTGAATTTGCTATTAGAGTGGTAAAGCTCTATCAGTTTCTATGCGACCATAAAAAGGAATTTGTGTTAAGCAAGCAACTTTTACGAAGCGGTACAAGCGTTGGTGCTATGGTTAGAGAAGCTGAACACGCAGAAACCAAAAAGGACTTTATCCATAAAATGGCAATAGCTCAAAAAGAAATAAACGAAACAATGTATTGGTTGGAGTTATTGCAACAAACCCAGTACCTCAATGATGAACAGTTTGAAAGCGTAAATAATGATGCCTTAGAAATTATCAAACTAATCACAAGCATCATAAAAACATCCAAAACAAACATTAAAAACAATCATTAACCATTAATCATTGACAATTAACCATTAAAAATATATGGCCAAGAAAAAAATTGAAAAGACCAAATCCATAGAAGAAACCCTATGGCAAGCGTGTGATAAACTGAGAGGTTCTGTTGAACCCTCAGAATATAAACATGTCGTACTTGGATTAATATTTTTAAAATTCTCTAGTGATAAATTCGAGCAACGTAGACAGGAGCTTGTAGACGATGGAAAGGAAAAGTATGTAGAAATGAGAGATTTCTACAATATGAAGAATGTTTTCTTCCTAGAGGAAACATCTCGCTGGTCTTATATTATTAAGAATGCTAAACAGGATGATATTGCCATTAAAATTGATACGGCATTACATACCATTGAAAAGAATAATCCATCCTTAAAAGGAGCTTTGCCTGATAATTACTTTTCTCGATTAGGTTTAGATAAAACCAAACTTGCTTCCTTGCTAGATAAAATTAATGAGGTTGATACCTTATTGGATGAAGAGCAAGATATTGTAGGTAAGGTATATGAATATTTCTTATCCAAATTTGCTTTAAAAGAAGGTAAAGGAAAAGGAGAGTTCTATACCCCAAAAAGTATTGTAAAACTTATTGCGGAGATGATAGAACCATACCGAGGGGTGATTTATGACCCAGCTTGTGGTTCGGGAGGTATGTTTGTGCAGTCGATTAAGTTTATAGAAAATCATCATGGAAATAAGAAAGAAGTTTCTATTTATGGACAAGAATACACGAATACTACCTACAAATTAGCCAAGATGAACCTGGCAATACGAGGTATATCTGCGAATCTAGGGGAGAAAGCAGCAGATACCTTTGCACAGGATCAGCATCCTGATTTGAAAGCAGATTTCATTATGGCCAACCCACCTTTTAACCAAAAAGATTGGAGAGGAGAGAATGAATTAATAGACGACCCACGCTGGAAAGGCTATGATGTACCACCTAAAAGTAATGCCAACTATGCTTGGATTTTAAATATGGTGAGTAAACTATCCGAAAATGGTGTAGCAGGATTTATTTTGGCAAATGGTGCTTTATCTGGTGGCGGTGAAGAATATAAAATCCGTAGAAAACTCATTGAAAATAACTTGGTAGAAGCTATTGTTATTTTACCAAGAAGTATGTTCTACACCACAGACATTAGTGTAACGCTTTGGATTTTAAACAAAAACAAGACCGAACGCACTGTTGAATTGCCAGATGTAACCAGAAACTACCGCAATCGCGAGCAAGAAATTTTGTTTATGGATTTACGCCAAATAGGGATTCCTTTTGAAAAGAAATTTATTCAGTTTTCAGAAGAAAATATTCAAGACATTGCCAAAACATACCATCAATGGCAGCAAAAGGACTCAGGTTACGAAGATGTACCTGAATATTGTTATAGTGCTAGTTTTGATGAAGTAGTTAAGAAAGACTTTTCTCTAGTACCTAGTAAATACATAGAGTTTGTAAACCGTGACGAGAACATCAATTTTGATGAGAAAATGACTTCCCTACAAACGGAGTTAAGCGACTTGTTACAACAAGAAGCCGAGAGCAAAACCGAATTGTTAAACGTGTTTAAAGAATTAGGTTATGAGCTCAAATTATAAAAAACTTGGTGATTACATACAGCCTGTAAATAGAAGAAATACCGATTTAAAGGTAGAAACACTTTTAGGAGTAAGTATTCAAAAAATATTAATGCCGTCCATAGCAAACACCGTAGGTACAAATATGAAAACCTACAAGATTATCAAAAAAAACCAATTTGCTTATGGACCTGTTACTTCCCGCAATGGGGATAAAATTTCAATTGCTTTATTGCAAGACTTTGATGAAGCTATTATTTCACAAGCTTATACGGTTTTTGAAGTTGTTGATACTGAAAAGCTACACCCTGAATACTTAATGATGTGGTTTCGAAGACCAGAATTTGACCGTTATGCTCGTTTTAAATCACACGGTTCTGCAAGAGAAACATTTGATTGGGATGAAATGTGCGAAGTAGAACTCCCCATCCCCTCCATAGAAAAACAACGCGAAATAGTAAAAGAATACAACACCGTTACCAAACGCATCAAACTCAACGAACAAATCAACCAAAAACTGGAAGAAACCGCACAAGCCTTGTATAAGCATTGGTTTGTGGATTTTGAGTTTCCTAATAAAGAAGGCAAGCCTTATAAATCTTCTGGTGGTGAGATGGTGTATAATGAAGAATTGGATAAGGATATTCCGAAGGGGTGGAGTTTGGAGTTGATGTCAGAAGTAATACCTGTTAAAGATGGCACTCACGATTCTCCTAAACCAGTCGATGAAGGTTTATCATTAATTACCTCTACTCATTTAAGACCTTATGATTTAGATTTAGACAGTACGTATAAAATTTCCTTGAATGACTTTAATCAGATTAACAAAAGAAGCCTAGTTGAACAGTATGATATTTTATTTAGTATGATTGGTACTATTGGATTAATTCATTTTGTCTCAGAGGAGAATATAAATTACGCAATAAAAAATGTAGCTTTATTTAAGTGTTCTCAAAACGAAAACTTAGCTAAGTATATTCTTTTCTATTTAAAAGGAATTTTCACAAAAGAATATATTAAGGGTAACCTAGCAGGTAGTACTCAAAGTTACGTTACATTAACAACTTTAAGAAATATACCTTTGCTCAGACCAAAATTAGAAATTCTATTAATCTTTAATAAGCAAACTAAAGCATTAATAGATAATATATTATTAAACACAAAACAATCCCAAACCCTCCAAGAGCTCCAAAGTTTATTATTAGCAAAAATGACAAAGGTTGAGGATGAAAAAGAAATGGTATGAAAACAGTTTTAGATTTAGACCATATAGAAGCCAAAGAGTTTTTTTTGAGACAAAAAAGTTATTGTAGTATAGATTTACCTGCTTATTTTGACTTTCAGCCATTGTTAGATGCTTTGTCATCAAGTGGTAGTGTAAACAGTATCAACTTAGGGGATGCAAAAAAATATAGTGACACAAATTACACTTTTTACACCAATAAAGATGGAAAATTAGCTTGGCGCCCACTACAAATTATAAATCCGGTTGTTTATGTAAACTTGGTAAATAAAATTACTAAAGAAGATAATTGGAAACTTATTGTAGATAGATTTAAAAAGTTTCAAAAAAATGAACAAATACAGTGTTTTAGCATTCCTTTGACTTCAAGAAAAAATGATAAAGCAGAAACAATTACAAATTGGTGGCAACAAATAGAACAGCAATCTATTGAATTAGCTTTAGATTATAATTGTTTTATGAATACAGACATATCAGAATGCTACAGCTCAATCTATACGCACTCTATACCTTGGGCGCTTCACGGCAAAGAAATTATCAAAAAAGCAATTAAATCAGGTAATGAAGATAAATCACTCATTGGAAATAAAATTGATGAAACGATTCAGAAGATGCAATATGGTCAAACCAATGGCATTCCTCAAGGCTCGGCATTAATGGATTTTATTGCTGAGATGATTTTAGGTTATGCTGATAGAGTATTGTCTTGTAAAATAAACTATTACAATCATCAAGAAAAGAATAATAAAATAGAGGGATATAAGATTTTAAGGTATAGAGACGATTATAGAATCTTTGCAAATAATCAGCAAACAGCAGTTAAAATTGGAAAACTATTGTCAGAAACGTTAACGAAATTAAATTTGAAACTGAACACTCATAAAACTTTTATTTCAGACAATATTGTAAGTGATGTTATCAAACCAGATAAGTTATACTGGAATGCATCAAAACAAAATGCAAAAACATTACAAAAACGCTTGTTGCTCATACATTCATTAGCCGAAAAACACCCAAACTCTGGCAGTTTAGTTAAAGCATTGACAGAATTTCTTGAAAATCAATTATACCCTTTAACGGTGTTTAGAGAAGAAAACTCTAAAGTCTTGGTTAGTATCTTAATAGATATCGCATTTAAAAACCCAAAAACATATCCAGTTGCTGTTGCCATTTTAAGTAAAATAATTTCTTTGGAAGCCAATAGTAATACCGTTGATGAAATGCTAAAAGCTATTGAGAAAAAGTTCGATAATGTTCCTAATGTAGGTCATTTACAAATTTGGCTTCAAAGGTTAACCTTAAAGAATTATCCGGATAAAATGTATACTGAAAAATTATGTAAAAAAGTTGTCAATCGAGAGGAAGAAATTTGGAATATGAATTGGGTAAAACCAAAACCAATTAAAAAAATACTAAAGGAGAATTCTATTATTAATCTTGATAAAATGGATGAATTAGAACCGATAATACAACCTAATGAAGTAAATGTATTTAGTTATTGAAATATTTTAAACCTAACCCCAATCAGCGCACAATAACATTTTCAGCAAAAACAAAAACGATAAAAGCACAGCTAGTGGAAAGAATAGAATTTTAAATAATAAAAAGTAATAAGTTATGGCTAAAACAAAAATTGCATTCATTTATGATTTCGATAAAACCTTATCTCCAAAGGATATGCAGGAATACTCCTTTCTGCCTGATATTGGAATGACACCGAAAGAATTTTGGAAAGAGGTTAATCAAGAAACGAAAGCGCAAAAGGCCGATAACATTATTACTTATATGCAGTTGATGATTGAGAAAGCTAAAGCAAACAACAAAGAAAACGAACTAACAAGAGCTGCTTTAAAGGAAAAAGGAAAAAACATTGAATTGTTTGAGGGTGTAGAAGATTGGTTTGATTTAATTAATCAATATGCCAAAGAAAAAAATGCGGTGGTGGAGCATTACATCATATCAGCTGGAAATAAAGAAATACTTGAAGGAACATCCATTGCAAAACACTTCAAAAAAATATATGGCTGCTCTTTTCGGTTTGATAAAAACAATGTGGCTAAGTCGGCTGGTTTAGCCATAAATTACACCAATAAGACTCAATTTATTTTTAGAATTAACAAAGGCCTATTAGATGAGTCTGATAATTCAAAAATAAATAAGTACACCCCAGAAGAAGAAAGACCCTTTCCTTTCAGCAATATGGTCTATTTCGGTGATGGAGATACAGACATTCCCTGTATGAAATTGGTCAAAGACAAGGGCGGTTATTCTGTGGCGGTTTATAAGCCCAACTCTCCAAAAGCAAGAGCAAAAGCTGTAGACTTATTGAAGGAGGGGCGTGTTAACTTTTTTTTCTCAGCTGATTATTCAAAAGGTAAAGAAATAATGAAAAACTGTAAGTTAATCATTAATAAGATAGTAGCCCAATCAGAATTAAAACAGCTTGAAAAAAAACAACTCAAAAGTATCAAAGCAAAATAAGGAATATGCCCGAAACCAACCGCATAGAGTACAAAGCACAACTCACCAAAGAAAAAGTCTTGGTAGAACAATTGGGTTCAGGTATCCCAAGAATACTGGAAACTTATGGTAAAGAATGCTTTCAGTTCTCTGCTAATTTCCTGCGTATGGTCTTTCCATCGGCAGAACCAGTCAACACCACCGACCAGGTCACCGACCAAGCTATCGACCAAGTTGCCGACCAAGCTACCGACCAAGTCAAAGCCTTGTTGTCTGTTATGATAAATGAGCACAACAGAAGTGAATTAATGGATTTCTTGAATTTATCGCATAATCATACATTCAGACAAAACTACTTGCATCCAGCTATTGAAAAAGGGCTTATAGAATTAACCATTCCTGATAAACCCAATAGCAGCAAGCAAAAATACCGTCTTACTGTAAAAGGCAAGCAACTTAAAGAACATATAAAATGAGTTTAATATCTACCAAAATAGCGAACAGAAATATCCAGCAGGGTATATTAATATTCACCTTAATACTAAAGTGGGTAGATAAGTTGGTAGATGAGTTGGTACTATACTTGGTACAAGAATTGGCTCTACAGAGAAAGCCAGTATTAACCGTTAACCATTAAGAATTAACCATTATTGATGAAGTTTACAGAAGCAAAATTAGAACAAGCATTTATAGAGTTATTGGGTAATGAAGGTTATCCACATTTTTTAGGCAATACCATTAGCCGTATGCCCGAAGACGTATTGATTGAAGACGATATAATCGAGTTTCTATTAACACAATACAAAAAAGAAGGACTAACCCTTAACGAGGCCAAATCCATTGTATTACAGCTGAAAACCTTACCCGCTTCTGAATTATACGAAACCAATAAGAAAATCATGCGGTGGCTCTCCGATGGCTTTATTCTAAAGCGAGAAGACCGCAACCAAAAGGATATTTGGGTGTCTTTAATTGACTATGCAGGCTTAGACCGTCAAATGCAAGGAAAAAACCTAGACACCCTATCTGTAGCCGAACCCCAAGAAAATTATGGAGACAATAACATCTACAAATTTGTCAACCAACTGGAAATTGTAGGTACAGAAAAGCGTATTCCTGATGGTATTTTATACATCAACGGTTTGCCGGTAGTCGTCTTTGAATTTAAAACGGCCATTCAAGAAAATACAACGATTTACGATGCCTATGTACAATTAACGACGCGCTATAAACGCGACATTCCGGAGCTTTTTAAATACAATGCGTTCTGCGTTATTAGCGATGGGGCAAACAACAAAGCAGGGTCTTTTTTTGCACCCTATGAGTTTTACTATGCCTGGCGTAGAATATCAGGTTTTTCTAAAGGTGTAGATGGCATTGATAGTATGTATACTTTGATACAAGGAATGTTGCATAAAAACCGCTTACGGGACATTATCCAAAACTTCATTTACATACCTGATACCTCTAAAAAGGATGAAAAAATAGTATGTCGCTACCCACAATACTATGCCGCAAGAGCCTTATACGACAACATTAAAAAGACTCAAAAACCTAAAGGAGACGGTAAAGGGGGCACCTACTTTGGTGCTACGGGTAGTGGAAAGAGCTATACCATGCTCTTTCTCACAAGACTTTTGATGAAAAGTGAGCATTTTGAAAACCCCACCATTGTGCTCATTACAGACCGTACCGATTTAGACGACCAGCTCTCAGCGCAATTTACCAATGCCAAAACCTTTATCGGTGATAATACCATCCAAAGTGTAGAAAGCAGAGCTCAATTAAGAGAACTATTACAAGGTCGGGCAAGTGGTGGTGTATTTTTAACTACCATTCACAAGTTTACTGAAGATATTGAACTATTGACGGAACGCACCAATGTAATCTGTATTTCTGATGAAGCACATAGAAGTCAAACCAACTTAGATCAAAAAGTTAGAGTTACTGAAAAGGGAGTGAAGAAATCCTATGGCTTTGCCAAGTATTTACACGACTCTTTGCCTAACGCAACTTATGTTGGTTTTACTGGTACGCCAATAGATGCTACACTAGATGTGTTTGGTAAGGTAGTGGATGCATACACGATGACCGAATCAGTTAAAGATGAAATTACTGTTCGTATTGTGTATGAAGGTAGAGCAGCAAAAATAGCTTTACAGAACAGTGAATTAGAAAAAATTGAGAAGTATTACGAAGAAGCTGCCGAAGCTGGAGCCAATGAATACCAAGTAGAAGAAAGCAAAAAGCAATCTGCAAATATGAACGCCATTCTTGGCGACCCAGACAGACTTAAAGAATTAGCGGCCGACTTTGTAAAGCATTATGAAAATCGAGTAAATGAAGGAGCTACAGTTGTAGGTAAAGCTATGTTTGTGAGTAGTTCTCGATATATAGCCTACGAATTTTACAAAAACGTCATAGAGCTAAGACCCGAATGGAATGAAGTAAGAATTGCTGAAGAAGGAGTTGAACTAACAGATAAAGAAAAAAGAGAAATCAAACCTATGGAGCGTATCAAAATGATTATGACCCGTGGGAAAGATGATCCTAAAGAATTATATGATTTATTAGGAACAAAAGAATACCGTAAAGAATTAGACAGACAATTTAAAAACGAAAAATCAAATTTCAAAATAGCCATTGTCGTAGATATGTGGTTAACAGGTTTCGACGTTCCGTTCTTAGACACCATATATATTGACAAGCCCATCCAACAACACAACTTAATACAAACCATTTCACGTGTAAACCGCAAATTTAAAGGTAAGAACAAAGGTTTAGTTGTTGATTATATAGGCATCAAGAAGCAAATGAATTTAGCCCTTAAAAAATACTCAGAGGGTGATAAAGATAATTTTGAGGATATACAACAATCCTTAATCGTAGTAAGAAATCATTTAGACCTATTAGCGAAGCTTCTTCACAAATTTGATGGCTCAAAATACTTTAACGGTTCTCCCTTAGAGCAATTGAATACACTTAATATGGCAGCTGAATTTGTACAGCTGACTAAAGAGATGGAAACTCGCTTTATGGGCTTAGTAAAAAGATTAAAAGCAGCTTATGATATATGTGCCGGTAGTGAAGAATTGACACAACAGGAAAGAGATTACACCCATTTCTACTTAGCAGTTCGGTCTATTGTTTTCAAACTTACCAAAGGAGATGCGCCAGACACAGCTCAAATGAATGCCAAAGTAAGGGAGATGATTAAAAATGCCTTACAGAGTGATGGTGTAGATGAAATCTTTAAAATGGGTGAAGAAACTGAAAAAGAGCAAGACATTTTTGATGAGGATTATTTAGCTAAAATCGATAAAATCAAACTGCCAAATACAAAGATTAAGTTGTTACAGCAACTATTGGCAAGGGCTATTGGTGAAATGAAGAAAGTCAATAAAGTAAAAGGTGTTGACTTCTCTAAGAAAATGGAATCCTTAGTTCAGAAATACAATCAACGTGATGAAAATGATATTCTACGTAGTGAGGTGTATGAGGAAATGGCGGAACAGTTAACCAACCTTATTTGGGATGTTTATAAAGAATTTAAGGCAGGTGATGATTTAGGGATTGATTTTGAAGAAAAAGCATTTTATGATATTCTAAAAGAACTATGTGTTAAATACGATTTCACCTATCCTGAAGACAAATTAATTGAGTTGGCACAAGCAGTAAAAGACTTGGTTGATGGGCAGGCTAAATTTCCAGACTGGAACAAAAGGGATGATATTAAATCGGCTTTAAAAGTAGGTCTAATACTTCTTTTAGACGAACACGGCTATCCACCGGTAGAACGTGATGAAGTGTACAAAGAAATCTTTGAACAGGCAGAAAATTTTAAAAAATATAGTCAAGCAAAATAAAATGACAGCATAAAGCCGAAATATGAACCCGTAAAAACTAAATCAAAATGGCCAACCTTTCCTTCAACATACTAACCTTTGAGCATCCACAGGAAGAATTAACACTGTACTTTACGAACGAAGAAGATGAAAACCTAACAAGGATATTTCACAAGTTGGTTCTTGATGAGGTTATTGAGGCGTTCGGGGAACAGGAGCATTATTACACATCATTCACAAAAGAAGTAGACGGTTTTTACCCAGTTACCAAAGCCGTGGAACCAAACTACGAAAAAAAAGTAGATAAACACGGTGAAGAATACTCATCCAAAGTTCGAAATTCAGCATTTTCAATCTCTATATTAAAACGCTACTATAATAATCTAATACACAATTATTTCAAAACCAAAGGATTTTTGGTGAAGCCTAATTTTATCAGCGACACCGAAGTTTGGCTACCAAGTAAAAAATATGATAAAACAGGTAAATTCAAACAATATGACCGCTATTGCCTAAGGGTGCAATTCCAAACTGTAACCAAACACTTTGAATTGCTACTAACTTTTCAAGGCACATCCAAAGTCTATAAACAATCAGTTGAGGAAATGCAGGAGGAAGTGTCTCCAGCCTCTTTCAATTGGGTAATATTTAACAATGCACTATACAAATTCGATGAATTGTCTGATGAAGGTAGAAGAGCATATGACCAAGTTTTTCCCGTGTGGAATTTAGCCATACGCAATGATAAAAATGAAAGTATAGAAGCTCCCGAAAAAGGCAACAAGTACATCAAATTCAAAAACGCTATTGATGACTTTTACAAAGAGTATCTCAATAAAGAGGAATTTAAAACGATTATTCCCATCAATTCAAACAGCTTCATACCTGTAGATGGTAAACGAATAGGGAGCGTAACACCAAATAGCAACCAATTATTATTTGGTAACAAAAACAAACACATTGTACCGATGAAAGGTATCAATCAATATGGCCCTTACGACACAGGCACAACTCCCAGGGTTCATTTTTTTTACATCGTCCACAAGGATGACAAACAAGCCGCTGAAACAATACATAAATACCTGAACGGAAAAGCTCCCGGCTTCAAAGGATTGTCAAAATTTATTCATATCCCTTACCACCCCGATAAAAATCTTGCTATTTACTATAAAGACAAGACCAATCCTTGGCCGGAGATATATTCGCAAATAATTGATACTTATTTTAATCCCGATATTAAATATTTTGCTATCTATATAAGCCCAATTAGTAAAGACGCCACCAACATAGAACAGAAACGGATTTATTACAGAATAAAAGAATTATTGCTCAAAAAAGGTGTTTCCTCTCAAGTAATAGACGCAATAAAATTGTCGAAAAACAAAAAACCTCACTATAACCTTCCAAACATTGCAATAGCCATACTGGCAAAATTAAACGGGACTCCTTGGCGTTTGGATAGTGCAATAAAAAGAGAATTAGTAGTTGGAGTAGGTGCATTTAAAAATCCCGAATTCGACATCCAATATGTAGGAGGTGCATTCAGCTTCTCAAACAACGGTAAATTCAATCGATTTGAATACTTTCAAAAAGACCAAACCAAAGAATTAGCCGGGTCTATCTACAATGCGGTCAAAAAATATGCAGCTATTAATCCAGAAATTAAACGCTTGGTCATACACTTTTACAAAACCATGAGCCGGAAAGAATTAGAACCAATCGAAAAAGGCTTAAAAAGTTTAGGACTCGACATCCCGGTATTCATAATTTCAATTAACAAAACGGAATCATCGGACATTATCGCTTTTGATACTTCTTGGGAAAATTTAATGCCCTTGAGTGGATCGTATATCAATATCGGCTACAATAAATTCCTATTGTTCAATAATACACGATATAATAAAAATATTTATAAATCAAGTGAAGGTTTCCCATTCCCTATAAAATTAAAAATTGAATGTACACAACCTGAATTAATTGAAGACATCAAAACTGTAAAAGAACTCATCGACCAAGTATATCAATTCAGTAGAATGTACTGGAAATCAGTAAGCCAACAAAACCTACCGGTAACCATAAAATATTCCGAAATGGTCGCAGAAATGCTACCTTATTTTGATGGATACGAAATCCCCGAATTTGGGAAAAACCACTTGTGGTTCCTCTAATAAATTTAATAATAGCAATTTTAATTTTCGAACCAATGTTGCCCCCGCTAAGAAAATGGCGGCTCAGTGCTTTTTCTCCCCACTCGTACCAGCCGCTAAAAAGCACTAAATGGTGTTGCCGCCGATTGCAACTGTCACATTTTTTGTGGCAGTGTCTCCAAACCTTTTTTGCACTTTGCTATCGCCCTCCGCTACAATACCCAAACCCTCACGGGCTAACGCAAAGAGCAAAACCAGCCACTTACACTGCAACAAAAAAACACTTCGTTCCAACCACCACCACTTCGTTTGTGCCAGTATGCAATTCGGCGGAAGCTATTAAACATAATGTGGCATTATAGTACTTCATATTTGAAGAAACAATAAAAACAAAATCCTAAAAAAGTCCTATAATAACATTATGCTAAATAGCCAACACCATTACCTCCTCCCGAAAAAATATCCCAAAAGCCTAAATTCCACGCAGATATTTTTCGGGATTAGGTAGCCGCCATTTTCTTCCCCACGCTCTTTTTCCACATTCCCCACCACCTTTTTCAGCGGTGCAGGGCTATTAAAGGCATAAAAAATAAATTCTCAATGTGCTGTAAAGAGTGCGTTGCCGTTACACTATAGTCCATTGCGGTTTAAACTACAATTTACCTTCATTCCCTGTCGTTTCACTTGCACCGCACACTTTTTCAGCACCGCTCAGCAAGAGTATTTCGTGCCTCATACACTTGCCCTTTCCAGCACCTCATTTATAACTATGCCTTTATAGCCCTGCGAACTTGATGCCCCAACCCTAAATAACAAAAGTCCAAACCAGTTTAAAAAACCTAAATAATTTAATACCACATTTATACAACAAAGAAAAAAGAATAAAAAGGAAAGCAAATTTTGGCGGCTCCGCTCAACCCTCTACTTTTTTAATTCGCCAAAAGACTACGGCATAATGGCAAGTCATTCAATGTGCTTCGCATAGCTCTTTATTTGCCTTGCCAGCCTTCGGCACTTATTCCGTTTCCTTTAGGCGAATTACCCACGCCGCCTATTAAAAAGCTTTCTTTTTTTTCTGTTTTTTTCTTTGTAAAAAAGTTTTTCTTTTTCAAAAAATGCAAAGAACGAAGCAGGTGAACCCAAAAAACCAATCGTTATGCGAAAAATTAAAGTTTACACATTCAACCCAAAAAATCAAATTAACCAATTTGATATTTTTGTTCTTTCAAGAGGTTTAAATAGCGGAAAACCGTTGGATAAACCATGCGCCAATTCATTTGTCGTTGCTTGTAAAGACCAAGCAGAAAAAGATTTCTACAAAACACTAATTGCCGGACTATGGAAGATTAATTATTTCAAGCCGCTTTTATTAGGATCAGTAATTCCATTCCTGAGGCTTACAGATTTTAAGCAGCATCTCCATGAACAAGCAGAAAAAATTAGCTTTACCCCAGACGACTTTAGATTAGACATAGAAAAAATCAAAATCATTGAAGCCAAGCAGAGAAAAATTGCTGAACAAGTACAACTACTCGAAGAAGCAAAACGCATTATAATGTATCGCAATTTCAAATATAGACGCGAACTAAGATGATGAACTATTAACTGTCAAATTCAAATGATAGGGGAGGGGTACAAAACTTATTTTTGTATTCTTCCTTTTTATTTCTTCAACATTACACTTCACTTAAAATAAGCACTTAATTAACCCAATCAATAAATGAGCAGAAGCCTATAAAAGAAACACAACCCACACCAATCTAAACCGACTGCACAGCATAAGCCCAGAAAAACAACGCAAAATAAAGCAATCAAAACCATACCCAAAGAAGAGTTTCACTATTGAATTACATTTGAATGGCATTGGCAAGACCGTACCAAGTCCATGTCAAGTCCAAAGTATTTATAAACCTTTAAAATTTTGTAGAAAATGGGTAAAATTAATCAGGGTATTCTCGGAGGTGTTTCAGGACAAATCGGGAATGTAATCGGTGGAACTTGGAAGGGCATCGATTACCTACGCATCAAACCTTCCAGTGTAGCGAACCCCAGAACCGAAGGGCAGGTTGATCAACGCTCAAAGTTTTTAACCGTGCTTCGTTTCCTACAACCAATGACAGACTTTTTGCGTGTTGGTTTTAAGTTGTATGCAAATAAAATGACACAGTTTAACGCTGCAATGTCTTATAATTTGTTTAATGCTGTTACAGGAGCTTATCCTAACTATTCTGTAGATTATTCAAATGCTTTAGTCAGCCGGGGAAATCTTACAGGTGTATCCGGAGGGTCTGCAAATTCCACAACAGCAGGAGAAGTTGATATAACCTGGACAGATAATTCTGGAAGTGGAAGTGCAATGGCAACTGACAAAGCTTTGATCTTAATTTTAAATACAGCAAGACGAGAAAGCGTTTTTACTGTATCAGGTCCAGCCAGATCAGCTACTACGAGTAATCTTGTCGTTCCAAATGAATATGAAGGAGAGGAGGTTGAAGTCTTTTTAGGTTTCGTTTCCGAAGATGGTAGTAAAGTTTCTAATAGCACTTATTTAGGTTCTGTAACTGTTGCTTCATAAGTATTGGCTTACTTTCTGAAAAGAAGCTGTCTCACAACGAGCCAGCTTCTTTTTTTAATAAAAATCAGCCTAAGTACTTGCTTTTTATATGTAAGGTTTATATCTTCAATTGTCTAATAATCAGATAAATGAACTATAGAATCAAAGATTATAATCAAAATCAAAACTGGCTTTTTCCTCCTTCAATTCAAGAATTAATTCCAGAGGATCATCCCGTTCGAATCGTAAATTCAGTTATCGAACAAATAGATATCAAACCTCTCTTAGAAACTTATAGCAAAGAAGGTCATCCAAGTTATCATCCTAAAATGATGCTCAAAATAATGGTTTATGCCTATATGGATAACATTTATTCCAGTCGGAAAATAGAGAAAGCGATGCGTGAAAACATCAATTTTATGTGGCTCTCTGGCAGACAAACCGTCGACCACAATACCATCGCACGTTTTCGCAGCAACAAACTCAAGTTGGTTTTCAAAGATATTTTCAAACAAGTTGTGTTGTTATTAGCATCAGAGGGACTGGTCAATCTCAAACGAGTTTACACA
>Ga0209487_1002221_pt1 | contig 15902 bp, 11 predicted proteins | sample Poulit2012_FD_187524 | JGI IMG/M metagenome (GOLD analysis project Ga0209487, IMG submission 187524) | Agricultural soil microbial communities from Georgia to study Nitrogen management - Poultry litter 2012 (SPAdes) (version 2) | ecosystem: Environmental > Terrestrial > Soil > Agricultural land... | reverse complement strand
TCAGGCGCTACCGGCCGATCACAGTGACGATATTGATGTCCTACAGTTTGTGCCCAACGATCAGATTGATCCGATCATGCTTGAAAAAGCATACTTTTTAGAGCCGACATCAAAAACGCCAAAGTCCTATTTATTGCTGCACCAGACCTTAGAAGACACGGACAAAACGGCTATCGTGAAAATCACCTTGCGTACTCGAACGCGTCTAGCAATTTTGCGTACCTGCGGAAAATTGCTGATGATTCAGACGCTTCGTTGGGATGATGAAATCCGAGAAGTGGATTTCAAAGGTATTCACTCGGAAGCAAAAATCACCAAAAAGGAACGCGAAATGTCTGCCCAACTTGTTGAGTCATATGCTGAGGATTTCACACCGGAGGAATTCAGCGACGACTACCAAGTGGAATTGCGCAAACTTATTGACACCAAACTTGAAGCAGGCGAAAGCGTGGATTTGGAAGAAGCATTTCCAAAAGAGGAAGAAGAGGAAACCGAAGGCGATGTTGTCGACCTTATGGAAGCATTGCGCAAATCGGTCGACCATGCTCGTTCTACGAAACAGTCCGGTTCGAAAAAATCTGGTAAACGAAAAGCCGGATAGCGCCTGGACGGACGTTATACACCATTCCTGCCAGAAATCTTCGTCATGAGGTCTTTGAGGTCAGACTCGGTTAGTGTGACATCCCGTTCAATCCAAGACTTATACACAACGCGAATCATATTGAGTTCTGGCGAAAGCGTTGTATCGACCCAGTCAGAAGCGTGAAAGGTCACAACGTCTTCTGGAGTTACCACATCGACCGTGCCCTTTTCCGGATAGTGGTGAATGGCCTGGATAACCGCCACCGACTGTCCACCGCGATAGATCAGGGTCTGACCCACGTTTCGGTGGTCAAGGGTCTTTGCTTCAAACATGTATGAGAATATCCTTTTCGGTGGTCCGCGCTAAAACAGCAGAAATTCAGCGTGTCGATATGCTCACCAATAATATGTGATTGCGAAACGAAACTGAACGGTTCCGCGACAATAAACTGATAGAAAGCTGAAGACTGGCTCCATATGACGTCGCGCAGCGTTAAGAGCCGTTTAAGAGTGCTCTTCGATTTTGCATATCCGATTTTTTACGTTATTATTGTGTTCGTTGCCCACTGGCACGCGGATGTAGCTCAATGGTAGAGCCTCTGCCTTCCAAGCAGATAGTGCGAGTTCGATTCTCGTCATCCGCTCGAAGCTCTGATTTCTGGTTACCTAGATTCGGAGCTTTTTTCGTGCCGTAAATATGGCTGGATGATTTCATTGAAACGGCATCGGTTAGGCTGAGTAATAGACAATAAGGGGCCTTGACCTTGCTATGGTAAAAGTCACGTTCATTGTCTAGACTGTTGCAAGCGCGCCAAATTCTGCAGGGTTTTCAAATCGACCTCTGATCTGTTTGGACTTTCAGAAATCTTTGCCCTATAGTTATCTCTCGGCGCCATGGTGCGAGCCGCTACAGGGTAAGACCGGATGGCGGATAATCCAGCAGGTCACAGACCTGATCGCGGGACGTAGCTCAGCTTGGTAGAGCGCGCGCTTTGGGAGCGTGAGGTCGCAGGTTCAAATCCTGTCGTCCCGACTGCATGGTGCTGTCGGAAGCATATGATGTGATTCGGCCAGTACCGATAACCATAGAAATTCCGATTAGAACCCAGGAGTCCTACGTGGTCCAATCCACCGTCGAAAACCTCGCCCCAACCCGGGTGAAATTAGAGGTTGAGGTTCCTTTTGATGAACTGAAACCGCGTATCGATGCTACTTACAAATCACTGGCAAACCAGATTCAGGTTCCTGGATTCCGTAAGGGCAAAGTTCCAGCACGTCTGATTGACCAGCGTGTAGGCCGCGGCTTCGTTATTGAGAACGCAGTAAATGATAACCTGGATACTTTCTTTCAGGAAGCTCTGCGTGATAATGAACTTGCCCCACTGACTCGGCCAGAAGTTGACGTAACTTCTGTTCCAGGCAACGAAGGTGAAGAAGAAGCACCGCTGAAGTTCAATACCGAATTTGATATTCGGCCTGCCATTGAACTGCCAGACTATAAAGGTCTTGAAGTCACCGTCGATCCTGTCACCGTGACTGAAGAACAAGAAGCAGCCGTACTTGACGAACTGCGGGAACGTTTTGCCACCCTGGTGGAGGTCGACCGTCCAGCAGAAAAGAACGATCACGTTACTCTTGGTCTAACAGCAACTATCGACGACGAAGAAGTTGACACCGCAGAAGGTCTGTCCTACGAAGTCGGCTCTGGCACAATGCTTGAAGGCCTGGACGAAGCCATTGAAGGCCTGTCGGCTGGCGAAGATGCTATCTTTGAGACAACCCTGGCCGGCGGAGAGCACTCCGGTGAAGAAGCTACCGTCAAGATCGTCGTAGAAGCCGTTAAAGAGCGCGAACTTCCAGAACCCGACGACGATTTTGCTCAGTTGGCTTCCGAATTTGACACTATTGATGAGCTCAAAGACGACTTGAAGAACCAGGCCGCTGACGAATCCAAGACCAACCAGGGCGTTGAAGCTCGGGAAAAGGCCCTTGAAGAACTGTTGAAACTGGTAGAAGTGCCCATCCCAGAAAACATGTTGGCCGAACAGGTTGAACAGCACTTCTCCTCACAGGGTCATACTGAAGGCGACGACCACGATACTGAAGAACATCGCGAAGAAGTTGAGCAGAACTTCCGTGAGGCCTTCGTCAATGAAGTTGTCTTGGACACCATTGCTGATGAAGAAGAGATTCAGGTCGAACAGTCTGAACTGATCGAGTACATTCTCAGCTCTGCCTCACAGTACGGCATGGATCCAAATCAGTTTGCTCAAATGTTGGACCAGGCGGGCCAGGTTCCCATGATTATGGGTGAAGTTCGCCGGCGCAAAGCACTTGCAGCCGTTCTTGAAGAAGCCAAGGTCGTTGACACTGAAGGCAACGAAGTCGATCTGTCATTCTTCCTTCATCCAGAAGATGAGGAAGATGCAGCATCAGAAGAGTCAGCATCAGAAGAAAATGTTGACGAAGACACCAACTAAGTTCTGATTAAAAGCCAAGGTCCGCTCCTACAATAGGGGGTGGACCTTGGCTGTTTAACTACGGTTCACGGCCTTCAGCGAAAACCGTGAGTCAACTCTGCTCAAGTTGTGTTTTGACCAGTAGTATCTTTGAAGAGTAAGAAGTTTGCTAACCCAATCACGCCAGTGAAGGAAGGTAGGACGTCGTGACTGAATCGTCCAACGCGCCACGGATGGACTCACCGGTAGATCCGGCCAGCCGTGAAGACTACATCTACAATCGTTTGCTCAAAGAGCGCATAATCTGGCTTGGCTCAGAGGTTCGCGACGATAACGCAAATGCGATTGCATCCCAGATGCTACTGTTGAGTGCCGAAGACCCAAACGAGGATATTTACCTCTACATCAACTCCCCAGGCGGCTCTGTTACAGCCGGTATGGCCATCTATGACACCATGCAGCTGATCCCAAATGATGTGGTGACTGTAGCTACCGGCCTAGCCGCTTCAATGGGACAGTTCCTATTGTCCTCGGGAACACCAGGTAAGCGCTATGCAACTCCACACGCACGTATTTTAATGCACCAGCCTTCAGGTGGCATTGGCGGTACTGAATCCGATATTCGTATTCAGGCCCAGCTCATTATGCATATGAAACAGGTCATGTCTGAGCTGACCGCCGAACAAACCGGGCAGACCTTAGAAAAGATTTTGGAAGATAACGCACGTGACAAGTGGTTCACGGCTGAAGAGGGCTTGGATTACGGGTTCTTTGACCACATCGCCTCCGGAACAGCATCCATGGTCGGTGGCGGAGGAATCGGCAAATAGTAGCCAGTAGCCAGTCGCGATTACCAATACGATTTTCCTTCAGGAGACATTAATGAACCACGAAATGCCAAAGGGCACCCCGGCTACACCGATGCCCTCTAACCGTTACATCCTGCCACAGTTCGAAGAACGTACCCCGTATGGTTTCAAACGTCAGGACCCTTACGCTTACCTCTTCGAAGATCGCATTATCTTCCTGGGTACCCAGGTTGATGATGCATCTGCCGACGACATCATGGCCCAATTGCTTGTGCTAGAAGCCATGGATTCTGATCGTGACATCACGTTGTACATTAACTCGCCCGGTGGCTCATTTACCGCAATGACCGCTATCTATGACACGATGCAATTCATTCGTCCAGAAATCCAAACTGTTGCGCTTGGACAGGCTGCCTCTGCCGCAGCGGTCTTGCTAGCAGCCGGAACACCGGGCAAACGCTTGGCGCTGCCTAACTCACGCGTTCTTATTCACCAGCCATCCATGGGTGGCGATCAAGGTACAGCTACTGATCTGCAGATCCATGCAGACGAGCTACTACGTATCCGTACCTGGATGGAAGCAACGCTAGCCAACCATACCAACCGCACAGCTGATGAGGTCCGTCAAGATATTGATCGCGATAAATTCCTGTCAGCTGAAGACGCCAAAGAATACGGCTTGGTTGATGAGGTACTGGAATCGCGGAAGCGTGACGCTGAGTAAACATTCCTAATTACCGATGGCGTCCTATCTTCGGGTGGGACGCCATCTTTGTGTTAATGATCGATACGCAGTGTGACTACCGCAAAGAAAGTTATCCACGCTTGGCGCAACCTCCCGGGGAATAAGCACCGCAGCATTTATGCTGGATTGGTAAGGCGCATAAGGAGAAGATATGGCTCGAATCGGAGAATCGGCAGATCTGCTGAAGTGTTCGTTCTGTGGTAAAACCCAGAAACAGGTACGAAAGCTCATCGCAGGCCCAGGGGTCTACATTTGTGATGAGTGCATCGAGCTGTGCAACGAAATTATCGAAGAAGAGCTTGCCGAGGTCACCGAGGGCGAAGAGTTCACGCTGCCCACCCCGCAGGAAATATACACTCACCTTGATGAGTACGTAATTGGCCAAGATCGTGCCAAAGCCGCTCTGGCCGTTGCAGTATATAACCACTATAAGCGCGTCCATGCCGAAGAAAATATCAAAACCTCGATGCGCGAGGCTTTTGGCACCGATGTAGACTTTACCGAGCTGGAAGATGTTGAAATTGGCAAGTCCAATATTATGCTTGTTGGCCCAACGGGCTCGGGCAAGACCTATCTGGCGCAAACATTGGCCCGCAAACTTGATGTGCCATTTATTGTTGCTGACGCTACCTCACTGACTGAGGCCGGTTATGTGGGCGAAGATGTCGAAAACATTTTACTGAAGCTCATTCAGGCCGCCGATAATGATGTATCCAAAGCAGAGCACGGCATCATTTATATTGATGAGATCGACAAAATTTCGCGCAAATCCGAGAACCCATCGATCACCCGAGACGTATCAGGCGAAGGCGTACAACAATCCCTACTGAAAATCTTGGAAGGTACCGTTGCCTCTGTACCACCACAAGGGGGACGTAAACACCCGCACCAAGAATTTTTGCAGCTTGATACTTCTAATATTCTTTTCATCGTGGCCGGTGCATTTGCAGGACTGGAAGATATCATTGAATCCAGGGCTGGCCGAAAAGCTGTGGGCTTTGGTGCACCCTTGAAGGTCGCTGGCGAGGACGAAGCGCCATCGTTTGCTGATGTTCGCCCAGACGATCTCATCAAATTTGGTTTGATTCCAGAATTTATTGGGCGTTTGCCGGTGGTCACTGCGGTTGATCACCTGGATGAAGATTCTTTAATCCGAGTATTGACCGAACCACGCAATGCGCTAATCAAGCAATATCAGAAAATGTTTGCACTTGACGGCGTGCAACTGCACTTTGACGACGAGGCGCTCAAGGCCATTGTTGCAAAAGCAGAAGCCCGCGGCAGTGGGGCCCGAGGACTACGCTCTATCATTGAAGATGTCCTGCAGCCGATTATGTTTGATTTGCCGTCCCGAGATGATATTGCCCAGGTGACCATTACCGGGGATACGGTGGATGGTACAGGACAACCGGTTATGGTTCCACACGAAGTGGACAGGAATCGCCGAAACAAGTCCGCATAAGGAGAGATTTTGACACAGTCTGTAAGATTTTGGTTTGATCCAGCTTGCCCATTTGCTTGGATAACTTCACGGTGGATGCGTGAAGTTGAACAGGTCCGTGATGTGGCAGTTGACTTCAATATCATTTCATTGGGTGTACTCAATGAAGGCAAAGACGACCCAAACGATCTAGAGACCCAAAATAAATGGCAAGGTGCCCGTGTCGCCATGGCAGTGCGTCAACGCCACGGTGCCGATAAAGTCGGCGAATTTTATACTGCCGCCGGCACCCGTATCCATAACGAACATTACGGTATGGATCGCTACGAAGAAGCCTTGTCCGAGGCATTAGAAGAAATCGGGGTGGAAGATCGAGATGAGATCCTCTCCGAATCACAAAACGACACCTACGATCAGGACCTACGCGATTCAACGAAAAATGCCTTGTCTCTAGTTGGAAACGATGTTGGTACACCAATTATTGCCATCGGTGAGTCGGCCTTCTTTGGCCCGGTTATGACACGTATTGCACGTGGTGAACAGGCCGGCAAAATATGGGACGGTTTTGCTAACGTAGTCGAATTCCCATATTTCTATGAACTCAAACGAGCCCGCACAACAGAACTCGATTTCAGCTAACATCGCTGAACATAGTTGAACCCCCGGTGAGTATAACCACCGGGGGTTCAACTATATATGCAGGGCTTATTCTGCTTCGGCCAAGGTAATATCAGTCAGCCGCAATTCGATAATTTCATCGTCCTCATCGGTGACTGCTTCACCTTGTTTAAGATGCAGCTCACTGACGTTCCCCGCAGCACGCAGATCATCAAGGCCAGCACGCAGCTCGGCGACCCGAAACTCTGTTGCTGTGATCGTTGCGCTGACCACTTCAGTACGCTGTTTGACCTTCGCATCCGATTTAGCTTTACGAATCCGCGAAATAGCACGGGTGACAGTGGTCAAGACTTTGATATCACCATGCTGTGCGGCAGCAGCTATACCAGCCAGTTGGGTTTCTAAACCAGGCCAAGCTGCACTATGTACCGAACCGTTACGCCACCACGACCAGACCTCATCGGTGGCAAATGGTTGAAACGGTGCCATCAAACGCAACAGCGCATCCAAAGCGGTAGCCAAAGTGGCCACCACAGAGGCCTGTTCGGCTGCACCACGCGACCCATAAGCCCGGTCCTTAATGAGCTCAATATAGTCATCGGTAAAATGCCAGAAAAAGGTCTCCACCAGGCTCAAGGTGCGCGCGTACTCAAATTTTTCAAACGCGGCGGTTGCTTGCACGATTGTCTCGTGCAACAGGGCCAACAGGGACCGGTCCAATGGATGACTGATGGCCTCAGCGGCAGTAGCATCCGTGACGATTTTGTCTTCAGTCGCACCCAAATTCAGCGCAAATTTTGAGGCATTGAGCAATTTGATTGCCAAACGCCGCCCAATCTTCATCTGATTGACCTCATAGGCGGTATCAGCACCTAATCGAGCCGATGCCGCCCAATACCGGACCGCGTCTGAACCGAATTGTTCCAAAATATCTGATGGAACAACCACATTGCCCTTCGACTTGGACATTTTCTGACGATGCGGATCAAGCACCCACCCTGATAATGCGGTGTTTTTCCAAGGGACGGTGTCCTGCAACTGGTCGGCCCGTACTACCGTGGAAAATAGCCAGGTTCGGATAATGTCGTGACCCTGTGGACGTAGATCAAAGGGAAAAACTTTATTAAAGTACTGTTCGTCTTTCGACCACTGACCGATAATCTGTGGTGTCAACGACGAGGTTGCCCATGTGTCAAGCACATCTGGGTCACCGGTAAAACCACCCGGGACATCCCGCTGATCGGCGGTGAAACCGTCTGGCACATCGTCTACCGGATCGATGGGTAGTTGTGCATCGGATGGCACAATTGGATTGTCGTAGTCGGCGTGGCCTTCAGCGTCCAATCGATACCACAGTGGAATAGCGACACCGAAGACACGCTGCCGCGACACCAGCCAGTCACCAGTAAGATTTTCTACCCAGTTTGTATAGCGCGACTGCATGAAACTTGGGTGCCAGGCCAGTTCATCACCACGTGCAATGAGTTCATCACGCAGTTTTTCGTTGCGGCCCCCGTTTCGCAAATACCATTGACGCGAGGTCACAATTTCTAATGGCTTATCGCCTTTTTCGAAAAAGTTTACCGCGTGGGTGATTTTCTCAGGTTCCCCGTCCAATAATTCAGCGGCCTCAAGCATTTCTACTACAGCTTTTTGTGCTGAAAAGACCGTCTTGCCGGCAAGGGCACTATAGTTTTCGGCCCCACGCTGGGTCGTGATCCATGACGGCGTCTGGCGGGCAAAGCGTCCGTCACGGCCAATAACTGTTCGGGTTGGTAGTTGCAGTTCGCGCCACCAGGTGATGTCATTCTGGTCACCGAAAGTACACACCATAGCAATACCGGCGCCTTTATCCGGCTGAGCCAGCTCGTGAGAATAGACTTCAACATCGACATCAAAGAGGGGAGAGGTGACCGTTTTGCCAAATAAATGTTGGTACCGCTCATCATCTGGGTGGGCCACCAGTGCTGAACATGCCGGCAACAATTCCGGGCGGGTAGTCTCGATGAAGACTTCGGAACCATCGTGGGCATAAAACGCATACCGATAATAGGCGCCCGGGACTTCTTTATCTTCTAGTTCTGCCTGTGCCACAGCGGTTTGGAATGTTACATCCCACATGGTGGGGGCTTGGGCATTATAGGCATGCCCGTCAGCCAAGTTCTGTAGGAAGGCCCGCTGCGAAACCTCCCGCGAGTGAGCATCGATGGTCCGATAGCTTAGCTGCCAATCCACCGATAAACCCAACTGGGTAAATAATTGCTCGTAGACGACTTCATCGTCCCGGGATTGCGCTAAGCATAGCTCAATGAAATTCTGTCGGGATACCACATCCCAGTCACGGCGGTTCTTGGCAGGTTTGTCAGGTGGCTGATAATTGGGGTCATATGCGACGCTGGTGTCGGTGCGAACACCGAAAAAGTTCTGTACTCGGCGTTCCGTTGGCAAACCGTTGTCATCCCAGCCCATCGGATAGAACACATTTTTGCCACACATGCGTTGATAGCGTGCTATCACGTCGGTTTGGGTATACGAAAAGACGTGTCCGACATGTAACGCACCAGATGCCGTTGGCGGCGGGGTATCGATCGAAAAAACGTCACCCCGGGTAGTATCGGGATTAAACGCATACACCCGGTCTTCTTCCCACCGGCTACTAAATTTTTCTTCAAGTCCCTCCAGACCAACACGGTCTGGAACATTAACCGTTTTGGGCGTGTCTGTGCCCATCTCATTTTCAGCCATGGCCACCATTGTTTCATATTCTCCGCTTATATCTGGTCCCTAACCGCATCATAAAGATCGAGTTTTTATAGTCGGTGTTCTAGGGTTAGAGACATGACCCAAACACAGCCTGCAGCCCTTGTTACCGGTGCGACCTCAGGCATTGGTCGTGCCACCGCTTATAAACTGGTCTCTGATGGTTGGCGTGTCTACGCTGCCTCCCGGCGTACAGAAAACCTGGACACTTTGGCTCAGGCATGCCAACAGTTAGCTGGCACCCTAACGCCGGTGGCTACCGATGTCACCGACAATGCTTCAATCGAGTCACTGTATGCGACCATTGAAACCCAGGGTGGGGTAGATACAGTACTAAATATTGCCGGTGGGGCAGTAGGCTCCGACACCATTAGCCAGGCCCAAGAAGACGATTGGCAGTGGATGTTTGAAACCAATGTGATGGGTTCGCTACGCGTGATCCAAAAATTCTTACCCATGCTGCGAGCACACGGTGCCGCAACCATCCTGAACCTGACCTCAACTGCCGGCATTGTCGCCTATGAAGGCGGGGGCGGATATAACGCCGCAAAATCCGGCCAACACGCATTGACCGGGGCCTTACGACTGGAAGAGGCTGAACACAATATTCGAGTCATTGAAGTTTTACCCGGCCTCGTCAAAACCGAAGAATTCTCGCTGAAACGTATGCGCGGAAATGAATCCGCAGCGGCCGATGTTTATGCCGGTGTTGCCGAACCGCTAACCGCCGATGACGTCGCTGATGTGTGTGCCTATGCGGTGAATCTGCCGCACCATATTAATTTAGACCAAATCGTGCTGCGCCCGGTCAAGCAGGCAGCCCAACATAAGCTGATTCGTGACGCTAAATAGCTGCCAGAAGTGTTGTAGTATGGTCACGGTTGCGCAGTGATCCGACCATCATCGGGGAGTGCTTCGGAAGAACAGCAGACTATCTGCCCAGTAGAACCGAACGGGTCAGCCCGATATAGCTGTAATAAGCGATCTTGGCCGCCAAGATAAGCAGGGTGGTACCGCGCCATACGGCGTCCTTGCATACAGTGCAACGTTGTCGATGCGAGGAAGGTAATTGTGTACCCTCTGGCAAGCTCCCAGCAAGACTGGGTTAATTCTGGTTCCACACCGTCTACGCCAAATCTGCCCACCATCGAAGAATCGATCCTAAAATATTGGGATGAGGATGGCACCTTCACAGCCTCGATCGAAAACCGTCCCGCAGAAATTAACGGCGAAAACAATGAGTTCGTATTCTATGACGGCCCGCCATTTGCCAACGGCCTGCCACACTATGGCCACCTGCTAACCAGCTATGTGAAGGACCTTGTCGCCCGCTATCAGACCCAGCAAGGTCGCCGGGTGGAACGCCGATTCGGGTGGGATACCCACGGTTTGCCCGCCGAGCTGGAAGCCATGAAACAACTGGGCATGACCGATAAGGCCGAAATTGAACAAATGGGCATCGATAAGTTCAACGATGCCTGCCGTGCCTCCGTGCTGGAATACACCCAGGAATGGGAAGAATACATCAACCGCATGGGACGTTGGGTCGATTTTGAAAACGACTACAAAACTCTGAACCCATCATTTATGGAATCGGTCATCTGGGCCTTCAAAACCCTGTATGACCGCAACCTAACCTATCGTGGTTTCCGGGTGCTGCCATACTGCTGGAATGACGAAACACCATTATCCAACCACGAACTGCGCATGGATGATGACGTCTACAAAATGCGGCAAGACCCATCGATCACCGTCCAGTTCACCATCACCGGGCTACCTGAAAACCCAGAACTGATCCCACAAAACGGCGCAACCCCAGAAATCGCAGCGTCTTTGACAGGCGTGGGTGTGCTGGCCTGGACGACCACCCCTTGGACCCTGCCGACCAACCTGTCGTTGGCCGCTGGCCCCGACATCGAATACGCGGTAGTCCCAGTGGAATCGGCCGAAGTTAATACCTTCGGTGCCCAACGTGTGCTATTAGCAACCGATCGGGTTGCCGCCTACGCCAAAATGCTGGGCTATGACGACGCCGAGGCTGCAGTGGCAGCCATTACCGAAACCTATACCGGCACCCAGCTTGCCGGGCTGGTCTACCAGCCGCTGTTTAGCTACTTTGCTGATGCCGAAACTTACGGTACCCAAAATGCGTTTCGAATCCTGGTCGATGATTATGTCTCCACCGAAGACGGTACCGGTCTGGTGCACCAAGCCCCGGCATATGGTGAAGAAGACCAGCGAGTCAATGAAGCCCACGGCATCCCCGTGGTGCTGTCTGTAGACGAAGGCGCCAAATTTTTGCCGCTGTTTGCCGACGAAAACCTCGGGGGCGGGGCGCTTAAAGACATCGCCGGCGTTCAAGTCTTTGAAGCCAATCGCACCATTATTCGTGCACTACGTGCCCAAGGCTCTTTGCTGACAGAACAATCCTTTGAGCACTCTTATCCGCACTGCTGGCGTTGCCGCACCCCGCTGATTTACCGGGCAATTACCTCCTGGTATGTCAAAGTCACTGACTTCAAAGACGACATGTTGCGCATCAACGAAGACATCAACTGGATCCCGGGCAACGTCAAGCACGGCCAGTTCGGAAAATGGCTGGAAAATGCCCGCGACTGGTCAATTTCCCGTAACCGGTACTGGGGTTCGCCCATCCCGGTATGGGAATCCGACGATCCCAACTACCCACGACTCGAAGTCTATGGTTCCCTGGCTGAGCTCGAAGAAGCCTTCGGCAAGCTGCCACGAAATACTGACGGTGAAGTCGATCTGCACCGTCCTTGGATTGATGAACTCGTGCGACCAAACCCGGATGATCCCACCGGCAAATCCATGATGCGCCGTGTCGATGACGTCTTGGATGTTTGGTTCGACTCCGGATCAATGCCATACGCCCAGGTGCATTATCCAATGAAAAACAAAGAGTGGTTTGACACCCATAACCCAGCCGACTTCATCGTCGAATACATTGGTCAAACCCGTGGCTGGTTCTACACCATGCACGTTCTGGGTACCGCACTGTTCAACCGCCCGGCATTCAAAAATGTTATCTCGCATGGAATTGTCCTGGGCTCTGACGGCAATAAGATGTCCAAATCGTTGCAAAACTATCCGGATGTCAATGAAGTATTAGACCGCGATGGTTCCGATGCCATGCGTTGGTTCCTGATGGCCTCTCCAATTCTGCGTGGCGGTAACCTGATCGTCACCGAAGAAGGCATCCGCGAAGCAGCCCGGCAAGCCATCCTGCCAGCCTGGAACGTGTGGCACTTCTTTAGCCTGTACGCCAACTCGGCCACCGATAACGGCAAACGTCCAGAAGGCTACCAAGCCAACTTCCGGTACGAATCCACTGACCCATTAGACCAATATATTCTGGCTGCCACCGGCACCATGCTGCGCGCCGTCAAAGCCAGCCTGGATAACTACAATGTCTCGGGTGCCACCGACACCATCCGTACCTATATGGACACCATGACCAACTGGTATATCCGTCGGTCACGCCAACGCTTCTTCGCCGAAGACACTCAGGCATTAGACACCTTGTACACCGTGCTGGAAGCCTTCTGTCGTGCAGCCGCACCACTGATGCCCATGGTGGCCGAAGAAATTTGGCGTGGCCTCACCGGTGGTCGATCAGTACACCTAACCGACTACCCGGATGCTGATCTCTTCCCCTCCGGCGACGAGGCCATGACACTACAAGAAACCATGGAATTGGTGCGTACCATTGCCTCCTCGGCGTCGTCATTGCGCAAAGGTGCCAACCGCCGTGTGCGATTGCCACTGGCTGAACTGACTGTGGTAGTTCCCAACGTGGACCGCTTCACCGCGGCCTTCACCGATATTCTGGCCGATGAACTGAACCTGAAACACATCAAACTTGTTGATGAAGCCGACACTTCGGCTGAAGACTTCGGAATCTCCCAGCAGTTGACCGTCAACGCACGTGCTGCTGGACCACGGCTTGGCAAAGACGTCCAAACCGTGATCAAAGCATCCAAATCCGGTGACTGGTCGATCGCCGACGACGGCACTGTTACCGCCGGAGGCATCATCCTACAACAACCCGAATACACCCTGTCCACCGTGGTAGAAGAAGACCCAGAAAACCCTGAAGCAGCAGTAGCCGTTATCCCGCAGGGTTTTGTCATTCTCAATACCGCCGTCGACGAAACGCTGGCTGCCGAAGGTGCCGCACGCGATGTTATCCGTGCCGTGCAATCGGCCCGTCGCGACGCCCAACTGGACGTATCGGATCGTATCGCCACCGTCATTACCGGCCCACAACCTGTCATCGACGCTATTGCGGCCCACGAACAACTCATCAGCAGCGAGACCCTCTCACTGCAGGTGACCTTCAATAAAACCGCAGCACCCGACCCACGCGATTCGGTCGCCGACGACGCCACCAAAACTGTAGAAGTTACCGTCCAGAAAGCCGACGCCTAATGTTTGAAACCGCTGAACAGGTATATCAGCACCTGTTATCGCGAGCTCCAGAAAATAAAATGGAGCCCCGCATGCAACCCATGTATGACATCATGTCGTTATTGGGGGACCCACAGTCCAGCGCCCCGGTCATCCACCTGACCGGAACCAACGGTAAAACCACCACCGCGCGCATCATCGAACAAGTTCTCATTGCCCACGGACTGCGCACCGGACGTTACACGTCACCACATCTGTCTAAAGTCACCGAACGCATCACCTTAGATGGCCAACCGGTTGAAGACGAAACATTTGTGCGGATTTGGAACGAGATCGCACCTTTGGTCGATATTATCGACGCCAAACTCACCGAAGCCGACGAACAACCCCTGACCTATTTCGAAACCGTAACCGCCCTGGGTTTTGCGATCTTTGCCGACGCCCCGGTCGATGTCATGGTCCTAGAAGTTGGACTAGGCGGAGTTACCGATGCCACCAATGTGGCTAACGCCCAGGTCTCGGTGGTGACACCAATTGCTGTGGACCACGCCGATCTGCTGGGTGATAGTCCCGGTCAAATTGCCGTGGAAAAAGCCGGCATCATCAAATCCGATGGATACCTCATCTCCGCGGTACAAGAACCCGAAGCAGCCCAAGTGCTGTTGGAAGCCGCCCGCAAAAAGCACGTTAACTTCCGGTTTGAAAATGTCGAATTTGGGGTGACAGAACGCTCCGTTGCCGTTGGGGGCCAGCAGGTATCCATCCGTGGCATCGCAGCCGACTACAACGGATTGTTCTTGCCGTTACACGGCGCCCATCAGGTGCAAAACCTGGCCGTGGCCATCGCAGCGCTTGAAGCGTTTCTCGGTGCCGGTGAACAACCCCTCAACCAGGACGTGCTCCAGGATGGTCTGGCCCAGGTCACTAGCCCGGGACGCTTAGAACTTTTACGCACCCACCCATCACTGGTTATTGACGCCGCCCACAATCCGCAAGGTATTGAGGCAACCGCCAACACCTTGCGGGAAACGTTCAACTTCTCTGCCCTGGGCCTAGTAGTCGGCATCCTCGATGATAAAGACGCCCTGGGCATCATGACCACACTGTTTGACCACTTCGGTGATGAAATCGACCACCTGGCGGTGACCCAATCAAATTCGCCGCGAGCCATTCCCGCTGAAGAACTAGCCGAAATCGCCTTAGACGCCGGATGGGATGAAGACCAGATCTTTACCACCGGATCGGTCGTGGATGCCATCTCCTGGGCTGTACAAGGTGTGCGAGACGTTGACGCCCAAGTACAAGACGCCGGACGAACATTAACCGCTGGCACCGGGGGAGCAGGCGTATTAGTCACCGGATCCATCACCCTGGTCGGACAGGTTCGAGAACTATTGGGCGCCGAGACCGCTAACACTGACGCCAGTGTTGAAATCAGCGGCCACGATGACTTCAGTGAGTTCTTCCCCGAAGACCCGCAGGAGGATGACGATGAGTCCTGAACACACCGCCGGTAACGAATCATGGCGTCCGGAACGTGAAACTAAAGCCCAACGTCAATGGCAACCCGGTCAGAAGAAACAGCGCCGCTCCACCAAGGTGCTATTCGCCTCGACCGTGCTACTAGGCGAAGCCTTCGTCATCGCCTTTTTTGGGTTAATGCTCTTTGGACTCCATAAAGACGACGGCGGACTGTGGTTCCTGCTTGGAGCCTTAGTACTGGCCATTATCACCGGTTACGTTGCTCGGTTAGTTGCAAAACCAAGCGGTATTATTATCGGTTGGGTTATCCAAGCGCTGCTTATTGCTTCGGGATTTTTAGAGGTGTGGGGTTTTCTTATCGGTATCCTCTTTGCCCTCGCATGGTGGTATGCGGTGGTCAAAGGTAAACAGATTGATGCCGATAACGTAATACGTGACCAACAACAAGCACAATGGGAACGGGAACACGGCACTAAGCCCGATACCGATTAGGTATGATCATGTAGGGCAGTGCATACCGCGCTAGTCAACGCATCAGATGAATGAGGTAGTTTTATGAGCCAGCCTGAACGCAC